>Ga0080064_1000069_pt1 | contig 301529 bp, 268 predicted proteins | sample Subgrocontami54m_FD_69260 | JGI IMG/M metagenome (GOLD analysis project Ga0080064, IMG submission 69260) | Subsurface groundwater microbial communities from S. Glens Falls, New York, USA - GMW46 contaminated, 5.4 m (SPADES assembly) (version 2) ...
TCTCCGCATAGATCCATCTCCTTAATTTCTCTTCGGGAACCTTTAACAGGGCAGCATAGCCCCAGATCGCCCGGATTTGCCTGGGAGTGACTTTTCGCATCGGACTTCCATCAAAAACCGCGAACCGGACCGAGGCTTGCTTCGGCACAACCGGCGGAAGCGGGTCTCTAAAACATTTTTTCAAGGCCGTCATCAGGCTCCCTTCGGTTTGATGACGGCCCTGAGCATCCCCCGACTCCCGTCCGTTTCCCGGAAGGTCAAGATCGGAAAGAGACGGACGATTTCTTTCGGCCGCAAATCGGCCCTCATTCTCTGAGCAGCCATCAAGGGAAGGGTCAGGATCGACATCAGGACGGTAACTGAAAGAAGTCGGAGGAGATAGTTCCGAATGGGAAAAACACCGGAAGGCCCCCCCAGCAAATGTTCAAAGAGGGGCTTCAGCATCAGACCGGGATAACCCCCGATGGGAGCGTCACCGGGCACTCTCAGCGGAACAAATCGACCTCCGTCACCGAGGGAGAGAAGAGGCGCCCGCAAAATCGCCTCTTCCTGAAGCGCTTGGTTCAAGCGATCCTGAAGGATGAGAACCTCTGTTTTCATCGTCCGGGACGGCGGAGCATTCCCTGCCGAGGCAGGACCATTCCAGACCGCCAGAAAAAAGACCAGGCTAAACAGGATCCTCATCCTCATGGATACCCACCCTTGCGCATGCGGAACCACGTTCTGATTCTTCCGCTCTTTCCTGCAGGAGCAAAAACCCCAGATCATCTTCCTCTCCATCGGCCTTCTCTACCAGACATTCCATCACTTCCCTCGACATAGAAGAGAGCAACTTTGATGCCAACCCTTTCCAGAATAAGCTGGGAATTTCATCAATCATGGCGGCCACTTCCGGCCCGGCATCGGAACGCTTAAGAGGAACGGTGTCCCTTTCTGTCTCTGTGAAAAGACAGGCCCGGCTATTTTAAAGGAACGCCGTAATCTTTCGCTTAAGAACTTATTTTATCGGAATCGGTCCCCAGGGCGGCAAGAGCGGCTTGATGACCAGCAACCCCTGGCCGCCGGTCTCCGCACCGGCGGCCAGGTCGATCCCCAAATGCCGATGATGAAGAAAGGCCCGCTTCGGCGGATGGCCTTTTGTGAGCGTCAAGGGGATATCCCCGATATGAATCCCCTCGATGCACTCTTTACAGCTTAAAGTCAGCGCGCTCTTTTTCCCGTTGATCAGGAAGTGGCCCGGCTCGGGCCGGTTGGCCCTCACCGCCTCCCCGATCGATTCCAGATCGTAGACGGAGATGTAGTTTTCAAAGGTATGGGTCACATAGGCAAAGTAACAGGGGCTGGCCGGGTCGTTGTCGCATTTTTCCTTGGCTCCATATGTGACGGCATGGGCCCCCAGCCCGGCCCGGGCCGACGCGATCCGCTCCTGCCGTTTGAGGTCGATGATATCGACCCGCATCGCAGACTGATCGGCGACCACCAGGTAGCGCCCCGTCGGATCGGCCGGGAGCTGAACCGGCATCGGACCGACCGGAATCTCTTTGATCTTCCGGGGCGGCCGGCTCACGAGATCAAGGACGGTCACGGTGCCGGAAAGGGAATTGCTCACGAACCCGGTTGCCCCGTCCGGGGAAATGCTCGCCCCGCGGGGGTGGCTCCCGGTCGGAATCCGGGCGATTTCCAGATAATTGTGAGGTTCCGTGATCGCCGCCGTCTCACTCTTCCCGATCTGAAAGTACGAGGCATCGTCGGAGAGTGTGTTGGCGGCCAGGATGTGCAGCCCGTCAGCGCTGATCCAGAATCCCTCCGGCCCGCTCCCGGTCCCCTGGAGGGGGGGCATCACGTTCAACCCTCGGCCGTTGATTTCCCGGAGCTGAACCGATCCCATGATCGAGACAAAAACCCGTTGATCGTTGGTGGGGACGGTCATCACCTGCGCCGGCGCCGGCCCGACAATCAGCTTTTTTACCACCCGCTTCGAGGCGCTCTCCATCACCTGGAGGTAATTGTCATGCCAGCTTGTCAGGTAGACCAGGCTGGAATCATTGGAGGCCCAGAGGCTGTGGGGCTTATTGCCGAGGGGGAGGAGGTGCGAGACCCCCCACGAAGTGGTATCGATAATCTGAACCACCCCCTGGGCCGGCTCTTTCCCCTTTCCGGCCGTCTCCTGGAAGGAGGCCGCGACCCAGAGTTCTCCAATCCCTCTGCCGGCCGGGGGTGATTTGGGCGGAAGGGTCACCTCCGACAGGGCGGGCGCCGGCCGGCCGACGCCGATGACCATCTGCATATAGGGATGAAGGCGGCATTGGATGTAATTGAGGCCGGTCTTTCCAAAGGTCTTCAGATAAAAAGCGTCCGGTTCCTCCCCTTCGGATTGATTGACCCCGATCAAACCGGAGTCCTCGGTCTCCCCCTCCGCCACGGTCGCGGTGTGCCAGGTGCGGCCGGCATTGACCCACCGAACCGTCTCTCCCGCCTTGATCGAGAGAATATGGGGAACGTAGAAAGGGGGCTCGTCGATCATCCGGACCGTATGGACGATTTTACCTTTGGATAAAAGGGGGTTAAAAGCGCCCTTCTGAACGTAGGCCGCGAGGGCATCGAGCTCTTCATCGCTGATCACCTCCCGGCCGAAAGCCGGCATCCCCCGGTCCTCCGATCCGAGCCGGACCATCTGTTTGGTCCACTCCGGCGGCAGCTCTTTTTCCGAGAGACGGGGGGCCCGCCTTTCGGTAATCCAGGAGCGTCCCTTCTCCCCTGAAGGGCCGTGACAACTGGCGCAGACCGATCGAAAAAGCGCCTCCGGCGGCCGGCCCGCCCCGTCGGCGTCAATCGGGACAAAAAAGGCAAGGAAAAAGACAATCCATCTCATCTGAATCTGACGCAACACGCTCTCCTCCGCGCTATGATTGGGTTAAAGGAATGCCGTTAAAATAGGTCACCATAAGCAAAATTTATCACGGCCATGCTTCCAGGGCCGACCTACCCGGCGGCGTTCAATTAATCTTTCGCTTCAGGGCCTATTTTAAATGTCTGGGTGACCCCTTCCACGTCGATGAGGAACATGCGGTCCGGACTCTGTTCAAATACCCCCTGCCGGCGGGCTTTCCGGGACGGGCGACGGTCAAGGAACGCCACGCCGATCGGATGATGCGGTGAGCCAAGCGCCCTGGATTTCCGCCACCGCCCGGCTGTTTTTGCTGAGCGCCTGCACACAATCCTCGTCGAGCTTAAACCCCGCAAGCCGCTGCAAAAGGGCGAACGCCTCCTCATTGGTCCAGGCCTCTTTATAATGCCGTCGACTGGTGAGCGCGTCAAAGATATCTGCAACGGCGATGATCCGCGCCTCGATCGGGATCTCCTCCCGCCGCACGCCGTGGGGATAGCCCGATCCGTCGATCGCCTCATGATGGTACTCGGCCATATTTCTCAGCATGTCCATCTGCCGGTAAGTGTCGAGCCCGAAATCCTGTAGGATGGCATCGATGATCTGACGGCCTTTCATCGTGTGCCCCTTCATGATTTCAAATTCCCCTTCCGTGAGTTTTTCGGCCTTCTTGAGAATGGCGTCCGGCATGCCGATCTTTCCGATGTCATGCAGGGGTGAAAAGAGAAAGAGGCGCTCGACATATTCATCGTCGAAACCGTATTGAGGGGCCAGCTCCCCGGCAATCAACCGGGCATAGTGGGCCATCCGGCCGATATGCTCGCCGGTCTCCATATCTCTGTAAGCGGTCATGTGCCGCGCCGCCTGAACCGTCGATAGCATCATCCGGATCGTTGACAGCTCATTGGTGATGATCAGCGAGACCAGGTGGCCGAACAAGTCGAGGTCGCAAAGGGCGCCCGGTTGAAAAGGATCTTTTTGGTACGAATTGAAAAAGACAAACCCGAGGAAGAGGCCGTTGAAGTAGACCGGCAGCGTGTAACTCGATCCGTACCCCTGCGCGGCGATCCGTTTCGTATGCTCTTGCAGGCCCTGATCGAATATCGTCAGATCATTCACCACACGGGGTTGGCCGGTCTGTAAGATGTCCCGCAACGATCCCGCCTCGGTGAGCTTCACCTGATACCGGCTCAGAGGATCGTCTCCCCCGCTGCTGTGGATAAACGTCTTCAGCAGATCGCTCTTCGGATCATACACGACGACGGCAATGCGGTCGATAAAACCATGCCGCTCTTTCAGAACCGCGTGGATCGCCCTGAGCTTCTCGGAAAGAGAAATATTCCAATTTAAAGCATCGAGGGTATCTTTGTGTGTGTCCATTCTTCTCCCCCCCCACTACCCCTTATAAAAAAACCGGGTTTCTCCGCGCGGGAAGACCACCACCCCGGAAGGGCCGACGGTGAAGTTGGCCTTGTCCTTTTCCAGATCGTATCCGATCTCTTCTCCCGGCTTGATCGTATTAAACCGGTCGATAATGACCTTCCTGAGACGCGCGCCGGCCCCGACCTCCACATGGTCAAAGAGAATAGCATCCTCGATTTGCGCCCCCCTTTCAATCTGAACCGCCTTTCCAAGAATAGATCGTGTGATTTTAGCCCCGCGCACCGTTCCCCCTTCTCCAATCATGGAATTGGAAATTTTGCCGCCGAAGATCCGGCAGGGGGGGCCATCGTAAGCCTCGGCCAAGATCGGCCAGACGCGGTTTTCCAAATCAAACACGGGCGTAGGACCCAACAGATCCATGTGGGCCTTCCAGTAGGCCTCTATGTCTCCGATATCGCGCCAATAGCCCCGCTCCTCGTAAGGCTTCAGCCCCGGAATTTCATTCTTAAAAAAATCGTAAGCATATACGCTTGCATCGGGATAGAGATCCGGGAGGACCGACTTCCCAAAGTCATGCTCGGTATCGCGTCTGGCATCCCGATTTAATGCGTCTTTCAAAATCTCCCGATTAAATAGATAGCTCCCCATTGAGGCATAGGCCATCTGGGGATCTTGAGGCATCGGCTCCGGACGCTTTGGTTTTTCGGCAAAGCCGACCACCCGCTCGTCGGCACCCACTTTAACAATCCCAAACCGCGTTGCTTGCGCCAAGGGCACCGGAAGCGCTGCGACGGTCACATCGGCTTCGCGCCTTAAATGGAAATCGACCATCTGGGTGGTATCGATTCGATAGATATGGTCGGCGCCAAAAATCGCCACCAGATCGGGCCGGAAGTCACGAATCAGGTTGAGATTCTGGTAAACGGCATCGGCAGTCCCTCGGTACCACCGCTCCCCTTGCCGGAACTGCGGTGGAACCACGGTGATAAAGCTCCCCTTCAAGCGACCCCCCAAGCGCCAGGCGGCCCGCAGGTGCTCAATCAGCGACTGGGACTTATACTGGACCAGGACATAGATGGCATCAATCCCGGAATTGAGCAAGCTGCTTAAAATAAAATCGATGATCCGATACTTTCCCCCGAACGGGACCGCCGGCTTGCTCCGATCACGGGTCAGCGGATAAAGGCGCTCTCCCCTTCCACCCGCCAAGATGATTCCCAAGACAGAAGGACGCCCCATTGGACAACACCCCCACCCAAAACTTAGACTCATCTTCCTTCATCTCAATACAGATCAATACAGAGATTGAGCAAATTGGATACCAACCGTTTCCAACAGCAAGGCTCGGACTTCATAAGGAATTACATTCTCTTTGGAGGCGGGTGAAAATTTGAATCATCAGGAAGTGTCTCTGTTTGTCTTCACGCAGAGACACGATTGAAGAGTAGGGGTTCAAAATTTTGAACCCCTACAAGGACCTATTTTAAATTGAACGCCGATTCTACGCCTGCTCCTCCAGCATCCGCCCGGCAGTCTTGAGGTCCTCCGGCGTGTTGATATTGAAGAGCGACCGAAGGAGAGCGGCGCCCCCTTGAAACGCTTCGTCGGTGATGAAACGGGTTTTCACCGACCGTGCAAGAAGGTGGAGGGCCAGACCGCCCGATTCGATTTGCGCGGCGAGGGGAGGGAGGCAGCCCGGCCCATAAAAGGCGTGGAGCGGGTGAAGGCGGCCTGAAACGGAGGGGATGACAAGGTCATATCCCTCCGAGAGATCGACCATCCGCCCGATGACCTCCGGCTCCAGAAACGGCATGTCGCAGGCGACCGCGAAGATTCCCCTTCCCGACGCGATTTGCAGGGCGGTGTGGATCGCGCCGATCGGCCCCAATCCCGACAGGCGGTCGGCCACGCATCGAACGGAAAGGTGACGGAACCGATCGGGAAGGTCGGCCGCCACGATGACATCGGAGAAGCGCCGGCTAAGCCGGGCGATTGTCCGATCGAGGAGGGTCTCTCCCCCCAGCCGGACAAAGGGCTTGTCCGCCCCCAGCCGGCGGCCCTTTCCCCCGGCCAGGACCACGCCGAGGCCCTCTCTCGCCCCTCGCCGGGTCAAAGGACCCCCCGTTCTTTCAGCTCCCGAAGGACCTCGACGACATAAAGGACCGCCGCGAGGGCAATGAGCGGTTGGGCGACGAAGACGAAGAGGGCCATCGGGAGCGGACCGGGGTCGAGGATAAACCAGGCACTCAACAGGTAGCCCAGGAGGATCAGGAGGGTTTTTCCGTTCCGTTTCACTTGGCCCCTCCCCCGCCCCCGGAGAGGGGACGATGCAGCTCTTCGTACCGGGCGGTTCCCGGCGTTCGCTCCGACCCGGTCGGATGGGGAAAGCCGTGGCAGCGGATGCAGCCGATCTGATTGGCCTCCAGCCGTTCCCGAATCGTATGGTGGCTCTTGATCCCCTCGAACTTCGCCGTCTTCCGGTGGCATTGCAGACAGTTGTCGTTGTTGAACCGGCCGACGAACCGGATCGGCTCCTCGTAGGTTCGAAAGGTGTACTTGACCAGGTGGCGGAAACCGTCCATCTTCGCCTTGATCGTCCCGTTGAGGCCGTAATCCTTGTGGCAGGTGTAACACTGCTTCGTCGCGATCCACCGGTTTTTGTAATGCCGGGCCGCCAGCGTCATGCTCTCCGGGTCCATCATGTCGTTGGCGATCGGGAGCATCACATGGCAGCGAAGGCAGCTCGATACATTCTGCGTCCCCTCGAAGACATGATAGTTTCCGAGGGCGAGAACGGCGAGGGGGACCATCAGGAGGGCGAAGGGGGCGAGCCGCTTGTACAAGGGAGAGAGGTGCGCCGTCCGGACAAGGGCCAGACAGAGGGCCATCCCCGCCAGGATCACGGCCACCCCGAGAATTTTGATCGCCGTCGTAAAATCCATCTTTCTTATCCCTTCTCGATCCGGACCGCCGTCACCTTGAACTCCGGCTGCTTGGAGACGGGGTCGAAGAAGGGGGCGACAACCTGATTGATCAGCCGCTTGGCGTCGAAGAACGGGACGAAGAGGACCCCGGCCTTCGGCGAGTCGGTGACGACCGCTTCGAGGACGATTTCGCCGAACGCCGAGACCACCTTTACCCGGTCGCCGGCGACAATACCGTGGCGGTGGGCGTCCTGCAGATTGAGTTCGACCCGTCCCCGCCCGCTGGCGAGGGCCAGCTCCGGGATCTTGTCGGTGATCGTTCCGGTATGCCACTGCTCCAACACCCGCCCGGTCGTTAGCAGGAGCGGGAATTCCGCCGACGGACGCTGGGGCGACGGGAGATAGGGGCGGAGAAAGATGATCGCCTTCTTGTCCGGATGGCCGTAGAACTCGATCTTTTTCCCGGCGGTCACCAGAGGATCGTCCCCGCCGACATACCGCCGCTTCGTCCCCGGATGATCTTCCGCCGGGCAGGGCCACTGAAGCCCCCGCTCCTGCCGGAGCCGATCATACGTGATCCCCTTGAAATCGTACTTGCTGCCGGCGGAGAATTGGCTCCATTCCTTCCAGACCGCCTCCGGGGTCTGGGCCGTGATGACCCGTTCGAGCCCCAGCCGCTTCGCCAGATCGACCAGGATGGCCAGATCGGAGCGCGCCTCCCCCGGAGGCTCGACCAGCTTCTCCAGAAGCTGATAGCGCCGCTCGGTCTGGCCGTAGACCCCCTCTTTCTCCACCCAGAGGGCGGTCGGAAAAACCACATCGGCGATCTCGACCGTCCGCGCATCCGCAAACGGCTCGGCGACGGCGATAAAACAGTTCCGGAGCGATTCCCGACGGAAGGCGTTCAGGTTCGGAAGGGTCTGCATCGGGTTGCTTCCCATGATCAGGGCGGCGCGGACCCGGCCATCCCCCATCGCCTTGAAAAGCTCCATCGTATGATACCCCGGCTCAGGAGAGATCCTGCCGGGAGAAAGGCCCCAGAGCCGCTCCACCTCTTCCCGATGCGCCGGATTCTCGACAGACCGCCCCGCCGGCAGGAGGTGAGCCAAGCTTCCGGTGTCGCGCACCCCGCCGCAGGCGTTCCCCTGCCCGGTGAGGGAGAGGGAGGTTGCCCCCGGACGGCAGATCTGGCCGGTGATCAGGTGGAGATTGTGGATCGAATTATTGAGAAAGACACCTTGGGTCCGCTGGTTCACCCCCATCGTCCAGAGCGACATCGTCCCCTCCGACCTGGCGAAGAGGTAAGCGATCTCCCGGATCTGCGAGGGGGCAATCCCCATCTCCGCCGCCGCCCGCTCCGGGGCGTACTCCCGAAGAAAGGCGCGGTAGCCGGCCAGATCGGTCGGCCCCGTCTCTCCGGCAAACCGGCAGTGCGCCGCAATAAAATCGGGATCGATCAGCCGGTCCTCGACGAGGACATGGGCCATGGCGTTGAGGAGGAGGAGGTCGGTGCCGGGCGTCACCTGGATGAAGTGGTCGGCATACTTTGCGGTTTCGGTCCTGCGCGGGTCAACGACGATCAGCTTCACCCGCCGGTTCTTTCGCTTTCGAAGAAGGATCCGCTCAAAGAGAACCGGATGGCATTCATAGGGGTTGGCGCCGATGATGAAGAAACAGGCGGCCTGATCGATGTCGTCATAACAACCCATCGGCTCGTCCTTGCCGAACGTCTGGACGTAGCCGGAGGCGGCGCTCGCCATGCAGAGGCGGGGGTTTCCGTCGACGTTGTTGCTCCGGAGGCCGGCCTTGAAGAGCTTGTTCGCCGTGTAGCTCTCCTCGGTAAAGAGTTGGCCCGATCCGTAAAAGGCGACCGACTTGGGACCCTGGTCGCGGAGCGCTTCTTTAAAACGCTCCGTGACGAGCGCCATCGCCTCGTCCCACGAGGCCTGCTCCAGCCGGCCGTTTTTTCGGATCATCGGATGGAGAAGCCGTCCGGGGAGGGTCAGGATCTCGGTGAGAAGGGAACCCTTGACGCAGAGCATCCCCCGGTTGTGGGCCAGGTCGTCCCCCTTCACCTCGACCACCTTCCCGTCGCGCAGCCCCACCATCACCCCGCAGCCGACGCCGCAGAAGCGGCAGACCCCCTTCCGCCATTCCGCCGCCAGGACGGTTCCCGGGGCGCAGCCGGGAAGAGAAAACCCCGCCCCGACGCCGAGGAGCTTCAACACCCCCGCTCCCAGAATCTTTAAGATGCTCCGACGCGTCCAGCCCATCATCGGTCCCCCATTTTTGTGAAGAGTATCTCATTCGTCCGGCTGAGTCAAACAACAGGCGGGCCCTCCGGGAGAGGGGGGGAACGATGCGGATAAGAGGGTGATCGCGGAGCGGGACCGATCCTCCGAGGATCAGTCCCGCTCCTGCAGGGCGGCCAACTTCAGGAGAGAGAAAGATTGTCAACCGTCACCGTGTTAACAATCAGGTTCTTGGCCAGCCGGATAAGAGAAAGGCTGAAGATGAGCCACTTGGACGGATCGAAATTATACCACTTCGGCCCATTGCGGTAATCTCTGGGATAGCTGTGGTGATAGTTGTGATATCCCTCACCGAAGGTAATCAGCGAGATCCACCAACTGTCTCGACTGCTGTTCATCGTCGAGTACGGCTGTTTCCCCCACATATGGCAGATCGAGTTGATGCAGAAGGTCGAGTTGAGGACCAAGAAGGTCCGGGCGACACCGGCCAGAAGAAACGCGGAGAGGCCTCCAATCCAACCGCGATGAAGGAACCCCACTATAAATGGAATGGCAAACCCGGAGAAAACGATCGAGGGATAATATTGATGCTGCCAAACCATCCACTGATCCTTCCGAAAGGTGGCCGCATATTTCTCGTCCGCGTATGGATCTTTGTAAAAAATCCAAAGAAGGTGGCTATGCCAAAAACCTTTTTTGGCGTTGTACGGATCTTCTTCCTGATCGACTTTCGCATGATGTCGGACATGGTCCGCGCACCATTTAATTGCGGAATTCTCAAGCGCCCACCCCCCTGCGATTAAAAAGGCGATCCTGACCGGATCGGGACAGGTGAAACTTCGATGGGAGAAGAGGCGATGATAACCGACCGTAATGCCCAGCCCCGTGACGACATAAAGAACGCCGAAAAGGGTCCAATCGACCGAGGTATAACCATAAAAGTAACCGAAGAGCGGAGCACCCACAACCGCGACCAATGAAACGAGCGAAAATAAAATAATGACCCCATAATTTTTTTCCCTCTTCATTCACCCTCCTTGCTGATATTAAAATTGCCTTATATATGTTTTCATATTTGTAATCTGCACCGGTATATCAAGGGTTAAGCTCCATCAGATCCTTGGCATCGACCACCGACTCGTTTGCCTCAATCGCAATGAGCGGAGAGGCCATCACTGTCGCCTCCCATTTGAAATTTTAGTTGATGGACGTCACCGAACTTGCCTGCATCCTCATGGGTCTTCTCCTCGCCGCGCCGGCGCCGAACATACTCCTCCAACTGTCGCCCCGCCGCGTCAAAGGCCTCTCCAATCGCCACATGGATATCCTCGTTCGGCTGTCGATTGACCACCAGTTCGGTCCCAGGCAGGGTAATGTTGAGCCGTATATTATAAAGCTTTCCTTGATGGTGACGCCGATGCGGGATCTCAACGACCACCCGGCAGCCGGTAATGCGATCGGAAAACTGCTCCAGCTTGGATGCCTTCTCGCGAAGATCGCTCTCAATCGCTTCCGAGAGAGAAAAGTGACGGGACGTAATCTGGATCGAGAGTTTCATCGCCGTGTCTCCTGGGTTAAAATAGCCTCAACGCTTACTTGATGCACTCGTAAAAAGTCACAAAAGTCTGTCATTTCGACCAGCGGGAGAAATCTTTCCTTTTACAACATATTGATCACTCAAAGATTTCTCCCTGCGGTCGAAATGACATTTTAAAATAAGCCCTAGCGCGAAAAATTACGGCGCTCATTTGGGCACATTTTGACTTTTTACGAGTGCTTCTTACTTATACTTAGTAGAAGAGCAAGTTCGATGCCATGCATCTGCAAGAGGAGAGCGAATATTTCATTTGAAATGACAAGGACTTCAAACTGCAAGAGGAATGTGGAACGCTCGGACCTGTCTACATCGGCAGACAGCCGGTTACCTCCCCCAAATTGAAACCCGGTCCCGACCGCGGCGCTTCGCTTTGAACGGACCGCCCTTTCTCGGACCGCGCCTTCGATCTCCTCAGATCTCCTCAAAACCAATGCCTCAGCCACCAGCGCTCAAAGAGAACCTTTCCCCAGTGCCAGTAGAAGGCGGGCCTTCGCAGGGTCATCCGAGGTTCCGGTATCGCGAAGAACTCCCCGCTGGCAAATCCGGCCCGGCCGCCCCCCATCTCTAAGAAACAATACCCCCTCCCATTGAAGAGATGAGAGGGCCGACCTCCTTCGATCTGCGCCGCAATATTTTTCGCCACAACTTCCGCCTGATAATGCGCAAAGACCCCGGCTTTGGGAAGTGGTTTTCCGACCGGGAGCAGGATGGTGGTGTTGTCTCCGATGGCATAGACGCCATCGTATTGTGTCTTGAGCGTCTGCGCATCGACGGGGATCCATCCGGTCTCGCCGGACAAGCCGGCCTCCTTCACGACGCGGGGAACCCGGTGGGGAGGAACGGCGACGAGGAGATCGTACCGGGCCCTCTGCCCCCCTTCAAAAAGCAACTCTTTAGACGGCGCATTGATCGAGGCGATCTTCATCCCCGGATGAAAGGCCACCCCTCTTCCCTCGATCATCTCTCTGACGGCATTTCCAACGGCCGGTCCGGCGACCGGCATCGGAAGCAGCTCGGGGGTGTAGACCGCGATTTCGCACTTCTTCTGAAGGCCCTTCTTTTTGAAATAATCATCGAGGAGCATCGCCGCCTCATAAGGGGCCGCGGGACACTTAAATGGGGTTGCGGCCACCAAGAGAATCACTCGGCCTCCCGAGAAGGAGCGAGCCGCTTCCAGGAGCCCTTGCGCCCCGGAAGGCTCATAAAAGATGTGCGCTTCCTCCTTCAATTCTGGGACAGATTCCGGGGCGAGATCGGCCCCCAGACTGATGATGAGATAATCATAGGAGAGTGTCCGTTCTCCCGCGACGACGGTTTTCTTCCCCGGATCGATCCGGGTCACCTCGGCCTGGAGCACCTCAATCCCTTTTTTTGATAGGATTTCCAGCGGTCGGCTGATCTGATCCAATTTTCTTTGACCGACCATGACCCAGAGAAGAGAGGGAGAGAAGACGAATTCCCGCCTTCGGTCGACCAGGATGACCCGATGATCCCGGTGGAGAGATTTTCGTAGAACATTGGCGGCAACCTGTCCTCCGATCCCGCCGCCGAGGATCAGGACTGTTTTCCCTGACATGATTGCCTCCCGGCTAAAAGGTGATGACTTGCCTGCTCTCCTTCGTCCATCGGGCCAGATCGGCCATGCTACCGATGACGACCCCTTTGAGCAGATCTTCTGCTTTGAGCCCCCGGGCCTTGCAACAGGTTGCGCAGGCCCGGATCTCAGCCCCTTTGTTGATGAGTTGCTCAAGCATTTTTCCGAGATTGTAGTATCCCGTCGGAACTTCCTGACTCCCCTTGGCGATCCCGACGGCATCTCCCAGCAGGAAGACGTTGACACGAGTTTCGATCGCCAGAAGTGATTGAGCCAGTCGAAGTGCGTTCCAGGCTTTCTCGGTTCCGTAAGGAGATTCTTGCACGATCAATGTCATAGTGTCCATGAGCTACCTCCTTTGCTTGCTTCGCTCGCCAAGGGAAGGGAGGCGCACGCGCCTGTTCCCGGCGCCAACTCTTTAAAATTCATAGCGCGTTGTGACGTAGACATTGTCATTTTTATCCAGTTGTCCGAAGGGGGTCGTATTTTTTCTCCCTCCAAAAACATTCGCCCCTACCGCTCCCCAGAGCGCATCGGTGAAGCTGTACCGAACTTCCGGGATGAAATAATAATCCTCATCCGTCGGGCTATAGAAAACAAAAAGGGAAAGCCTCAAGGTCTGGTAGCGGAAAAATTGAGTCAGGCGGACGGTCAGAAGCTGTCGCAGCCGGTCCTGAGCGGGGAAACCGGCGGGGAGCGTCTCGCGGTACGAACCATGATCGAGGAGATACTCACCGTAGTACTGGATGCCGGCGGTCAGATCGCTTAAGAGCTGCCGCTGATAGCCGGCGAGATACTTCGCCATGGAATTGGGAATAGAGGGATCGCGCCCGGATCGATCATCCAGGGAGTCATCATAGGCCGCCTCCAGACTGGTCACCCCTCCCAGGGCGTTTCCCTGGCCGCTGGCGCCGTAGACGGCGAGCCGGGGGAAGAAGAGAGTCACTTGAGTCGGCGCCGGCGGAGAATCGGGTCTCATCCCCGGTGTTCTGAAGAAGCCCTTGTAGGCGTAGACCGCGGTGTCAAAACCGAAGAGGCTCCGGTAGAGCCTTAACGCAAACTCGGTATTCTCGAACTCGGCCCGCGGCTCCTCGGTGGTCCGGGGGAGACCGGGAAAAGGATCGAAGAGAAAGAATCGCTCCGGCGACGGAAGGGTGTCCGATTGGAAGAAGGGGATGACCACCAGCTCGGCGGAGACGACGTCTGAAAAGAGATCGACCTTGACGGCGTCGGAGCCGATCTTCAGGTATTCAAGAGGCCTTCCGGAAAAAAAGGCGGCGTAGTCCTTCGGGAAAATGTCGTTGATGAAGAGGAGGTCCCCCACCCCCCAGGTAATGACTTGGCGGCCCAGGCGGAGATCAAAGGAGCCGCCGCCGTAGTCGAGGTAGGCCTCGCGCAGATCGGTCTCCGTTGTACGGGAGACGGCGTCCCGGAAAAAGTCGCTCTTGAGAAAAAACCGGCCCCCTTCCGAGGCGCCCGAAAGCTTGATCTGAAGCCGCTCTTCCCCCAACAGGAAATCTCCCCCTTCCGGGCCCGGCAGTTCCTTGCCCGTGATCCGTCCGGCATAGTTTCCCTGCGCAAAGCCATGCAATGCGATCTCCTGGGCGAAGACCGGGAAGCGCAAGGACAAGAGAAGAATCCAAAATAGGAGGAAGGATTTTTTTAAGATGTTCATCCTGTACCCGTCAATGTCAACGACGGTTATTTGATCCACTTCTCCGGCGGTCTTCTTAAATATCGCTCGGAAAAGAGATCGTCTCCGATCCCGACATTGTATTGAACCCGTTCAAAAACCACCTCGGTCTTATGACCGGTCTTGACGTCGGCCATCGTCCGCTTCATCACCGTCGGAAGGCCCTGAATCTCTCTGGTGGCCGCCCCATTTTCTGGGCTATTGATCTCATCCGCCGTAAAAACTTTGTAAAGGGCCCCCTGGATATCGTAGGACTCCTCTTTCAACGGCAGGAAGGTGGTCTGATCGATCCAGGCGAGCTTCCGGGCATACTCGGCCGGGCTCTTCGGCTTGCTCTCGACCAGGTAGACCTTCCGGCCGTTCATCTCCTCTTCCTTCAAGAGGGTATGCGTGTCGGCGACGATGTCCCGGCCGGAGATATCTTCGTAGGTGAAGTCCGAACCGACGAAGCTCGACCGGCTGTCCCGGGCCGCGATCCGGTTCACCAGGTTGATCGCCGGGATGAAGAGCCAGCGGTCGTCGTCCCGGTTGGGGTATTTGTAGACCATGAATGTGGTGCCCGCCACGTCCGCCGGGCCGTGGAAATAGATAAAATATTTCTGCTCGCCGGAGGGACCGTTCTTCCGGAGCAGGGTCAGCTCGCGCAGCCGCCGCTGCCCTTCGCGCGTGGTGAGCGTCATCTTGATACGCGCCTGAAGATCTTTGCCCGCCTCAAAGAAGGCGGCTTGGGATTTCCGGACGATGTCGGCCGCGTCGGCGGCCTGCGCGCGGGCGGGAAACCCCGCCGTCACCAAGGACAATGGGACACCGTATGTGAGGATCAGCAGAAAAATGGCGCAGCGTATCGTCTTCATCGCGCTGTCTCCTTTGTCTTCGACGAAGGCAGAGGAGGCCTTCGGCTTCGATTGAATCCGGCCTTTCCGGGTGAGAAGGTCAAATGTTTTTGAAAAATTACGATTAGGGAGGGGAGTCCGATCAGGGTCGCAACGGCGGAGAGGAGCATGATGCCGACGATGAGGACGCCGACGGTGATGTAGGGGGTCAGTTGAGCGAAGGTCATGACCGAGAAGGCGACCGCGAAGAGGAACGCGTTTAGGAGGATTCCCTTCCCCGGCCGGGCGACGGTCCAGAGGAGTGCCCTCTCCAGATCGGGATCCTCGGCATAGCGCCGCTGGAACCGGCCGACAAAGTGAATGGCAAAATCGATCGCCATTCCGAGCGACAGGGTCGAGAGGACTGCAACCGGCATATCGAAGTCCTTTCCGACAAGACCGACGACGCCGTAGATGAAGGCGATCGTGAAGAGGAGCGGAACAAAGGTCAGGAGGCCCCAGAGGAAGGAGCGGGTCTGGATGATCAGAATGAGGAAGACCAGTACCAGGCCTGCAATGAAGCTCTCCAACATCCCCCAAAGGACCTCGTCGCTCCAGACGAGGTTGAAGTAGGCGATGCCGGCGGGCCGGATCGTCGCCCCTCCCGGAAGGGGATGTCGGGCCAGGTAGACTTCCGTCCGCCGGAGGAGGTCGGCCATGACCCCGGTGTCCCAGCTCTTGAGCTGCAGGAAGAGATTGGCCTTCTGGAAGGGATAATCGACGACGTTGTCGAGATCGCTCGGCTTGGCCGACATCCCGAATAGGAAGAGATACTGTCCGACTTCCGCCGGAGAGTCGGGAATCCGGTCGAATAGCATAAGAGATGGGGCTGCCACCAGAGCGGGGCCGTCGCTGTGGAGGACCCGATTGATCCGTTTGACATAATCGACGACCGAAAAGGTCTTTCCAACGCGCGGATCTTTTTCCAACTCCCGCTGCAGCCCCTCAATCGCGCGGAGCATCTCCGGATCCTTCATGGCGTCCTCGGCGGCGCCCTGGACCACCAGATAGGCGGTGGAGGTCCCTCCGAGGCGGGCGTTCATAACCCGGTCCGCCGTCCGGACGTCGCTTCCCGGCTTGAACCAGTGGACTATGTTGTTGTTGACCTTGATCCGGGAGAGCCCGACCCCGGCAACCACAAGGAGGATCCCTCCGACGACGGCAATCCATTTCGGACGCCGGACGGAAATTTCTCCCAGACGCGCCAGCCATGACCCTTGTAGGGGTTCAACATGTTGAACCCCTACAGACGGCTGCGGCAAACGGTGCGGATTCAGCAGCATCAGGACCGCGGGGACAAGGGTGAAACTCAACAGGAGGATCACCAGCGTGCCGAAGGCGACCACAAGGCCGAAAATCTTTACCGGAACGATCGCGACGGTGGCGAGGGAGGCGAACCCGACCGCTGTCGTCACATCGGAGTAGAAGACCGGACCGGCCACCGCCGCCATCGTGTCGAGCACGGCCCGCCGCTTCTCTCCCGCCTCGGCGAACCGGAAAGAGAACTCGTTGAAGATATGGATGCTGTCGGTTGCGATCGCCATCAGGAAGACGGGGCTCATCGAGCTCATGATGTGGACCGGATATCCCAGAGCGATCAGCAACCCCATGCTCCAGATGATGGCAACCATCGCCGCCCCCATCACCGAGAAGACCAGGGGGAGATTCCGGAACATCCGCCAGAGGAGGAGGAACATCACCATCCCGGCGATCGGGGAGAGAATCGCCATCTGGTAAAACATCTGAACGCCGAAGGTGTCGCGCGCGACCGGGTCGCCGGCAAGATAGTATCGGTCCTCTCCCCTCTCCTTGGGAGGGACCGTTCTGATCCGGTCGGCGATCGCCTTGCCGTTGGCGCCCGGCTCCAGGGGGACGTAGATCGCAGTCGCCGTTCCATCTTCGGAAAGGAGCCTGCCGATGAAGAGGGGATTCGAGAGGAGGGAGCGCTTCAGCGCCGCCATTTCCTCCTGCGTCTGCGGGATCTCGGAGACGGCCGGACGGACCGTCAATCGCCCCTCTTCCCCCAGGATGTTGTCGACCGTCGTGAGGCTGGTCACGTCCCGGACGACCACGCCGGGGATCGTGAGGATGTCTTCCGTGATTTGTGCGATGCGCCCCAGGGTTTCCCGGTTAAAAATTCCATGGTCGTTCACGATCCCCAGAACAATCACATCCTTGTGGAGGGTGAACCACCGCTCGACCTCGTCATTGGAGACCCGCACCGCGGAGGTCGGAGAGAGCATGTTCTTGGGGTCGGTGTCGGTGCGAACCTGTGGGAACGGAATCAGGAAGAGGAGGGTCGCGGCCAGGATCAGGACCAGCGTCAGCCGGGGCCGCTCGACCGAGAAGCGGGTCAGCCAGAGCGCATGACGATCGAATGGGTCCATTGAATCCTCCCGATAGAGGGCCTTCCGTCACTTCTTTTTCTTGCCGTACTCCTTCAGAAGTCTCTGCTGCTCCTCCAGGACCTCGAAGAGAATCTCCCGCATCAGGTCGAAGGCCTTGAGGATTTTCGGCCGGGCCAGCCGGTAGTAGACGGTGTTCCCCTCCCGCCGAACAACCACGATCCCCTTGTTCCGCAAAACCGTCATATGCTGAGAGAGGTTGGCTTTGGGAACCTTGAGAATCAAAAGAAGCGCCGCGGCGGAGAATTCCTTCTCCCGCAGAATGTGAATGATCCTCAGGCGCTTGGGGTTGGCCAGGGTCTGGCAAATCTCCGCATGAAGGCGGTAGACTTGCTCTTCAATGAGAGGATTTCGGAGAGGATTTCGCAAAGTCATCGGGGTGGTCCATCCCTATATCAGTTTCGATATATCGAAACTTCTTAATTAAGAGAATACCCCACTCCTCTCAACCTTGTCAACAGCAGGGGCGTCGCCCCGCAATAATGAGAAGCTGTCCGGCGGGGGTTGTTTACTGCGCTACGGCAGACTCCCGGCCTTTGCCAAGGGAGGAGGTGCAGACAACACAGCCACGCCTCCTCCCCCCCGTGCATTTTTAATGGCGCTCCACGACCTGTCTATCGGGCTTTGCAGAAGGCGACTTGGTCGTAGAGCGGCGGATAAGGAACGGAATCCCCCGTGGTCAGTAGGATCTCAGCGTCTCCTCCCAACGAAAGAAAATGAGATGGTCTCCCCTTGATTGATCCAATCCGTGGCTCGACCCGGAGGAGGAACCCTACCAAAACGCTATGCGCGCATCCCTTCATACCGATCCATGAGGGAAAGGCAGTGCCGCAGGGCGTCCCATTCCGTATAAATGCCGACCAGCTTCCCGTCGAGATCGACCACCGGGAGGGCGCCGACCTTGTGATCCGCCATGATCTTGACCCCCTCTCGGATCGGCGTCTCGATCCCAACGGTGATCGGCTTCGGCGACATGACCTCTCTCACCGAAAGCTGAAGAGAGCGGTCTTCCTTTCTGCGGTCTTTGTCCAAGAGGCTTGCCCTTCCGAGAAACTGTCGAATGTCCCGGTCGGAGACGATTCCAACCAACCGGCCCTTTTCCAGAACCGGCAAATGGCGGACATCCCGCTCGAATATGATGACAAGCGCCTCTCCGACGGTTTGGTCCGATCGAACCACAACAGGATCGGGGGTCATCCGATCTCCGATCGTCGCAACCTCTTCATTATTCATGCTTCCCTCTCTTTCCCGGTCCGCTCGGTCTTCCCCGTCAAATAGCCAAACCTTCTCATGGCATCCACTCATAAGCTCCGGTTCACCTTTCGAAGAAGGCTTGTATAAAATTTCAACGTCACCGGATTGAGGGGATCGATCTCCTTTGATAATCCCAGATGATAGAGCGCCTCATTCGGCCTCCTCATCGCCACCAACGCAACGGCGCAGTTATAGTGGGGCTGCCACAGGGTCTGATCCATCTCGGAGGCGCCGACAAAATTGGCCAACGCCTCTGAAAATTTTCCCTCTTTGTATTGCCAGACCCCCCGATTATTGATCTGCGCCGCCATTTTCGAGCTTGCCTCTTCTTCGATCACGGTCTGCGGCTGAAGCTCGATCACAAAGCCGCTCAGGAAAAAAGATAAGACAAGCAAAATCAGAAAACCCCCCTTTTTCATGATCATTCCCTCCTTCACTTAAACCGCCTCCCGTCTTCCCTCTTCGCCGGAATCAAAGGGGGCGAGGAGACGGCCGATTTCTTTTTCATCAATGACATATTCTTTTCGGCCCGAATGAGCCGGAAGCTCGTACATCACGTCCAAGAGAAGCGCTTCGAGGATCGATCTCAAACCCCGCGCCCCTGTGCCGAGCGCAATCGCCTCTCCGGCGACGGCGCAAAGGGCTTTTTCTGAGAACCTAAGGGTGGTCCCCTCCAGGGAAAAGAGCTTTTCGTACTGCTTGATAAGGGCATTTTTCGGTTCGGTGAGAATGCGCACCAGGTCGCGCTCATTCAGATTCCGAAGGGGGGTGATGATCGGAAAACGTCCGACAAACTCCGGGATCATCCCGAACTGGAGGAGATCTTCCGGCAGAATCCGGGCCGAGCGGAGTTCAGGACCAATCCCGCCCCCCCCAAAGCCGATGACCTTCTTTTCAAGCCGCCGGGCGACGATCCGGTCGATCCCCTCAAAGGCCCCGCCGCAGATGAAGAGAATGTGATGGGTGTTGATTGGAATACATTTTTCCTGAGGATGCTTTCTCCCCCCCTGGGGAGGAACCTGAACGACCGACCCCTCGACCATCTTCAGCAGCGCCTGCTGCACCCCCTCCCCGGAGACATCCCGCGTCAGAGAGGCGGACTCTCCCTTCCGGCCGATTTTGTCGATCTCATCGATGTAGATGATCCCCTTTTCACATTCCGCAATGTTCCCCTCGGCGGCTTGCAAGAGACGGAGGACCACATTTTCCACATCCTCCCCCACATAGCCGGCCTGTGTGAGGGTGGTCGCGTCTGAAATCGAGAAGGGAACGCCGACGATTCGGGCCAGCGTCTCGGCCAGGAGGGTCTTTCCCGTCCCGGTCGGCCCGATCAGCAAGACATTCCCTTTTTGTATCTTCACATCAGAATCATGATGGGAAAGGACGATTCTCTTGTAGTGATTGTAGACCGCCACGGAGAGGGACCTTTTGGCCTGCTCCTGCCCGATCACGTGCTGATCAAGATAGGCGTTGATCTCCGGGGGTTTTGGAAGGGAAAGGGGCATCTTGGACCTCCTTGATCTTTTTTAAAGGGGAGGCGTTCTGCAACAGAACCGCATATTTATTGATTCCGTCCTCAATCCGCCTCTCATGCTCTCTGTGCGCCTGAGAAAAGACGCTGAAATAAGTTAAGACCTTCGAGTCGGTTGCTTCCAGAAGGGAGGCGAAGATCTCGTTGACCTCGGAAGTTTCAAGAGCCGACAAGATCTCGATCGCCTCGGCTTCCGTGACGCCCGACCCGATCCTTTCTTCGCACCGGGTCAGAAGGAGATCGAGTTCCTTTCGGGTCGCGGGGTCTAACGCGACCGGCTTTTCGGCGCGGACGCCGGTCTCCAGAAACTCTTTCTCGATGGAAAGAAGCGCCGCGTGTTGGGCTTCATCGACCGCCAGCGCTTTCCAGAAGGCAATCCATTCCGTATCGCGCTCCAGCCCCTCTGAAAAATGATGCGCGATGCTCTGATAAATCCGGGAGATCCGCTCTTCGATCCCGATTTGAAAATCGAGAAGACTTTGAATATTCATTTCCACTTTCTCCCCCAGCATCCTTTCGCGCACGCGATCGCCCCCGCCCGATACCCTTTCCCCGATCTCCTTCTTCGCCGTTCTATGCCGCTTTCTTCCAATATTCCTCCCTCCACTTGGCCTCTTCGGAGGGTTTCCCATCCGCTTCGGTGAATGGGTGCAAAACACCGATGTCATACGCAGCCACGGCGAAAATAAAAATCAAACCAAGAAGGCTGGCCGCGCCGAATTCGGCAAACCCCCCTCCCACGGCGGTATAACCGCCGGAGGAGGCCTCTTTCAGATCCGACAAGAGCCGTTGCCCCTCCGGATGCCCCGGATTGCGGGCGACGAATGCTTCGAAAGCAGACAGGGCCTCTTTTATCCGCCCCATCTCTGAAGCGACCACGCCGGCGTTAAAATAGGCGACCGAAAATCCGGGGTCGATCTCCGCGGCAAATTTGAAGCTCGTGTGGGCCGCCCCCCAGTTTTTCTCTTCGAATTGTTTTATCCCTTGTTCCACCAGAAGAGCGGCGGTCGGATCGGCCCCTCCCTTCACCGGCGCGATCATGCTCCCGATCCCATAGGCCTGAGCGGCAGACAGGATCACGGCAACAACCACCACCAGCACGTCGATCATCAAGCGTTTCATGGCACACCTCCTTTGTAAAAAAGCAACCCGATCTCCGGCGGTCCCGGCCTCGTCCCTTTCTATCAGGCCGCCTCCTTTCCAAACCCGGGATACCGCCACGTAGACCCGGAAACGCCGTACCAGTAGACCCGGTTTCTTCCAAGCGCTTTTGCCCGATAGAGCGCCTGGTCGGCGCGTTGGACCAGATCTTCAGCGCCGGAGGCATCCCTGGGAAAGCTCGCCACCCCGAGGCTGGCGGTGAGATTCCCTCCGGGCTGTTCATCCTGGAACGGGAAAGGCTCTTTCTGGATGATCCGCCGGAGTCGGACGGCCGCCCTCGCGGCAATCCGGGCCTCCGTCTCCGGAAGGAGAATCACAAACTCTTCCCCTCCATACCGGGCCACATGATTGGTCTCGCGCGTATACGTCTTGAGAAGGGCCGCAATCCGTTCCAGGATCACGTTTCCCTGCGGATGGCCGTGGCAGTCGTTGTAGTGTTTAAAATGGTCGATGTCGACCATGACCAGTGAAAGGGGATGAAGATAGCGCTGCGCCCGCCTGATCTCGAATTCCAACTGTCTCTGAAAATATCGGAAATTGTAGAGGCCGGTCAGGCCGTCGGTGATCGCCTCCATCCTGAGGGCCCTTTCCTCTCCTTTCTTCTCGGTCATCTCTTTCATGATGCCGAGGATGTAGCTCCTCCCCGAGACGGAGGCCGGAATCGTATCGTAGCTGGCCGCCACGGCGATTTCTGTTCCCCACCGGGTTTGCAGAAAAAGTTCCCGGTAAGAGACCGCTTCCTCCCTCCTGAGGGCCGTCTGTCCCGGGCAGTTGGCGAAGCAGATCGCCTCCCCCGCTTCGTTCCGGCAACGAAAAAGGGCGAGGCACTCCTTCTTCCCGATGACCTCTTCTCTTTTCCATCCCGTCAATCGCTCCATGGCCGGGTTAAAGGCCCGGATGATCCCTTCCTCATCGATGAGAAACATCCCATCCGGGCTGTATTCAAAAATCGCCTCCTGGAGCGGTTTCATCTCGCTCTCCCTTTTCATTCCTCGTCTCCATGGTTACCGGAAGCCCCGGCCCCATTAAAATCAGGCCGCTCTCTTGAGCGTCTCCAGCGCAAAATCAGCCACCGTGGGACGGGCCAGACGCTGAAAATCGTCAAATCGCATTTTAATGACTTCACGGTGCGTTCCGGCAGCAAAGAAAATAACCGGCTCCCGCGCCAGCGACTCCTCCACATAGATCGAAAAACCGTAGAGATTTCCGAGGGGCGGCATCGCTCCCGGCTCGCAATCGGGGAACAGCTTTCTGATCTCCCCCTCTTCGGCGAGGGAAATCCGCCTGGCCCCGGCCACCTGAGCGAAGCGGGTCAAGTGGATCTGCCGGTGAGCAGGAAGAACCGCCATGACATACTCCCCGTCGGCCTGAACGATCACCACCTTCGCCACCTCCCGTCCGGGGGCGTGGATCGACATCGCCAACTCCGGCGCCGTATGCGCCTCTGGATGGGAAATCAACTGATAGGGGACTTTTTCCTGCTCGAATAGAACCTTCATCCGTTCCAGAGCAGTCGGCCCTTTCCGCGCTTGCTTCTTCCAGAGAAACAGTTTCCACCCCTCTTTCATCTGTCTGAGATACTCCATCCATCGAAAACGCATTGGACCCCTCCTTATTTGCGGCAGTAACCCGGCGCCATATTATCGGAATGGGCCGTTCCTCTGATTAAAACGATTTTATTTCGGAAAGGAGAGGGCCGCCTCCCTCTCTCCGGATTTCCGCGATTGAACAGGATCAGGGGATCGACAACCTCACCGCAGTGAACACAGCGCCATCCTTCATAGCGCCAATCGTCGCTCCCCTTATCCCGATCGGTAAAAGATTCAAACGACATCGCTCCATCGCATCGATTGCATCTCCCCCCGCCTCTTTCCATCCTTCATCCTCCTCATAAAGTGCAAAGCGATAAAAGCCCTCGACGTTAAAACCTGACAGACCTTTTACAGCACTTCAACCGCAACTTATATGCCAAACCTTACCAAAAGGGCGGCGCAGATTTCACAAAGAATTACAGGAACTTCAAATGATGAAGCAGAATAAATTAAAAGAGAAAGAGGGCGACGCTGTTCACAGCGGTAGACAAGAATAGACAGTTCTCTATTTTAAAGCGTAGATAAAAGAAGATAAAACGATAAACCCGGCGATTCGTAGAGGGGTCTGTTTCCCGATCGGCCGCTATTTCCTGGGAGTTTTCAAATATCGGCCTTGGACCGATTCGTGCAATAGCCGCTTTCTGAAAGAGTGACAAATGAAAAAGAAAGATAAGACGAAAGAACAGCTCCTTGAGGAGATGGGAAAGCTTCACAAGCGTGTGGAGAAATTGGATCGGATTGTGGCCGAGCGCGAGCGGTTGGAAAACCAACTGCGAAAGCTCTCCAGCGTGACCGAGCAGACCGACGATTCGGTCGTTATCACCGACAAGAATGGTGTCATTGAATATGTCAACCCCGCCTTTGAGAGGAAAACCGGCTACAGCAAGGAAGAGGCGATCGGCCGGACCCCCCGGATTGTCAAATCAGGCAAACAGGGAGAGGATTTCTACAAGCAGCTTTGGGAGACGATCCTTCGCGGAGAGGTCTTTCGCGGCGTGCTGATCAACAAGAAAAAGAGCGGCGCGTTTTACGATGAAGAGAAGACGATCACCCCTTTGAGAGACAGCGAGGGGGTCATCACGCACTATGTCTCCACAGGCAAGGACATCACGGAGCGCAAGGAGATGGAAGAGGAATTAAAGAGAGCCCTCATCAAGAAAGAGCGGCTGGAAGCCATCCAAACCTTGTCGGTGACCTACGCCCACAACATCTTTAATGCCATCACCCCGGTGAAGGTCTGCGCCGAGATGATTCTGAAGAAAACCGATCCTTCCGATCCCCTATACGCATGGGGGCAGTCGATTTTAAATGGAACAACGCAGGTCGTAAATATTGTAAACAAGCTGAAAGAAATCGAGACCGAAAGCACGACTGAATTCGGTGGGATGACGCTTCTCAATCTGGATCGTCTGAAAAAAAAGGCAAATGAATGAAGGTCGCCGTCTTCAGCACCAAACCCTACGATCGGGCATTTCTGCAAGCGGCGAATGCCGCGTACCGGCACGAGCTTGTCTTCTTCGAACCCCACCTGACGAAGGAAACGGCGATCCTCGCGGTTGGCTTCCCGGCCGTCTGCGCCTTTGTGAATGACCCGCTCGGCCCGGAGGTGCTGGGTATCCTCGCCAGACAGGGGACGCGCCTCATCGCATTACGCTCGGCCGGTTTCAATCATGTCGATCTGATCGCCGCGCACAATCTCGGCATGACCGTTGTTCGGGTGCCGGCCTACTCCCCTCATGCGGTGGCCGAGCATACCATCGGGCTAATCCTGACCCTCAACCGGAAGCTCCATCGGGCCTATGCCCGCGTCCGCGAAGGAAACTTCGCCCTCGATGGATTATTGGGGTTTGACCTGCATGGCCGGACAGTCGGGATCATCGGTGCCGGGAAGATCGGGACGGTCGTCGCCCGAATTTTAAACGGCTTCGGGTGTCGTCTGCTCGCTCACGATCCATACCCTAACCCAGCCTGTCAGGCCCTCAGAGTAAATTATGTTCCTCTTCCGGATCTCATCGCTCAATCCGACATCATCACCCTCCACTGTCCCCTCGTTCCGGAAACCCATCATCTCATCGGGGTCGAAGCCCTGAGCCGAATGAAACCGGGCGTGATGCTGATCAACACCGGGCGCGGCGCGCTCATTGACACGAGGGCAGTGATCGCCGCGCTGAAATCGGGCAAAATCGGCGCCCTCGGCCTGGATGTCTATGAAGAAGAGGCCGACCTCTTCTTCGAGGATCTCTCCAACCGGGTGATCCAGGATGACGTCTTTATGCGCCTGCTCACTTTCCCAAATGTCGTGATCACGGCCCACCAAGGCTTCTTTACAAGAGAAGCGCTCTCCGCCATTGCCGAGACGACGCTGGCCAACATCACCGCCTTTGAACGGGGACGGGCGCTGGTCAATGAGGTCCGCGCGGATCGGGTAAAACGGTGAGCCAGACGCCCCCCTTCAGCAGGCCAGCGCCTATCTTCCCTGAAGGGAGAGGATGAAATGGACCAGGTCCCATGCGCTCTCCTCCTTGTCTTTGAAGAGAGCGCTGAACCCCGGCATCGGCGTCCCGTCGAGACCGGTCATGAGGGTCCGGTAGATATCCTCGTGGGAGGTTCCATTCCCAAAGGTCTCTTGACGGGTCAGATCGACCGGCTTGATCGAAAGGCCCCGTTCGTCGTGCAGGGGGATCTTTCCCCCTCTTCCATCCTCTCCATGACAGAGAAAACAGCCGAGTTCTCTATAACGCTGCCCGCCCCGCCGGACACTCTCCACCGTATAGGTATACGGCCCCACATGCTCGACATACTTGATGGCGCTCTTCGTCGGAAGGTCTTTCCGAATGAATCGGACCCCAATATACAATGCCACCTGCCTGATTCTCTCCTCTCCGAGATTCCGGAACGACGGCATGAAGCCGGGGATTCCTTCGCGGATGGTTCTCATTAGATCGGAAAGGGTGGGGAGCGCCCCCGACTCGGTCGACCGGAACTTGAAGATCCCCCTCGTAAAATCATTCGGGCGGGGATGGGAAAAAGGGCCGATGAAGATGGAGGCCGCGCCGTCCCCCCTCCCTTTCGAGCCATGGCAGTAAGTGCAGCTCATGGAGTAGATCATCTCACCCATCCGGATGTCCATCACCCCGGTTTCTTCCATCCCCTCCATCAAATGGGGACGTTTTTCAACCTGGCCCCCGACCCCCGACCCCTGACCCCCGCCTTCAGGCATCTGCTCCTCATGGGGTCCCTGGGGCGAAACGTCTGTTGATGGAAAGAACCAGAAGACGATTGTGATGAATACGCACGCACGCCTTGCCAAAGATCCTCTCATTTCCCCTCCTCCTCATCCGATATTAAAGGAATGCCGTTAAAATAGGTCACCATAAGCAAAATTTATCACGGCCATGCTTCCAGGGCCGACCTACCCGGCGGCGTTCAATTAATCTTTCGCTTGAGGGCCTACTTTAAAGGACAAAATCGACCCCCAGGGCAATCAGATTTCGAAAGTTCTGGAGGGGGGTTTCATCGCGTTCTCTGAGATTGCGGCTTCCCCTCACGTAGAAGGCAAAGTTATCCCGAAGATAGTGCCTCGCCTGGAGGGTCACGACCCTTCCATCGGCCCTCTGACTGAGGAACCCTCCGGCATGGAGTTGATCATACCGAGCAGAAAGGAGGAGTGTGTCCGAGACGAGGGTGTCCCCTTCGACGGTGAAGCCGAAGGCCTCCTCATCCAGGGCGGCGCGGGTCTCGGCCGGAAGGCCCTGTAACCGATCCCAGATGAACGCCCCGTAGAGGTCGAAGAGCCAATACTTAACATTGGCCGCGAACCCGTATCGGAGCCAGTCGATGAGAACCGTCTCGGTCGATCCCTCCCCCCTTGCGATCCTCCCCGTGTCATTCCCCCAATAGACCAGGCCGGAGAGGCTCCCGGAAAGGTATTCCTCTCCGCCGAAGTTCATCCGGGTCATAAGGTAGGGATCCTTCTTCGAATTGACATCGGTCCCGCCCGATTTCAAACCCTGCATGACCCCCGCCTGGAGGAGAAACCGCCCCGCCATGACATGAAGATCCAGGCCCAAATCACCGGTGGTATTATAGAGGACCTCTTTCGTGACCTCGACCGGCTCTCCTTGCCCTGTCTCCATCCCGAAGAACTTCGAGGCGAAGGCATACGGGGCCAGGCTGAAACGCCGGAGTCCGCCCGCTTCGACCCTTCCGGGCACATTCAGGATATACTGCCGGTTCGCCGGGTAGGAAAAATTGGTCGAGGGGTCGATCTTCCCCACCATCATCATCGGCCCCATCACCATGGTCCCCCTCATCCCGCCATGCGCCGCTGGATCCCTCGAAAAGAGCTCTCCCAGGTTCAATATCAGGAAGAACTCCTTGCCGATGCCGAAACCCGATTTCTCCTCAAAGAGGCCTCCACGTTTCCCCTCGATCTCCCCGGTCCCCTGCTCCAGTTCAAAGAAATAGCCGATCTGCTCAGTAAAGGTTCCGGCGAGGTAGAGTTCGACCTCCTGGGGATGGATGAGATTGAAGTCGGTCCGATCGCCCCCTTGGAAAAGTCCCGCCAGGTTCCCCGTTCCCCGAACGGCGGAGATATTCAGCAGATCGGTCTCCGACCAGACCCTTCCGATCTTCCGTTTCTTTCTGATCTCCCCCTCGATCGTCATCGGGATCTGAAATCCCGCCATATGAAACGCCTCCCCAAAGGCGTTCAGCCTGGGAGGCTTGGTATGACAGGAGGTACACGACATGTCATACTTCCTGGCAAAGGCCGGAATCGCCTCCGATGTCGCGGGGAAGAGCGCGGTCAGGAAGATCCCTAGGATCGTTACTGCCCAGACCTTAGACCCGCGGCCCCGCCGGGATCGGCCCGCCGCCGTCTTCCACATCGCCCTCCCACGGGCGCCGGGATCGGCGCAGGAAAAGGATTTAAATACGGTAGACGGAGTAGAGATAGACAATGGGTTACCTTTCCCATACCGAAACCCGGTTCCGGCCTCGGCGCTTTGCTTTGTAAAGGGCGCTGTCCGCAGCGTGGATCAACTCTTCCGGCGAGGAACCCAAATAAGCATCATCGGTTCCCGCCACCCCGATGCTCACGGTCATGCGGGGTCCCTCCCCATCGCCGAAGAAGGAATGGCCCGCAATGGAAGCCCGGATCCGCTCGGCCACCTCGAAGGCGCCCTGAAGGGGGATGTTCGGAAAGAGGAGGATAAACTCTTCCCCTCCATACCGCGCCAGAATATCATGCGCGCGGATCTCCTTGCGGATCAACTGACCGACTTCCCAGAGGACGCGATCTCCGGAAAGGTGCCCCCGCGTGTCGTTGCATCGTTTGAAGTAATCGAGGTCGATCATCAGACAAGAGAGGGGATGCTGATGGCGGCGGGCTTTCTGAAACTCGGTTTCAAGAAGAACCTGGAAGTGACGGCGGTTGAAGAGCCCGGTCAACCCATCCGTGATCGAGAGCTGCTCCAGGTGTTTTTCGATCTCTTTCTGCCTGCTGATATCGGTGATGACGAGGAGGCCCCCGTAAATCTCCCCTCCCCTTCGGTAAGAGGGGGTCTGGCTGACCAGAACAGGGGTCGATCCCGACGTCACGGTCTCGATTTCACATTCGTACCTGCAGGCCCCTCCCTGAACGGTTTTATCCCATTCCTGAAGGAAGAGGGGGAGCGCGCCAGAGGTCAGAAGAGAGGTTACCTTCTTTCCAAGAAGGTCCGCAGCCGGGCAGCCGACGATTTCTCCCATTCTGGGATTGACAAAGACGACGATCTGATCGGGGTCGACGACAACAACCCCTTCGTTCATCGTTTCAATCAGCGTTTGGTAGACCTCATACGGCGGCAGACCCGGCGGCGCGGTGGAACGCTGAGGCATCGAGGGTGGAGAGGAAGAGACGACTCCCGCTCGAATGGTCTTTGTCAGCAACCGCTCCGTTAACTTTTCTTTGGAGAGACAGGCGATGACCCCCAATCCGAGCGCGCCGAGAAAGAGGCGGTCGTCTTCATGGCCGGTCAAGAAGACGACCTTCAATTCCGGGAATCGCTTCCGGAGGGTCTGAAGGAGTTCAAGGCCGTTGGTGTCGGGGAGGTGGTAGTCGAGCAAAACACAGGAGAAGGACTCCTTTTCGAGTCGTTCAAGCGCCTCAGACCCGGTCTTCGCCACCCGCAACGACAGGTCACTTTGGCGGCGAAGAAAACGCGAAACCCGTTCAACATCGGCCGGGTTATCTTCTATCAGAAGGATGGGAAACATGTCATCGACCTCCGTTCAGCGTTATTCGTCATCGGAAATCAGGAAGCTCACATTTAAAATAGGCCCTAGCGCGGAAAATTTACGGCGCTCCGATAACAACTTATGATTATTGAACGCCGGGAGGAAGGGTCGCGATCAAGATCCAGTATTCTTGAATCGCATTCACGACCTTCATGAAGGTCTCAAACTCGACCGGTTTCTGAATATAAGTATTGACTCCCAGATTGTAGCTTTTGACAATATCTTCCTCCCGCTGGGAGACGGTCATCACGATGACCGGAATCAGTTTAAGACTCTCATCCTTCTTAATTTGCTGAAGAACCTCCATCCCACTGACCTTCGGAAGGTTCAAATCAAGGAGGATCATTCCTGGACGGGGAGCTGTTTCGGGATCCTTAAACATCTCACGGTGGTAGAGATAGTCGAGCGCCTCCTGGCCATCCCGAACAACAATCAGTTCGTTCCGGACGCGTCCCTTGGCAAAGGCCCGTTGGGTAATCTCAATGTCTTGAGGGTTGTCTTCCACAAGCAGGATCTTCACCGAATGTATATTGTTTGCAACCATTACTTCTTTCTCCCTCATCTTTTTTGTCTCAGGTCTAACGTCTTACGTTCATCGGCAGGGTAAAGTAAAAGGCGCTCCCCTTCCCCGGTTCCGATTCAACCCAGATCCTTCCCCCGAATCTCTCGATCACCTTTTTGCAGATGGCCAGACCGGCCCCCGTCCCCTCGAACTTCTCCTGAGGATGAAGGCGTTCAAATAGACCGAAGATCCTTTCGGTATAACGGAGATCAATCCCGATCCCGTTGTCTTTTATCGAAAAGAGATGAAAGTTCCCTTCTTCCCTCGCTGCAATCTCTACCTTGGGAAGGGTCGCCGTGTTAAATTTGATGGCGTTGGAGAGAAGATTTTTGAAAACCTCCCTGATCTGGGTCGGGTCACAATGGACAGCCGGGAGAAGAGAGAGGATTTGGATCTGGGCCTTTTTCTGTTGGATTGAAAATTCCAGATCAAGTTGCACATCGGACAAAACCTCGTTTACATCGACCGCTTGGAGGACAGGATCCTTTCGGGAGAGGGAAGCAAGGGTCAGAAGATCGTGGATCAGGTCCTTCATCCTTACAGCCGACCCCTTCAAAATATTCAAATAACGCTTGCCCTGTTCATCGAGAACGGAGGCATAATCCTCAATGAGAAAACCGGCAAAGGCCTCGATCCCTCGAAGCGGCTCTTTCAAGTCGTGCGAGACGACATGAACGAAGTCGTCCATTTCCCGGATCTTCTCCCCGAGTTGAGCGGTGATCCGGTGAAAGTAAAAGTCGAGGGCCAGCGCCATGTCGAGGCGGAAGATCTTCCTGACGGCGAGGATTCTGGCAAGGCCCTGATCGAATTCACTTCGATAGGCCTCTGCAATCAGGGGAGAGAGGAGATTCTCATAAAGACAGTAGGTCCCGATATACCACTTCGGTTTTAAGCCAATCCGGTGGTGGACCGCTCCGATCCGAAGCCGCCCCTCAAAATAGGCTTCGTTATAATTTCCCTCGAAAATCTCGAGGAGATATTTCTCTTGCGATTTCTTCAACCGGTCGATGATCGACTGGTCTTTCAGCAGGGCCCGGGTTTCTTCAAAAGAGAGGAGGTGATTGTAGAAGGCGGAGACCAGCCGGTCCGCATGGTTTTGGCCAAAGCCCTTCATCTCGGAGAGGAGGCGGACATCTCTTTCGGAGAAATCGACAAAGGCCATTCGCTGCCGGATCTCTTCCATGTCGATTCCAAGTTCTTTCATCAAGCTTTCCTGCGGATACATAGCCTCCTTTTTTTGCCCATCAATACCCGAAAGATACCGAAGTAAAGTAAGAGAAGACAACAGGGTTGACCGAAGAGGGTCAAACCACTATACTGCACCTGACCAACAACAGGCATGGAGAGACCATGGAAAAAGAGGCCGTTTCAATTCTTCTGGTCGAGGACAATCCAGCAGACGTGGAGATCATTCAAAGGTCTCTCAGGAAAGGGGGGCTCTCCAACCCCCTCCATCTCGCCAGGGACGGCGAAGAGGCCATCGACCTCCTGCATCGCCGCTTTGCCCAGTTTGGGGTCTTGATTTTGGACATCCATCTCCCTAAGATCGACGGCATGGAGGTTTTGAAAGAGGCCAAGCGGATCGACCCGGAACTGGTGGTGATCATGTTGACCGGCCAGGCATCCCTGCAAACGGCCGTGGAGTCGCTCCGGAGGGAAGGGGCCTTCGATTACCTCCAAAAATCCAAGGACGGTCTCTCCGGGTTGGTCGATACTGTGCGGTTGGCCATTGAAAAACGAGCGCTCCGCCTTCAGGCCCGCTGGGTTTTCCAGGCTGACGGAGCGGAACGTATCATCGACATGACGACGGTCCAGGAGCGGTTCGGCCTCTCGGAACGGGAAATCGACCTGGTTAAGTGCCTCTGTCGAGGGGACTCCAACAAGGAGACCGCCGAACAACTCTTCCTCAGCGAGACGACCATCAAGGGCTACCTAAAACATATTTACAGAAAGATGGGGATTCACAGCCGCTCATCCCTTGTCTCCAGGATACTTGTCGGCGCCGCGATGAGGAATGATCTCCCGTCCCGGTGATCTGCCGTTAATAACGGCGCGCATGGATGACGCAGGGAATACCGTGATACGCCCCGCTCACCGCTCCGAAACCGGCGATCACATCCACCATACCTTTGCCGGCACCTGGGATTGCAGATAGCCTTGCAGCAGGTCCCGGCGGGCCACCACCCCCGCCAGTTTCCCATCTTGATCGACCACCGGCAGACGAATCAGATGCAGGTTCTCCAGAACCTTCATCACCTCTCCCGCCTTGGTTTCTACAGAAACGGTCACCGCCGGTTTTGCCATGATCTCTTCAGCGCTGACTTTATTCAGGGCGTTCCCCATCCGTATGACCCTCAACAGGTCGTACTCGCTGACAATCCCGATCGGTTTCAGCTCTTCATCCACAATGGGGATGCTTCCGAATCCGCCTGTGGTAATCGCCGCGGCAAGTTTTTCCCCGCTCACAGCCTTGGAAAAGTAGACGACGTCCTCCTGCATGAATTGGGCAGCCGTTAAGGCATTGAAATCTGTTTCCCCTACCAGATAATCGACTCTTCTCATGGCATTCCCCCTCGGATTTGGGCCCGTTGTTAAACCACCGCCTGTCCTTTCCTTTCTCCTCTTCCTTACATCCGGAACTGCTTGCGGAGCTATTTCCCCCGCATTGATCTATGGGGAACCCGCGCGCATCAAACCCTCTCAGGGCTCAATGGTGGTATTCTAAGCGTCTCTCAAAGGAAAGCGCAACCCCCCGAAAGTGGGTTTTTTAATGCCGCTGCTCGTCATGTAACCCCTCCTCCATCCGGGAAAAAGAGGGTTACATTTTAGATGAGTTGATTCGATCCCTTGACATCCGATGATTCAACCTGTATTCTTTTCTGGAGTTGCGGAGAAGCGTATGTTTTTCGGTAAAAAAGCCAAGTGGGTCATTCTGATCACGCTCTTTCTCTCCTTTCTCACCCTTTCTCTGGCCACGGCCTGCATGGTTCCCGATTGGGCGCCGAAGGCGGAAGATTGCTGTGCAATCCCATGTCGGAATATCTCCTCTCCTGACCTGGCCAAGAGCTTATGCCAGATCTCTACTCAGCAGGGTTCTTTGCATGGCGGACCGCAGCTTCCTGCGCCGGCGCTTCTTGCCGAAGATGGGCTTGCGCTCATTGCCCATTCACTCAAGGCCCCTCCCCCTCTTTTTTCACGCCCCATCGACTCAAATCATCCCCTTAAGCAGCCCCATGGGGATCTTTTTATCCTCCACCGTTCCCTTCTACTTTAAAAGCCTGCTTTAAGTCCATCCTATGCCGTCAGGCCGGCGCCACGAAATAAAGGGCGCAAGGCGGATCGCTTCTGAACATTTAAAGTAGACCCAAGCGAAAAATTACGGCGTTCCTTTCTTTTCAGTTTTTGCAATCCATTTTGGAGGGATCCCTCTATGGAACGGGTACTTTCCCTGTTTATTTTGGCTTTAGCCGTCATTATCATGCCGGTGGATTTCGCCGGCGCGGATGAGAACTCGGGTGTCCTGAGCCTGGAAGAGGTCCTGCAGGAAGTCATCGAACGGAATCCCGAAATTTCTGCCGCCCGGGCAAGCAGCACCATCGCGAAGGAGCGATCCCCGCAGGCCCGCGCGCTCGACGACCCGATTTTCGGCATTACCCGGTGGGAATTTCCAGCGAACTTCAACATTCTGAAAGCAAACGAGACCTGGTATACCCTCTCCCAGAGCTTCCCCTTTTTCGGAAAAAGAACAACGCGCGGCAGGGTGGCCGACCTGGAAAGCGATGCGGCCGAAGAAGCGTCTCGCGCTGTCCGGCTCAGAATGATCGCTCAGGCCAAACAGGCCTATTACGACCTCTTCCTGGCGCATCAGGTTTTGCAGATTTATCACGATCAGGTCAATCTGGCCCGGAGAATTTCCCAGGCTGCAGAGGAGCGATTCGCGGTCGGGGGCGCGGGGCAATCCGACCTGATCCGCGCCCGGGTCGAATTGATTACCCTCTCCAATGCCATCCTCACGCTGGAACAGGAGCGCGAAAGCGCCGCCGCGCGGCTCAATGCCCTTCTTAATCGTCCGACGAACGCGCCGCTCGGCATCCCGCAAACACCGGTTCTTCCGCGCTTTGAAGCGAATCCGGAGAAGCTTCAAAGCGAAGCGGAGGAGGCCCGTCCGGAGAATCGGATGAAAGCGTTGGCCGTTCAACTCGGCCAGGAGAGGGTGACGCTTTCCAAGCAGGATGCGCTTCCGGACTTTATGGCGGAGGTGGGGTTTATGGATATGCATGACCAAGATCACAATGCCTGGATGGCATCGGTCCGGATCAATCTTCCATGGTTTAACAAGAAAAAATATGACGCCCGGATTCGGGAAAACGAAGCGGAGCGGTCGCGCGCAAAGGCCGCGCACCAGGCTGCCGTTAACGACACCCGTCTTAAGATCAAAGAACTTTGGGTTCGATTCGAGGCGGCCAAGCGGCTTGTCCGTTTATATGAAGAAGGCATTCGACCGCTCGCCGAGCAGACGCTGGAGGCGGCTCTCATCGGCTATCAAACCAGAAAAAATGATTTCTTAACCCTCCTTGACGCCCAAAGAAACTTAAAAGAGCTGGAGCTGACCTACTTCCGCTCCCTCGCCGAGGCCAACAAACATCTGGCCGAACTGGAGCAGATCGTGGGAAGAGAATTTTAGGGAAATCTAAACCCAATAAGGAGAACCGATATGAAATACGTACGGATGATCCAACCCAAGTGGAACGCCGTAACCTTTCGCTTCAGGACTTACTTTAACATGAAGAGGGCGCTTCTGATGATTTTTATCATCGTTGCTGCCTTCTGGAGCTTCCACCTGACCCGGAACCGCGCCATGGGCGTGACAGAAACGGAGCAATCGATGAACGGGATGTCTGGGATGGAAGGGATGGAGATCGGTCCCAATGAGACCGGCCAGTCGGTGGCAATGCTCAGTCCTCAGAAGAAACAGCTCATTGGGATGAAAGTAACCGAAGTTGAGGAAAAAGAAACAAAGGCAATCATTCGGGCGGCCGGAAGAGTGGCCTATGACGAGCGGAAACTGGCCCGAATTACGCTGAAGGTGGATGGATGGATTGAAAAACTCTTTGTCAATTTTACCGGACAGGAAGTGAAGAAAGGAGAACCGCTCTTTACTCTCTACTCGCCCGATCTGCTCGCCACTCAACAAGAATACCTTTTGGCCAGGAGAAGCCAAAAGAAACTTTCGGCCAGCCCGATTGCCGACGTTAGAGAAACCGGCAACCTATTGATCGAATCAACCCGAAAGAGGCTCCTCCTCTGGGGAATTTCCGATCAACAGATTGAAGAGCTGGAGAAGCGAGGGGAATCCCAGACTGCGATGACGATTACCTCTCCCATCGATGGGGTGGTGATCAAAAGGGAGGGAATCCAGGGGATGCGGGTGACGCCGGAAATGACCCTCTATGAAATCGCCGATCTCTCCACGGTCTGGATATTGGCCGACATTTATGAATCGGAGATCTCATCAATCAAAAAAGGGGCCGAAGCGAACATCACAATGGCCGCTTATCCCGGAGAAGCTTTTAAAGGGAACATCGCTTTTATTGATTCTTTTTTAAATCCAGAAACAAGAACCGTCCAGGTTCGTATCGAACTTCCCAATCCCGACTTGAAGTTGAAGCCTCAAATGTTTGCTGACGTGGAATTGAGCTCGCCTCTCCAGAGAGGCCTTCTGATCCCGGAATCTGCCCTGCTCGACTCCGGCGTTCGCCAAATGGTCTTTGTCGATCAAGGGAGGGAGATGTTTGCGCCGCGGGAGGTCAAAGCGCGACGGATCGGCAGCGACTATATCGTTGAAAAAGGCCTGACCGCCGGCGAGAAGATCGTCACCTCCGCCAATTTTTTGATCGATTCCGAAAGCAAGCTGATGGCTTCCTCCAACATGATGGGGGCGCTCGGCATGGCCGGCATCCGGATGGAGCAGGCGCAGATGGGCGAGATGGATATGAATACGGACGGCATGAAAATGGATGGGATGCAGATGAAAAAGGAAAAAACCCTGACCGGTCCTCAGACGAAAAAGAAGGGCGATCTGACCTTGACCCTCGTCACGAAACCCACCCCGCCGGTCGATGGAGAGAACCTCCTGCACTTGGTTCTGACCGATGCGGTTGGAAAGCCGATTGAAAATGCCAAGGTGACTTTCTCCTACACCATGCCGATGCCGGGAATGAAAGCAGTGAAGGTTCCAACCACCTTTAAAAATGGTCAATATGAAGGCAAAGCCAAGTTTGGTATGCCCGGAACCTGGGAGGTCACGGCGTTCGTCACCCTCTCCGGAAAACCGGAGGTTCAAGAAAAATTCACCTTGGAAGCCGGCGGCGGGATGCCGGGAATGTAATGAGGGTGAGGGCTGCCCTCCACCAGGGAGAACAGAATGATTGAGAAAATCATAGATTACTCTGCCCGAAATAAATTTCTGGTCTTGACTGTCACCTTCTTTCTGGTTGCCTGGGCGGCCTGGGCGATGCGGAACGTCCCGCTCGATGCGATTCCGGACCTCTCCGACGCCCAGGTGATCCTCTTCACGGAATGGCCGGGGCGGAGCCCCACGCTGATTGAAGATCAAATCACCTATCCGATCATCACCTCCTTGATCTCCGCTCCGAAGGTGAAGTCAGTCCGGGGCCAATCGATGCTTGGGCTTTCTTTCGTCTATGTCATTTTTGAAGATGGGACCGACATCTATTGGGCGCGAAGCCGCGTCCTGGAGTACATGCAGGGGGTCTCCGAGAAATTGCCGGAAGGGGTGACCCCCGCGCTGGGTCCCGATGCCACCGGGGTCGGTTGGGTCTATGAATATGCCCTGGTGGACGAATCAGGAAAGCACAGTCTGGCGGAGCTTCGCACCTTTCAAGACTGGACGTTGCGTTATTGGCTTCAATCCGTTCCAGGAGTCGCGGAGGTCGCTTCGGTCGGCGGTTTTGTCAAACAGTATCAGGTCAACATCAATCCAAATAAACTGGCGGCCTACGATATCCCGCTCAATCACCTCATTATGGCGATACGGGCGAGCAACACAGACGTGGGAGGGCGGGTCATTGAACAGGCCGGTCGTGAATATATCGTCAGAGGACGAGGCTATATTCAATCGACAGAGGATATTCGTGGTATTCCGATCGGAACGGATAAGAAGGGGACGCCGATCCGTGTGGAGGATGTCGCCACGGTGGCAATCGGCCCCGACATCCGGCGGGGTGTGACTGAACTCGATGGGAAAGGGGAGGTGGTCGGCGGGATCATCGTCATGCGCTATGGCCAGAATGCCCTGAACGTCATCAACCGGGTGAAGGAAAAGATCAAATCGATTGAACCCTCTCTGCCTGAGGGGGTAAAGATCGTTCCGACCTATGATCGGTCCGATCTGATTCAACGGGCGATCGAGACATTAAAGGAGACGTTGACTGAAGAGATGATCATGGTCAGCCTGGTCATCCTCATTTTCCTCTGGCATATTCCAAGCGCCATCATTCCAATCATCACGATCCCGACCGCGGCGATCCTCTCCTTCATCCCGATGTATTATTCAGGGCTGACCTCGAACATCATGTCGCTCGCCGGGATTGCCATCTCGGTCGGCGTGATCGTGGATGGCGCCATTATCCTGGTAGAGAATACCTATAAGAAACTGGAAGAATGGCAATCGGCGGGGAAGATCGGCGATCCCCATGAGGTGCGGCTCAATGCCATCAAGGAGGTCGGCCCTTCGGTCTTTTTTTCGCTGTTGGTCATCGCGGTCGCATTTCTACCGATCCTCACGCTGGAGGCGCAGGAAGGTCGGCTCTTTAAACCTCTTGCCTTCACCAAAAACATGTCGATGGCGGTTGCGGCGCTCCTCTCGATTACCCTCGACCCCGCGCTCAGGATGCTTTTTACCCGGATGGATTACTTTACTTTTAGACCCGGATGGCTCCGATGGACCGCCAACCAGATCCTGGTCGGAAAATATTATCCCGAAGAGAAGCATCCGATCAGCGGCCTCTTGCAGCGGGCCTACCACCCGGTACTCGGATTTGTCTTAAGGCATCGGTGGCCGGTGCTGATCTCCGCCGTCTTGATGATGCTTTTGACCATCCCGGTCTATCTCCGTCTCGGCTCCGAGTTTATGCCCCCTTTAAATGAGGGGACGATTCTCTATATGCCGACGACCCTGCCCGGCATCTCGATCACCGAAGCGACACGGATTCTTAAGCTTCAAAATCAGATGTTAAAAGAGTTTCCGGAAGTGGAGCGGGTCTTCGGAAAGATCGGGGAGGCGAAGACCGCCACCGATCCTGCGCCATTAAGCATGGGGGAAACGGTAATTACATTGAAGCCGAAAGATCAATGGCGGCCCGGGATGACCTGGGAGAAATTGATCGCCGAAATGGACAAAAAGCTGAAATTCCCCGGGATCCCCAACATCTGGTGGATGCCGATCCAGACACGGACCGAGATGCTCGCCACCGGCATTCGGAGCAATGTCGGGATTAAAATTTTAGGGCCCAATCTGGATGAAATAGATAAGATCGGGCGGCAGATCGAAGGGGTGATGGCCCAGATCCCCGATACCCGCTCCTCTTTTTTTGAACGGGTGACCGGCGGCTATTACCTCGATTTTGTGATCGACCGGAAGGCGGCCTCCCGCTATGGCCTGGTGGTCCAAGATATTCAGGAAATCATTGAAACCGCCATCGGCGGGATGAATATCTCGCAGACGGTGGAAGGGCGCGAGCGCTATCCGATCAACGTCCGCTATGCGCGAGAATTTCGGGATGATATCGAGAAGCTTCAGCGGGTGTTGGTCCCGACGCCGACCGGCGCCCAGATCCCGATGGCGCAGTTGGCCGAGATCAAATATACCGAAGGGCCTCCGATGGTGAAAGACGAGGGGGGTATGTTGGCCGGTATCGTCTTTGTCGATTCCTCGCGGTCCGATATCGGCGGCTATGTGAAGGAGGCGCAAAAAGTCGTCTTGCAGAAGGTGACATTTCCCCCCGGCTACTCGCTCGTATGGGCCGGCCAATACGAATATATGTTACGGGCCAAAGAACATTTGAAAATCGTCATTCCTGTAACCCTCTTTATCATCTTCTTTCTTCTCTACATGAGCACCGGATCGGCCGTAAAGACGATGATTATCTTCCTGGCGGTGCCGTTTTCGGCCGTCGGGGCAATCCTGCTTTTGTACTTCCTCGATTACAACATGAGCATTGCGGTCTGGGTCGGGCTGATCGCACTGTTGGGGCTCGATGCCGAGACCGGCGCTTTCATGCTCCTCTTCCTTGATCTCTCCTACGAGGAGCGGAAAACAAAGGGAATGATGCGCACCTTGCAGGACCTGAGAGAGGCGGTCATTCATGGGGCGGTCCATCGCCTTCGACCCAAGGTGATGACCATCGCTGTAGACCTATCGCTTATTCCAATTATGTGGTCCACCGGGGCCGGCGCCGACCTCATGCGGCGGATCGCCGCCCCGATACTCGGAGGGCTCGCTACCTCGTTTCTGATGGAACTTTTGATCTATCCCATCATCTATGAGATCTGGCGGGAGCGGGGTTTAAGACCGGCCCATGGTGGTTTCAAGGATCAGATCCAGATTGGCAGAACCCTGGACTCTGAGGGGTGACGTCGATCTTCCCCATTTGATCAGTCTTCATTATCGGTTGATTCCCTTCCATGAAATTCAGCGTCCCAACCCTCGCTTGAGGGCCCCGGGGATCAAGAAGAACCCCGCCGTGCCGAGCATCGCCGGCCCGGTCGGGAGGGAGTAGAGAAACGAGAGATAAAATCCGATCGCCGCCGAAAAAACGCCGAAGAACATCGAGAGAAGAAACGCCATTTTCAGCCGGTTGGTCAGCATCAATGCCGAGGCCGCCGGGATCACCAAAAACGAAAAGACCGGCAAGGTCCCAATCGCTGCAATCGACACCGAAATCGTGAAAGCGAGGGTGATGAAGAGAAGCTGGTTCAGCCGAACGACGTTGGAGCCGGATGCCTGCGCCGTCTCCGGGTCAAAAGAGACATAGACGAACCGTTTGTAAAAAAGAAAGTGGATGGTAAAGACCGCCACGAGCGTCATCGCCAGGAGCCAGAGATGGCGCTGGGGAACGAAGATCACATTCCCAAAAAGGATGTTCTCGATGTCGTGGGTCTCCGCGGCCAGCTTGTCGAGGATGAGAAAAACCAACCCACCCGGCAAGGCATAGCCGATTCCGAGGATACTCTCGCGGGTCAGCTTCTTCTCCCCGACCTGAACCGCCAGGACCGCGGCGGTGACGCAACCGAAGAGGAGCGACGAAAGGAGCGGTCCGCTGATCAGCCCCCCTTCCTCTGAATGGAGCGAGCCGGCGGAGGCGACACCGCTCCCAAGCAGGGCGCTTCCCAGAAAAAAGAAAGCAATCCCGAGCGAGGAAATCTGGGAAAGCGCAGCCGAGACGAAAACGATCCGCTTGAGGATCACATAGATTCCAAGATACCCCGCCAAGAGGGCGACCATCACCGACGCGATGATTCCGCTCTGAAGGATCGGGATTGCTTCCCAAAAGGTCACGCCGCCGTTCTCCGCCAGGAGAAGCCTTCCAATGATCGGGATCGACTCAAGCATGTTCGTGATCCCCCGTCCCGCCATGGTCGTGATCGTCCTTCCGTTCCGGATGGTCATGGTCACTATGGCGGTGGACAAAAAAATACTTGTGCCCATGAAGGAGATGCGCGTCGATGTCGAGCTGATAGATCTCCTTGAGTGTGGCATTCGTCAGGAGCATCTCGGTATCGCCGATTTTCACCGTCTGGTTCTCCCGATGAATAATGATCAGCTTGTGGGCGTAATTCGAAATCAGGTTGAGCATATGAGTAATCATCACCAGCGTGAGCCTCGCCTCACTGTGCAGATCGAGGAGGAGTTCCATGATCGTGCTCTCTCCGGCAATGTCCATCCCGTCGGTCGGCTCATCGAGCACCAGAATATCCGGCTCCCCTGTCAGCGCCCGCCCGATGAGGGTCCGCTGTTTCTGTCCGCCGGAGAGGGTCCGGTAGGGCTTGTCGGCATGGGAGCGCATCCCGACCTTTTCCATGAAGTGCTCTGCAAGCTCATAATCTCTTTTCTGAAGCCTCCCCGGCAGTCCGAGAAACGGATATCGCCCCATGAGAACCACATCTCGGACGGTCACAGGAAAGATATCATCGATCACGCCGCGCTGAGGGACATAACCGAACCGGACACCCGGCGCCCGCTCAACGCTCCCCTTTAAAGGCCGGAGAATTCCGAGAAGGGTCTTGATCAATGTCGTTTTTCCAGCGCCGTTCGGTCCGACGACTCCCCAGAAATCTCCTCGATCAATCGAAATGTTGATCTCCGAGAGAATCGGGGTTCGGCGGTAGCCTATCGTGAGATCTTTCACCGAAACTTGCAAATCGTTTTCCTCAGAATCAATCTCCCCGGCGCAATGGGTCTCTTCGCATGGAACCGAGGCAACCGGATATTCTTAGTCTTGCCTTGACTGTTTCCTATTAAAATAGGCCCTAGCGCGGAAGGTTAATTGAACGCCGTAAATTTAGCTTCAGGAGACCTATTTTAACGGCGCTCCACTTAAAATAGGCCCTAGCGCGGAAGGTTACGGCGCTCCACTTGGAGTTCCTTCAGCGCTTGGGTCAATTCTCCGTAGATCTTATCAAAGAGACTGATGTAGTCCTTTACCCCGGAACGTTCATCCACGGTTGAAGGAAGAGAGAGAAACCGCGCTCCCGTTTGCCGCGCCACTTCTCGGGAAATTTTTTGAGGCTGCCAGGGCGAAACAATCACAATCGGGACGTGCTTTTCCTTCATCCGTTTCACCAGCAGCGCAACTTCGCCGGCGCTGGGAGGGATGGTCTCTTTCGGCTCAATATAGGAAAAGATGTTCAACCCATGCCGTTTCGTCAGATAGATCCAATCTCGGTGATAGCTGACGACGTTCACCCCTTTGTAAGGCGCCATCATTGCATCCCACTTCGTGATCTTTTCTTTTAATTGGGTGACGAATCGCTCATGGTTCTCCTTAAAATAATCGGTATGGTCTGGGTCTAATGCGACCAGCTTATCATAAATATTCTTCGCCACCACCAGCCCGTTTTCCGGGTCCAGCCAGTAGTGATGGTTTCCCGACTTTTGAGGGTCTCCTACGATGAGGTTGAGCGAAAAAAAAGGGGTCGACTGCAACTCTTCCTGGGCATAGGGAATGAACGTAATCCCGACCGAGGGGTTGAGGTAACCGTTCTCCCCCTCCAAGATTCTGGGGTTCCGGCTGGATGTTAAGGCGATCGGCATCCAGGCCATCTCCATATTCTGTCCATTGACGATCAGCAAGTCGGCCTTATTGAGAAGAACGGAAAAGGAGGGCTTAGGGTCGACCGCATGGGGATTTTGATTGCCGGTGGTCAGGCTGTGGACCTCCACCTCATTACCGCCGATCGTTTGGGCGATAGAAGCGTCTTGGGGGAATGCGGTGACAATCCGAAGCTTGGCGGATGCGTCGGTGGCCATTAAAACGATGGCGGTTACAACGGCGCCCGTCCAGATGAGTGAACGATGCAATCTATTCTGTCGTGATGTCATGGTCTCTTCTCCTTGCAGATTTTTATAAACGGAACGCCGTGGTTTCCGTGTATACCTCCAAGTGGAACGCCGTAACTTTGCGCGTTAGGGCTTATTTTAACCACTTCCCGGAGGTCGTTAACATAGGCTTCTAAGCTAAAATTTACGGCGTTCATTTAATCTTTCGCTTAAGGGACCTATTTTATAGGTTACCAAAGGGTATAAAATTTCCCAACGCCAGGCGTCACGGTCCCGCCTCCCACGTTCAACTGGAGCATCACCACATAAGCGGTGGGGACGCCGCCGGACGAAGGAAGGTGGTCGTATTGTAAATTCACACGGGTGACGGGATTTAAGAAATATCTCACCCCCGCAGTATAACGGGTCCGCGCCACATCTCCTAATGCCGGATCATCCGGCTCCACATCGCCCTTCACATAGTCAAACCGTCCTCCGAGGCCCCAGTGATATGTCATTCGATAATCGACCTCGGAGTAGAGCCCTTTTAGAGTATCGTCCTGAAGACCGAGATATCCTAGATCCCGATTATCCTGAAACAGCTCCGTCGTCCAACGGACAAACGGATCGAAAGGGGCCGGTTTGTACTTGTAAGTGAAATCAATACCCACGATCCGATCCTGATCATTATTTCCCGGAATGGAATTATTTCCCCCTTGCGCATAGGTGGCTCCCGTCTCAAAACTCGATGCATCGGTTAAATCGAGGTAGTAGGTCACTTTTCCGATTCCGAACATATTCTTGTTGTTGTTTTCCTCCGAATCGACTGGATCCGGCTTGGCTTTAAAGACACCGAGCGTATCCCGTCGGCCAATGTCCAGGGCAAATTCCACGGCGTGGTCGATGGGCGGCTGCCAGGTGAACTCCGCGCCGAGAATTTTGAACCCGTCATCGCTCGCTAGAACGGTGGTGATCATCGGAGGATTCGCAAAGGGCCACTCATGATCATGATACTGGTTCAATTTGCCGAACTGCGCTCGAAATTGGCCTACCTTCAGCTGCGTGTTCAATGGCATTTTGTGGAAGAGGAAAAAACCCTCTTCAATCGCGGCGGAGTCCTGGCCGAAGGCGAGGAAGAGCGCTGCTTTGGCGGGAAACTGGTAAAGGTCTTGCGTAATCGACATGTCAAAACTCTTCAGAACCAACCCTTGACTCAACGCCCCTCCGATGTACGGCCTTAGCTGCGGAAAGTCATTGGCGTAGTCGCTATAGTTGGAGTAGATCACGTTTCCCGTCCATGACATATCGACCAGTCCGTAACGGCTTAGACTGATCCCCTTCGTATGGGCCTCCGCAGAAGCTGCTTTCAAAACAATCACTCCCACCGTTAAAATGAGCAGAAGCATCTTCCAAAAAGATAGATTCTGACGGTCTCTTTCTCTTCTGAGAAATCGGAACATTTATTTCTCCTCTGTTTGTATTGGTCCATGACTTTGCATCTCTGATTTGTTTTCCCCCTTTAGACTTTTCTTTGTCGTATGCATTTTGGACTCATCACATGGATGAAATGGATCATGTTCGGCTGGATGCTCATGCTCCGTCGCTTCGTGGGTGTGTTCATGAAGATGTCTTGCCGTTTTCTCATCCGCCATGCCTGCTTCCTCTTCCTCTTTTAAGTGAGCATGGTGATGATGATCCTCCTTATAAAATAAGCCCTGAAGCGAAAGATTACGGCGTTCCTTAACATGAGGATGGGTATGCGTTATTTTTTTGTGAAAATGCCGATGAAAAAACTCATCGCAAGCCATGGCCGCCCCCTTTATGGGTTGTTCGTTAGTGCCATCTATATTAATATCTTATGTTTATCGTGTTATTTTAAAAAAAATAATAGCACAAATAGGGCCGATGTCAAGTTAAAATAACGGATTTCTTATTGAACAAAAGGGAGGCTACTGAGCGGTACGGGATGGAATATCAAAAAAGAGCCGGAGAATGTATTCGCTGTTGGCGTCTACATCGAATTTATAGCTGCCGGTGGATTGGTCTGATTTTGTTTTTATATCCATCCCTAAAAGGTGGATATTGACCGGTCCAACTGGAACGCCGGCAGGGGGCGGACCGACCGGATCGTACGTGACCCCTTGCACCGAAACTAAAAAGGGTTGCACCGAAAGGGTTTTTATCTTTGCATAGGAGACGCTGTCGGCATAGGTGTCGACCAATTTATTTCCTGCGCCCTGGCCTGTATTTCTTACCAAAGTGAGGCCGGGCGGAACATTGAAGATGATAAAGCGCCCGTCGGCCGATGTGGTGGAGACAGCGTTCGGATAGACCACTCTTCCCACCCGGTTCCCATCGAGGTCTCTCGCCTCAACAGAGATGCCGCCCACCGGCTCTTCCTGCCCCATCAGGCTCACAATGCCGTCTGAACCGACCACAATGAGATCAAGCAACCCATTCCGGTCGGTGTCTTGCAATAAAATCTGCTGCGGACCCGGTAAGGTCCCAGTAGAAAGAGGCTCCGAGAGGGTAAATGTCCCGTCCCCGTTCCCGAAGAGGAGCAGAACCGTCTGATTATCTCGGGTGACAGCCAAATCCACCCGGTTATCACCATTGAATTCCCCGATCGTCATCGCGGAGGGAAGAGCGGCGGGGACCTCTCCAACAGGAACCTGAAGGGTTTTTCCGCCGGCGTCTTTAAGAGGATCGAACCCGCCACTGATATTTCCGATTAAGAGGGTGATCTTTCCGATGGATCGATTGAGAACCGCCAGGTCGAGGCGTCCGTCCGAATTGGCATCAATCAGCGTGAGCGCGCGTGGATCGGTCTCGGCCGGCACCACAATCGGCGAGGCGGTATTCGGATCGCTCAGCGGCTGAAAGGTCCCGTCGGTGCTCCCGAGAAGAACGGACACCGTTCCGCTGCCGGCGTTGGAGATCGCCATGTCGAGCCGGTTGTCCTGATTGAAATCCCCCGCAACGATGGCGGTCGGATTCTGCTCCAAGGCATTTTTTATAATCGAGTTATTTCGAAAGATCGGATGGAACGTTCCATTTCCGTTTCCGATGAGTACGATGACATCCGCTTGGTTCACAACCGCGATATCATAAAATGTATCGGAATCAAAAAGCCCCACCGCAAGGGCCGACGGGCTGCTGAGCGGTGAAGAGACCAACGGTTTTTGCTCTTCATCCACCAGTGGCGCTGCGATCGCATTGAAATTGCCGCTTTTATCTCCCAGTAGGACCGTAATGCTGTGACTCCCTTGATTGGCCACCACCAGGTCGAGGGTCCCATTTCCGTCAAAATCCCCGGCCCCTATCGCGCTGGGCGAGTCGCCGATTCTATCGGTGATATCTTTAGGGGTTCCGAACGTGCCGTTCTTATCCCCGAATAATACCCGGACACTTCCCGGGGTTCCTGAATTGGTCACCGCAATATCGACCAGCGGGTCTTGATTAAAAAAACCCAAAACTGCGCTATGGCTTCCCCCTGGAATGCAGCCGGCGGCACAGGGGTTTGGGAGTAAGCTATTCTTCACCGTTGTTCCGGCGATAATACCGCCGGCAGCATCGAGCGTGACGTTTGCCCCGGCCGCAATGGATGCAATCTGGTCGCGGGAAACCGAAAAAAGATTCAGGCTGCTGGAAGCGTCAATCGTTCCCGAAGCGGGGAAGAAATTATAGGTATCATAAGAACCCTGCTTTTCCGCCTTGATCACAAATTGTCCGAATGACTCTAAATAGGTTTGGTACTTTCCACCTCCATCGGTGGGAATGACATCGCTGCGGCCCCGGACTTTCAATTGCGCCTGATCTACGGCAGAACCATCTAAGTTTTTTACCGCTCCCGGAACTGCGACCTGCGCCTGAATCACCTTCGCCATGGCAAACTCTAGAAAAGTGATTCCATTGGGATAGACACGCACCACCGCGTTTCCAGAGTCATCTCCCGATACGACGGAAAGATTGATGAGTCCGGGAGGCAGGTTTAAAAGACTGAAAGCGCCGCTGGCGCTTGTGATCTGCCCCCCGCCAACCGGGTTGCCGTCCAGGTCTGTGATTTTCAAGGTCACATTCTCCGCCAGCTTGCCGGTCACCTGATCAATGACATTTCCACGGATCTCCCCTTTTGAGGGGTCCGAAGGAGCCGATGCTGAGCTGATGAGAAGATTCTGCTTTGTCGTTGCGCCGGCCATGTTCACCCACTGGTACGTGTCGGCATGGCCCGCCATCGACGTCTTTATGCGATAGGTCAGTCCACCGATCAGAGGAACCCGGCCGTACAGGTTTTCGTCGAAGTTCTGGGGAATCCGATATGCCCCCTCAATGTTTAAGGGAGGCCCCGCCACCCTGCTGACGGCGTCCGTCGCTGTAAATCTGGTTTTGGTACCCCCTCCATCATCCGAATACTCGTAATCATACGAATTTTGAATTCCCAGGATGGAAATTTGAACGCCGGCGAGATGAGCGTCCTTTTCATCGGCTATAAACCCGGAAAGCTCCTGAGTCCGGCCGTTTCCAGAATTAATCAAGTCGCGAACATAGACCACGCCCGGAAGAGAAGGAGCGATCATTCCGCCGCTGACGAGCGCACTGGGACCGGACGAAGTAGGCCCCGCCTGGGAGATGTATTTTATAAAGACTTCACCGGGAGGAAGATTAAAAATAAAGAAGAGTCCGTTGGTGGAGGTCTGCTCTTCATTAGGTGTAGAACAAACCCCTTTGGGGCCATCCACATAAACCACCACCGCCCCTTGGGCCGTCAGATCGGCGCCACTGGCATTCGTAATCCCCGCCCCATTGGCTCCGGTCAGTCTTGCGCAGTGCTGCGGCGTCCCGGCCCCCTCTTTGATCCGGCCCGTGATGATCCCCAGGTTTTTATTAACGGTAATTCCTTTGATCGCCGCCACTTCATCGACATAGCGGTCCGAAAAAGCCGTGACGGGAAGGGTGACATCCGGAATATCGGCCGTCGCCTGAAAGGGGGTTGTATTCAGGCTATGATATGCGGGCCAATACCCGGGCTTGCTCACCTTCACAAGGTAATTTCCGTTGGTCCCGATTGAGACAAAAGTATAGAGCCCGGTGGCATCACTGACGGCCGTCAAATTAGGATCGGTCGTTCCCAGAACCGAGACGGTCGCCCCGGACACGGCGGTTGTCTCATCTTTGGCTTCCGCCACATTGCCGGTCACACCGACGGTGGAGATCGGAATCGGAACCACCTGAATCTTCCCGACTGAAATCTTATTTTCAAAAACCTTGATACGGCCTGTTCCCCTTCCTCCCCGAGAGGCCCACAAGTAGACATCTCCCGGAGGAAGGTTGAAGATCGTGAATGTTCCGGTAATCGACGTTCCCTTGTTATTCGAGAAGTCAGGCACCCCGCCGGGACTGTTGTAATAAATACCTCCTTTGATACAAATGTTGTCGAAAGAGACGAGTTCCGGAGAACAGACCATCCCATCGGGCAAGATCAGGTCGTTTCCAACCTTTTTGCCTTCCGCTCTGATGGCCAAGAGATTCCCGTCGCTGTCTGTGGCTTTTAAGGAGACGTCTTGTACCGGCGCGCCGTTGAATAACACCAGACCGCTGACCACGCCGGTCCCCAGGTTCTGTGTGTCTTGAGCGGCCGCCAGCAGCGTTAACAGATCGGCGGACGAGATAATCTGCAGGTTCCCGTCCGGATTGGTTTTGGTAATCGCGCCGGATCCCGTCTTAAAGTCGAAAAGGATCGTCTCGGTAAACGGCACGTCCCGATTTCCGGACGAACCGCAACAACCCGGGAAACGCTCGGAGCTGCATCCGCCCAGAACAAGCAAAATAAGAAAACTTATGTAGAGCCTCGTCTCTTTCATCGCTTAGAAACTATATGTGATATCCCAAAAAACCCGATCGTTGTTATTGAAAAATCCGATAAAATGGAATTCTCCGGGGAGGCCGGTCCCAATTTTTCCCTGGAAGATGTCTACCCCAAAGGAAAACCGGAGCCGGTCGGTGATGTGGTACATGGTGCGCGGGCGGATCAACCAGTCGTTGTCGTTAATGAAATAAAGAAGAAGAAGATTCCCGGTCCAAACGTTATGGATAAACTGCTTACGGAGGAAAAGCGCCGCAACGGTATCGACCTGGTCCTGTATGATCGTGTCGTCATAATCAAGAATATACTGCTGAATCACGGCAGGCGAAATATCCATGCCAAGCGCATACAGATCCGACCCGACGGCATATTTCACGTAATCCTTTTGCGACTCCCCCTGCTCGGTCAACAATGTATCTCCAAAACGGGTGCCGAAGTTTTTCCCATCGACATAAGCGGCTTCCGCATTGAAAACAAAATTAGAGAACGTTTTTGAGAAGGTGGTCCCGTAAATTGAAAGTCGATTGTAGCGAGGAACGAAATCAACCGACGGGGGCAGTCCAAATACTCCCAAGCCGGCAATCGTTCTAAAAGAAGAGGGAAAATCATCCCAGGTATAGAAATAGCTCCCTGAAACCTCAAAACCGGTAAACACGTGGGTGTATTTAAGGGCAACTTCCATGTTATCTATATCGTCAGGAAAGTTCTGCCAGGCGTGATTTGGTTTTTCAATGTTCGGCAAAAATTGAAACTGCTCCCATTCGCTTCCTCTCGGAGCGGGCCGATGGCCGCGAACTTCAGGGATGAGAATCGCTTCAAAAGAATCGGCTCCTAAATACAGATTCGCCTTGATCATAAAGAGGGGGATATACCGATCATCGATGTCTCTCAGAATCAATTCGTAAAAATCGAGCGGATTAATCTCATCGGTAACGCGGGCCCCTTCCACAACCCCCCATCGGACAATCTGCCGCCCGATGCGAAGATCAAAGTTCTTAAAGTTCATATCGAGGTAAAGCTCTTTCAGTTCAATTCTTCTCTTCACCTCTTCGACATCTCGGACATTGTTCGGGTCGAGTTGTCTAACCTGTTCTTCCGTTAAATTATCAAGCAAGATCGTATCCGGACCTTTACGCGGGCTGATCGTATCGATGCTTTCCACGTCATATACCGCATCGTAGAAAGCATTGATTCTTCCTGAAAGTTGAATCTTTGGGAAGAGACGGTAACGGCCCTCTAATTGAAGGATATTTAGAATCTTGTCAAATCCGGTGGGAGTGACAACGCGAAACGCAGTCTCATTTCGAAGGTATCCTCCCCAGGTCAAGTCGCTTCCGATACGGGACAATAAACGATCAAAAAGGGGAGATCGGGGCGGAGGGACCTTTTCTTCTTTTGGGTCTTCTTTTTTAGGGAGACTCTCTTCCTTTGGGGGACTCTCCTGAACCGGAGGGGGGGTTCTGATACTGGGGAAAATATCCTCCACGTCCTGACCTAAAGCATTGCCTCCTAAAATCAGAAAGAGAAAAACCGCCGGGAAGATAAAAAAACAGCGGTAAGGTTTGAAACCTTGCCCCCGCCCAAATCTGATCTTTGAGAAGATGAATGGCATTGTTCCTCAGTCTTAAAACAAACTCTACAGCAGATCCACTCTGCTCAGTGATGGTTTAAAAAGACCAATTCAGGCCAAAATTGATCAACCTCTGGCGGTAATCTCCCAAAGAGGATGCTTGGCCTGAAAGCCGCTGTTCAACCGTGACCGCCCCTGAAGGAAGATTTGAATAGTTTTGTTGTTCGGTATAACCGGCGCTGGCGGTCAGATTTTTCTGAATGACATAGTACAAGTTTAGACTCAATCTATGAAATAGATTTCTACGATGGATTTTTTCCCCTTGCTGTAACGCCGCAAGAGAGTCCGGGTTCAGAAATTGGACCGATTCAATATTATATGAAATATTCGCGCGAATATCTTCCGCTAAATTTGTATTGTATGAAATGCCGATTCCATGCGTTCTGGAGGCCTGGTCTTTCAATTTGGCGGCATTGTCCAAAAAACGATATGATAAAATCGTACTGCTCTGGTCCCACTCCTTTGTCACATGTAAACGAAGGTTTTGACGAGTGGCATCAAAGTCTTTATTTCCGATCGAAAAAAAATAGTCATAGCTGTAATCTAATCCGATGTTCGAAAAACTCGTTCCCCGCTTAGACAGGCTGAAAAGTGCCACATGATCCATCCCCGTGAATCCCCCCCTTGAGACACCCAAGTTAAAATTGTAACCTCCAGAATAGGAGTATGGGAAGCGGGACCCGTGGGCAACGACGGAAAGGGTCTCACGGCTGAACATCCCATTCAACCGGTAAAAAAAAGTATTTTGGGTGCTCAGAACGATTGGAATCTGGAGACGTTGGCCCTTTTTATAATAGTATGTCAACGCCACTTCGAGACTAGAAGAGAGATCTCCTCTCGGGTTCGACGATCCGCTGGGATTGCTGTTGTAACTGAGTACCACCTGATTTAATGCAACATCAAGCCTTTTTTCAAGTGGCGCCAATCGGTCTTTTAACCATGTTTTTTCGGATGAGTCCTGTACCCCTAAAAGGTCGAGCGTCTTATGGTAAATCTGAATGGCCTTCTCGCTTTCTCCTTCTATCTCATAAACATACCCGATCCGTTGCCGGGCCAATATATGGTTCGGATTAAGCGCCAAAACTCTTTCATAATATCGTATCGCCTCGGCCGAATTATTTAAACCCTCATACGCGGCGCCGATCCAGTACAGGCTTCCAACACCATTTGGGTAAAGGCTCAGGACCCGTTCAAAAGCGTCAATGGCGCCCCGATAGTCCTGGTCAGACAAATAACGGGATCCACGGTTGAAGTATCGTGCCGCGGTCCGTTCGTTTTCTATTTTTGTTTCCGCACGGGCCAACTCGACTTTGGCCTTTAATCTTAATTCCTCGGAAAGTTTCTTCGATTGAAGTACATTCCTAAATTTTAGACGGGCATCCCACCACTGTCCCGCCGAAGCGTAGAGCATCCCAAGACGGTAATGCACCTCCCCGTTCTCAGGCTCTAAAGAAGCGCCATAAGTAAATTCAGAAAATGTCTCCATTGCAGACCCGACACTCGCATAAAGAGACCCCAGTTCCAGTCGAAGCTCGATATCGTCAGGCGCCAATGTCACCGCCTTTTTTAAAGTCTCAATTGCGGCCATCTTTTTACCCGCTTCAACTTCTTCCCGGGCTTTCTTTTTCAAAGGGGCAGCCTCTTTTTTAATTTCAATAATCTTCCCCTCGAGCCTTTCTAATTCTGCTTTATTCCGGTCGGATGGAGCAATCGATTCAGCCTCTTTCCACTCTTTCATCGCCAGATAAAAGAGTCCCCTTTTCTCATAAAGCATCCCGAGATGTTGGTGTGCCGCTGCAAAGGTGGGATTAAACTCTAACGCTCCTTTCATTTCATTGAATGCAACATCAATTTTCTCCGTACGCTCATAAAGTTCACCCAACTTAAAATGAAGGTCGGCATTTTCAGGATCCAGAAAGACCGCCTGCTCCAAAAATGAAGTCGCCTTATTTAAGTCGCCCGATTCCAGCGCTTCCTGGAACTGGCGAAAGCTTTCCTGACCCGCCGCTTTCGCTTGTTGCATTCCTCCCTCACTCCGGGCAATCAAGGCTTTTAGCTCCTGCTGGATTGAATCCGTTTTTCCGTCCACCGTCAATGCCTTCTCATATTGGGCTTTGGCGCGACTGAAAAACCGGATAACTTCATAGACCTGGCCTAACCGCTGATACGCTTCAGTATAATTCGGCTCATTTTCTATCGCCTTTCTGAAGCTCGATTCAGCCAGATCAAATTTATTTTTTTGCGCATAGAGGTTCCCTAAATTAAAGTAAGCAACCGCATTTTCCGGGTAGAGCCGAGTGATTTCCTCCAAGGTCGCAATGGCGGCATCGTTCTTTTTTTCTTCAATTTCTCGCATACCCCGATCCATCAGCGTTTTAATTTCAATCTGATCCTCAATGACGCTCAGCTTTTCTTCCAGTAATTGTGCCTCCGCCCCATCTTTATCCTCAAGAAAAAAAATGGCCTTCTCTAGTTCCAACCTTGCCTCTTTCAGTTCGCCTTGGATTTGGTAGAGTTCAGCCAGACGGATTCTTGAGTCAGAAAAATCAGGCTTTATGTGCACCGACTCTTTAAAGCTTTGGATCGCGTCATCAAAGCGATTTTGGATTCCCAAAATAATTCCCAGAAAGTTATGAGCCTGTGCGTTTTGGGGCTGGATGCTAAGGACCTCCCGGAACATCTCCTCCGACTGATTGTACTTTCCGGCCCGCCGCAAAGCGATTCCCCGCTCAAACAGCTCTCTTACCTCAACGATCTTCTGTAAGTTTTCGAGGCGGCCGATGATTGCCTTGCCTTCGGGACTTTCTTCAGCTTTCAGGTAAAGATACGCCTCCTCATACTCCCGGACGGCCTCGGGTAGATTTCCCTGCCCTTCATAAATTTCAGCCAGACGAAGATGGGCTGCCACCAGGTCGGGCTTTAATTCTACCGCCCGGTTTAAAGCAATCAGCGCGAGATCAATCCGGCGGGTGGTGATAAAAATCACTCCCAAATTAAGATAGGCAAATACATTGTCAGGCTCTTCCTTTAAAACAGCACGAAAATCCGTTTCGGCCGCTTTTAGATCTCCCTTTTGAAGCGCGGCAACTCCCCTCTCAAAAAAATCGGAATTGGTGTCAGAATACGCTTTATGCTGAAAAGGGATCAGTAAAATTAAAAAGCAGACAATATGTTGAAAATAACGCGCTCTGCTTTTCAAATCTCCATCCACAAAAAGTATTCGGAACCGCGAAATTCCCCTTGTCAATACTCAAAAGAACTCGCAGTCAAAGGGTATCACATGAGATAAAAATGTCAATGAAAAAGGCACCTTCGGCATACTGGAAATAATTTTCACAATACATTGCTGTATGATGATCATCAATCAGTCCCAACGTATTATGATCGGAAAAACGCTTAAGAGAGACCTGGAATCACCAGAATTTTCGGGGAGAAAATAACACAGAAGAGTACGATGCCGGTAAGAGAACGGAGGCGCTTAAACTAAGCAGTTAGTAACAACTCCAAATTAGGCTCCGGGTTTAAATCCAGAGAAGCAATCATACCCTTATCATAACGGATCATGCCGGCCATGGCAATCATAGCGCCGTTATCGGTACAATAACGGTGAGACGGGATATAAGCAGGAATTCCAATCCGCTCAGCTCCTTCCTTGATTTTTCTCCTTAAAACGCTATTGGCAGCCACACCACCGACCAGCATAACGCTGTTGACCTTTTCTTTCTCGACTGCTGAAAATGTCTTTTCAACCAGACTATCTACCACCGCGGCCTGATATCCCGCAGCAATATCGGCATGCATTCCGGGATCGTTGTCCAGCTTCATCCGCGAGAGAGTCTGCAGCAAAGAAGTTTTCAATCCACTAAAACTGAAATCATAATTCAGAGAAGAACGGTACGGTCTTGGGAATAGGACCCGTTGGGGATCTCCCTTTTGCGCCAATTGGTCAATAATAGGTCCGCCGGGATAGCCATAGCCGAGCATCCTTGCACCTTTATCCAAGACCTCTCCTGCCGCATCATCGATTGTTTTACCAAGAAGCCGGTACTCGCCCGCCTTAGATAAATAATAAAGATTGGTATGGCCTCCCGATACAACCAGCGCGACGGAGGGAAACATAATGTCGGTATGCTCTATAAAGGCAGATGCAATATGCCCTTCCAAATGATGGACGGGCACCAACGGGATTTTAAGGGCGTATGAGAGCGCCTTTGCCAAAGAAACCCCAACCAAAAGCGCACCTATTAAACCGGGACCGATCGTAACGGCAATTGCGTCCAACTGCTGGAACGTACGGCCTGACGTTTCAAGCGCTTGACGCACCAATGGGTCAACAGTTTCGATGTGCCGGCGGCAGGCCAATTCCGGTACGACCCCTCCATATTTTTTGTGAAGATCGACCTGGGAGGATAAAATATCCGCCAACAGACGTTTCCCATCCTCCAAAACTGCCACCGCAGTTTCGTCACAGGAGGTTTCAATACTTAAAATAATCAATTACAATCCTTTAAGTTCTGCCAGACGGGCCTCCACCAATGCGATGGATTCCTTTTGCAGCGGTGTGGCCTTTCCTTTGCGCTGAAGATCGGATGCGAGGGTTAAATACATTTGGTATTCCATGCGTGCTTTGAGGAAATCACCTTTTCGCTCTAACCATGTGGCATAGTTTAAATGGAACTCCGGAACCATTGATTTAAGGTGAATTGCTTTTTGGTAATACGATGCGGCCTGGTCTATTGACCCAAGTTGGTCGTAGGCCATCCCTAAATTATTATGGCCTTCGGCATAATTCGGATTCAAACGGATTGCCTGTTGGTAGTGCTCTATCGCTTCGTTAACTTTTCCCAGGCTGCGAAGCGTCAATCCCAAATTATTATGTGCTACCTCGGAGAAGGGTAGAAGCGAGACCGCTTTCGCAAAACTTTCATTTGCAAGTTCCATTTTTCCCTGCCCATAGAAGTCAAACCCCGCCGCCAATGCAGCTTCTCCATCTTGTACATGTGACCCTGATTTTGTCTCTGAAGCGGATGATTCGCCTAAAGAAGTATTTTTTGTAGAAAGCCTCGGATCAGGAATTTGCCCGGGAGGAGTGATGACAGTCTTAGCTCCCGTGATTAGACCGCTTCCATAAAAAGACAGAAATAGTCTTTTTCCAGAGAGAATAAAAAAGAAAAGGAGTACCAAACCGGACAGAATTATCAAGAAATAGGAACGAGTAAACAACCTTGCTGCGTGTGTTTTGACAATGGCAGGTTGAACCTGAGCAATTTGGCCTTCAGTAGCTGCTTTTTTCAGAGCCTGGTGAATGATGCTCATCAAAACCCTTGATGTAAAGAATTCTTAAGGAAGAATCCCTGGCGAAAATAGGCCCCGCATCCTAATGTGGATGCGAGGCCTCTCATTTTTAACGGATATGCTTGATCGTAGCTTTTAAACTTCCGCCATCGCCTCTTCTTCAACAAAAGAAGGGGCATTATCTTTCAACACGACTTTAATCCGCTTTGGATCTTTAAATCGCCCCTTTATAATTTCATCTGAAAGAGGGTCTTCAATGTTTTTCTGGATGCAGCGCCGCATTGGACGAGCACCGTAAGTTGGCTCATATCCTTCTTCGATAAGCCAATGTTTCATCTCCTCACTGACTTCGAGATGGATTCCTTTTTCAACCAGTTTTGCATTCAGCTCGTTGATCAGAATACCAACAATCTTTTCCAGATGTTTCTTCTCAAGCGGATGAAAGACAACGATGTCGTCAATTCGGTTGAGAAACTCTGGGTTAAAGGACTTTTTCAATTCACTATGAACAGCATCCTTCATCTTCCCAAGAAGATTATATTCTGACGTCCGTTGGAACCCGAGCGACCCTACCTTGTCAGCAATCCGCGTTCCAAGATTGGAGGTCATGATTAGGATCGTATTTTTAAAGTCAACTTTCCTTCCTAGGCTATCTGTCAAGCAACCATCGTCTAAAACCTGCAAAAGAATATTGAACATGTCGGGATGGGCCTTTTCGATTTCATCGAACAGAACAACCGAGTACGGCCTCCTCCGCACCTTTTCAGTCAGTTGTCCTCCTTCCTCATAACCCACATATCCCGGAGGTGCCCCGACTAACCTGGAACTGGAGAACTTCTCCATATACTCAGACATATCGATTCGGATTAACGCTTCATCTGTATCGAAGAGAAATTCGGCTAGGGCACGCGCCAATTCGGTCTTTCCGACACCGGTCGGACCTAAGAAGATAAACGACCCGATCGGACGTCGATCTCCCTTTAGTCCAGCACGCGACCGTCTGATCGCACGGGAGATTGCGGAGATGGCCTCTTCCTGCCCAACGATTCGTTTATGAAGTTCCTCTTCCATATGGATAAGCTTTCTCGTCTCCTCCTCTTCCATTCGAAAGAGAGGGATACCGGTCATCTTGGAAACAACATAGGCAACTTCTTCGCGGTTAATATTTGGACGGTTCTTTTCCTGATTCTTTTTCCATTCTCGCTTCGTTTCCTCAAGAAGTTTCTTAATACGTTCTTCCTCTTCACGGAACTTTACTGCTTCCTCGAAGTTCTGAAGACGGATCGCAAGATCCTTTTCACGTGTTATCTTCTTAAACTCCTGCTCCAGGGCACGAAGCTCGTCAGGTCGCGAGTAGGCCATTAACTTTGCCCTTGAACCTGCCTCATCAATAACATCAATCGCCTTGTCCGGGAGAAAACGGTCTGAAATATAGCGCTCTGAAAGCCGGACGGCTTCTTCAACCGCATCATCCGAAATATTGACCCCATGATGCTCCTCGTAGCGATCCTTCAGCCCTTTTATTATTTGCACTGTTTCATCCGCTGATGGAGGCTGGACAAAAATGGGCTGGAAACGCCGCTTTAACGCGGCGTCTTTTTCAATATGTTTTCTGTATTCGTCTAGGGTAGTGGCCCCAATACACTGGATCTCACCACGCGAGAGTGCAGGCTTGAGCATGTTGGACGCGTCAATCGATCCTTCTGCTGCACCCGCACCGACCAAGGTATGAAGTTCATCAATAAAAATAATAATATTACCAGCCGTGACGATTTCCTTCATTACGACCTTAAGTCGTTCTTCAAATTGACCCCGGTATTTGGTGCCTGCGACGAGAGACCCCAAATCAAGTGAGATAACACGCCTATTAAAAAGACTGTCCGGAACGTCCATCGAAATAATCTTTTGGGCAAGCCCCTCGACAATCGCAGTTTTACCAACCCCTGATTCCCCAATTAAAACAGGGTTATTTTTAGTTCGGCGACTCAAAATCTGAAGAACACGCTCAATTTCATCATGTCGGCCGATAACAGGATCCAATGATCCTTCACTTGCCAACTGGGTCAGATCTCTACCAAACTCATCCAGTGCCGGAGTGTTGCTTTTTTTATCCTTCTCACGGGGAGCAGTCTTTCTCAAAAGATTAATGGTCAATTGGCGGGCGGTGAGTAAATTACCTCCTAGACTTCGAACAATCTTTCCTCCGATGCCTTCTTCTTCCCTGAGCAAACCTAATAATAAATGTTCGCTCCCGATATAATTATGTCCTAGAAGCTTCGCCTCTTCAACGGCATATTCAATTACCTTTTTAACTCGTGGGGTGAAGGGAATCTCCCCGAATGTCATTGTGTTGCTTCCACTGGGAAGGTTACGCTCCACTTCTAGACGGATCTGCTCCACTGAGAGTCCCATCTTCTTGATCACCGCAAGAGCTACTCCGTCCCCTTCTCTCAAAAGAGCTAAAACGAGATGTTCCGTTCCCAAATAATCGTTCTGGTGTCGTTCGGCCTCTTCACGGGCAAGGATGATAATTTTCCTGCCTCTATCCGTAAATTTTTCGAACATCTCTCCTCCTTTTTTCGTCTAACTTTCGTGCTTTTTTCAAGTACTTAAGAAAAAAATTTTGGCTTTTAATTTGATGATTTAATTTTAACCCGCGCACTATGGGTTGTCAAGGTATTTCTAGGAAAAAAGGTTGACAACACAGTGAAGATATATTATTTATGGCAGCATCAAAGAGGAAAAAAATGTTTCATTTCCAGGAGCAAATCGAGCATCTTCAGGGGCAGCACCTCTTTCGCTCATTGCTTCCGATCGGCTCTGAACAATCCACCATCATTGATTACGATGGAAGAAAGTGCCTCCTATTCTGTTCTAACAATTACCTAGGTCTCGCAAATCACCCCGCACTAAAAATGGCTGCCACTTCCGCGATAGAAAGCTGGGGAGTCGGTGCGGGAGCTTCCCGTCTTATCTCGGGTAATTTTAACATCAACAGATCGCTAGAACTTCGACTTGCCCAGTTTAAACAGACGGAGTCTGCCCTTGTTTTCACTTCCGGCTATACGGCAAATATCGGTGCCATCGCAGCACTCATGGAGAAAACAGATCTGATCTTGGCAGACCGCCGCAACCACGCCAGCCTGGTAGACGGATGCCGGCTTTCAAAGGGGAAATTCCGGATTTATCGCCACAAAGACACAGACCAACTCCGAAGACTCCTTTCAAGTCGGAAAGAAAACCAGAATACCCTCATTGTAACGGATGGCGTCTTCAGTATGGACGGCGATATCGCTCCCCTCCCAGAGATCTTGAGGCTTGCGGAGCAATTTGATGCATTTATTTATTTAGATGACGCCCATGGAACCGGCGTTCTGGGTCCCCGTGGAAGAGGAACCTGCGATCACTTCCAACTTCGCAGTAATCGGATCATTCAGATGGGAACATTCAGCAAAGCGCTGGGTGGCTTTGGAGGGTTCGTTGCCGGGTGTGAATTACTGGTAAAGTATTTAATCAATAAGGCCCGTCCATTCATCTACACAACGGCCCTTCCACCCAGCGTCTTAGCAAGCGCCCTCGCTTCGCTGGATATAGTCGAAAAGGACAGCATCTTAAGAGATCAACTCTGGAAGAATAGAGATTATTTGTTTCACAGCCTAACCCAATTGGGATTCAGTCTCTGTGGGAGCGAGACTCCGATTATCCCACTTCATATCGGAAGCAGCGAAAAGGCCCTCCTCTTTTCTCAAAAGCTTTTACAAGGGGGCATATTTATCCCCGCGATTCGCCCTCCTACGGTTCCTCCCGGGACCAGCCGGCTTCGGATTACCTTAATGGCCACCCATACCCGAGAGCAAATTGACTTTTTGTTGCTTTTACTTGAAAAAATTGGAAGGGAGCTTCGGCTAATATAAAAAGTGGCAGCATTTTCTCAAAAAAAAATTGTTTTGATCGCCGGATCTTCAGGCGGCCTCGGCCAGGCCCTTTGCCAGACTTTTTCAAATGGGGAGTATTCTATCGGCCTCCATGTCCACCAAAATCTTTCCGGAGGGATGAAAATAGTCCACCGATTACGTTCATTGGGCATCGAGTCAGCTTTCTTTCCTGCCGACCTTCGGGATGCTGTCGCTGTCCGAACGATCTTTGAAGATCTGCTGAAAAATTGGGGACAGATTGATCTCCTGATTAATGCGGTCGGGATTCGCCGAGACCGTCTTTTTGCGCGTGTTCGTGAAGCTGAGTGGGATGAAGTAATCGATACCAATTTAAGAGTGCCTTTTCTCTGCATGCGTGAGGCCGGAAGGGCGATGCAGAAACAAAAAAGAGGCCATATTATTAATATCTCTTCTTATGCGTCTCTGACTGGACGGGTCGGACAATCGTCTTATACCGCTTCGAAACGGGGACTCATTGCGTTAACGCAGTCAGCCGCAAAAGAATGGGGAGGAGACTCGATCCAAGTCAACACCGTCTTTCCAGGTTTCCTCTCAACCCAAATGACGGCCGATCTCTCTGCCATTGGAAAGGACCAACTCGCCAAAGAAAATGCGCTACAACGTCCTTCCACACTCAAGGAGGTCTCGGAATTTATCTTTCATCTATCAAAGATGAAACACGTTTCAGGTCAAATCTTTAACCTGGACAGCAGAATCTATTGAAAGGACAGACATGCGCGATTTCCACCGGCCGCCCCAGGTTACTGAGAAACTTTATTCTACAAGCGTAAGAGGCGTTTTTATCACAGGAACCGATACGGCTGTTGGAAAAACAATGATCGCAGGTGCGATTGCGCGCACGCTCTCATCCCAGGGGATCGACGTAGGGGTGATGAAACCGATCGAAACAGGGTGCCGAAGGTCGAAAGGAAAACTGATTCCGGCCGACGGTACATACTTGAAAGCAGCGGCCTGCTCAACAGATCGAATCGAATCGGTTACGCCGTACGCTTATAAAGATCCCATTGCCCCTTATGCTGCATCCATGCGGGATAAAAGAAAGGTCCGCATGGAAACGATCGTTAAAGCTTACGATCGGCTCCGGCATCGACATTCTTTTTTAATCGTCGAAGGGGTCGGCGGGCTGATGGTGCCTTTAACAAGTGATGTGGATTTGTTAGATTTGATCCTGCTTTTAGACTTACCCGTCCTCTTGGTGGCACGAAGCGGATTGGGGACGTTAAATCATACCTTGTTGACGGTACGGTATGGATCAGAACATCACGTTCGTTTTGTCGGCGTGATTTTGAATCAAACATCTCCGAAAAAGAGCCTCGCGGATGAAACCAACCCGGAAATACTCGCAGGGAGGCTGAGCATTCCCCTGGCAGGTCCTTTTCCTTATTTTAAAAAAACCGGTATCCTAGAAAAAGATATAGAGCATTCTACTGTGCTCTTTATGAAAAATACATTAATGAAAGAAATGGTTTTTAGCTGGGTTCGTTCCGGGGAGAAAAAAACTAATGATGGTTCTTAAGACTGTCTTCCTTGATAATTGAGATGAGCATCTCTACAATTTTTGGATCAAACTGGGTCCCGGTACAGCGACGAAGCTCGGAAAAAGCGACTTCCATAGGAAGCGCTTTTCGGTAGGGACGATCTGAAGTCATCGCATCGAATGTATCCAGAATGGCGATAATACGCGCGCCGATCGGAATCTCTTCTCCGACCAATCCTTCGGGATATCCCTTTCCGTCATACCTTTCCTGGTGATAATAAATAATCGGGACGACAGGGCCCAGAAATTCGACTCCCTTGATGATTTCAGCCCCCATCATCGGATGGGCTTTCATGACTTCATATTCGTGATCGGTGAGCTTTCCGGACTTATTTAAAATCAACTCGTGAATACCGATCTTCCCGATGTCATGCAATGCCGCCCCGTACCCAAGATGCCTTTTCTCTTCTGAAGAGAGCCCGAGACGTTCGGCAATGGCCAATGCATATTCGACCATCCGGTCACAATGGCCGCGGGTATAAAGATCCTTGGCCTCAATCGCCTGCGCAAGCGCCTTCATCGATTCAAAATGCGACTTTTCCAATTCCATAAAAAGCTTGGCATTCTCCATCGCAACAACGGCCTGGCCAGAAAGAACGGAGATCAATTCGATATCACTTTGATTGTAAGCCGTACTTTTCTTTTTCTTGAACAGATTCAAGACGGCAGGAATCCTCCCTTGATATGTCAGGGGAACCGAGATGAAAGAACAAAACTCGGAGCCTTGCAGCAAATCCGAATACTCAGCCGGAGCGGCCGCCTCTTCGAGACAAAGAACAGGCTCTTTCTTTTCGACTGTTCTAAGCCCCACTTTCCTGAACATTTCCAGCGTTGAGTCTGGCCCGCTCACACGGGGGAAAGCGGCCTTGAGCTCCAGGGTGGAGGTCTCGTCATTCTTCAGCATTAACACCACCTGGTCTGATTTCGTCTCTTTTGACGCCACTTGGACAATTTGTTCAAACAGAGCGGAAGGATTGACTTCCAGGAGAAGGTTCTGGCTGATTTCAAATAAAGGCATCAGCAGCTTCAAACGGAGGTTTTCCTTGGTCAGCTTGGTTTTCTCGAGGGTTTCCTGAATGGCCTGGAGAAGTTCCTGCTGCGTAAACGGCTTAACAATAAAGCCCTGCGCCCCCAGATGCAAGGAGTGGATCGCCTGATCTAAGCGGCCATGTCCTGTAATGACGATTGCCGGCAGGTCTTGTTGACATTCTCGGATTGACTGAAGGAGTTGCAGGCCATCCATCTCGGGCATCGAGATGTCTGTCATCAGAAGATCGAAGGTTTGATCTCCCGCCATTTGGAGGGCCATTTTACCACTATGGACACAGGTTGGAAGATAGCCGTGGCGACTGAGGATCTCCTCGCACAAAAGCCGAATGTTGGGTTCATCATCGACAACCAGGATCTTCTCGTTCGCCATATCTAAATCCTAATTTGTGTTGGAACAGACATTTTAAGAACGGCGGACGCCTGCGTAATAACAACAGTTATGGTCATCCAGATTATTAATGAATGACCGCTCCTTCCCATCGTTAAAGACGATTCGAACCATACAAAGGCCCCCCATCAGCTGTGAGTTCCGCTCCTCCACAACCACCCCTTCTCCCCACTCCGGATATTGATGATGGATGACCCAATCTCCTAATTTTAAATAAAGCCTACGAATCACAATCTATTCTCCCTCTTTGCTCCCCATTTGGGGAGGAGAGAGCCTAAAAAAGCCTATCTGCTTTGACGTGCTTTGTCAAGTTTTCCGATGGTTTTCAAAAAAGGCCAACCATCGGGATACGTTCAATCGAATATCTCCCGACAACGCCGAGATCGCGGCCACGCCGGCCGCCCCTGCCCCCATCAGTTCGGGAAGATCAGACAATTGAATTCCCCCAATTACATAAAGAGGAATCCGGACCTGTTTTGTCGTTTCAGCCACCGCTTTGACTCCCAAGGGAGGATTTTGCGATTCTTTCGTTGAGGTCTTAAAGACCGGACCGAAACCGATATAATCAGCACCTTCCGACTCGGCCCGAAGCGCTTGCCCTAAGCTATGTGTGGAGATACCGATAATCGATTTCTTCCCCAAAAGTTTGCGGGCGATCCAAATAGGAAGATCGTCTTGGCCAAGATGGACCCCGTCGGCGCGGACGGCTAAAGCCAGGTCGATCTCATCATTAATGATGAGTGTTACATTTCGGCTGGCCGTCAGCTCCCGCAACTTTTTGGCAGTCTCATACATCTCTCTTCTGGTACCCTTTTTTTCCCGGTACTGAACGAGGCGCGCACCCCCCTCCATTGCCTGTTCGATTGCATCGAAATCAAGTTGAGCGCCGTGATCTTTCGCGCTAGAACTTATTTCAAACGTCGTTTTATTCTTTTCGATACCTTCTTTCGAGGAATAAAGGAGAGGATCTGTAATCAGATAGAGAGGGAACGGAAACATGGCTTAACTAGGAGGATGGTGATGCAAGAAAGCGCTCAAGGAAATTCGTCGAAAAGCGTCCCTTTACGAAATTTGGATCCTCAAAAACCCGCTTGTGGAGTGGCAGGGTCGTCTTAATCCCTTCGATCACAAACTCGGAAAGTGCCCCTCTCATTTTAGCGATCGCCTCTTCGCGAGTTCCTGCGTGAACGATCAATTTTGCAATCAGTGAATCATAATAAGGGGTGATGACGCTGCCCATATAGCTGGCGGAATCAACTCGAACACCGGGTCCTCCGGGCAAATGAAAGGCGGTAATGGTTCCGGGAGAAGGGGTAAATTTCTCCGGGTCCTCTGCATTGACCCGGCATTCAAAGCTATGACCGCGAAGTTTTACCTGGCTTTGCTTCAATTCTAAAGGCCTTCCGGCAGCAATTTTAATTTGCTCTTTCACCAAATCAATCCCGCTGACCATTTCACTGACCGGATGTTCCACCTGAATTCGGGTATTCATTTCAATAAAGTAAAAATTATGGTCCTTATCCAACAAAAATTCAACGGTTCCGGCATTCACATAATGTGAGGCGGTGACAGCTTCAAGTGCGGCCCGGCCGATATCCCTGCGCAGCCGGTCGTCGACCACCGGTGAAGGGGATTCCTCAATTAATTTCTGATGTCTTCTCTGAATGGAACAGTCCCTCTCGCCGAGATGGATCATTTTTCCTTTTTCATCGGCAAGGACCTGAACCTCAATATGGCGCGGATCGAGAAAGTACTTTTCGATATAAACCCCGTCGTCTCCAAAGGCCGTTCTTGCCTCAAGCTGGGCCGTCTGGAGCGCTTTGGCGATTTCGTCTTCCTTATGAACCACCCGCATCCCGCGACCGCCCCCTCCCGCGACGGCCTTGATGATGATCGGATAGCCGATTTTCTTGGCGGTCTCAATCGCCTCTTTCACGCCGGCGATCTTTCCTTCACTTCCCGGTATGATCGGAATTCCCTGTTTTACCATCACTTCGCGGGCCTTCGCCTTATTTCCCATCAAACTGATGCATTCGGGAAAAGGCCCGATAAATTTGATCCCGGCGGATTCGCACACTTCAGCAAAATGGCTATTCTCCGCCAAAAAACCGTAGCCGGGGTGGATCGCTTCCGCTCCGGTGATCTCCGCTGCGCTGAGGATGTTCGGAATATTCCGATAGGAAAGGGCCGGATCTGCAGGACCGACGCAGACACTTTCATCGGCAAACCGAACATGGAGCGATGCCGCATCGGGCTCGGAATGAATCGCAACCGTTCTGATCCCGAGTTCCCGGCAAGCTCGGATAATCCGAAGCGCTATTTCTCCCCGATTTGCGATCAAGACCTTCTTAAACATATCCGAACACCAACAGTCCCGTTAATCTGACAACCCGGTTCGATCCGATTTGAAGTCGAATCGATCTAAGGTTCGATTCTAAACAGGGGTTCTCCGTATTCCACGGCAGCCCCGTCTTCGACGCAAATTTCGACGACTTTTCCTTCCACATCAGATTCAATTTCATTCATCAGCTTCATCGCTTCGACGATGCAGAGAATTTGTCCTTTTTTCACCACTTCCCCGACTTCCGCGTAAGGGTCTGCATCCGGCGAAGGCGATTTATAAAAAGTCCCGACGATGGGAGAGCGGACCAGAACGGTTTTTTCATCCTCCGCCGATTTGCTCTCCGCTTGAGAGATCACCTCTTTTTCGATGGAATGTGGGGCGGACATCGGCTTTTCTCTTCCCGCGACAGGCGGTTCCTTTCGGATACGGATTCGTCTCCCCGATTCTTCCACTTCTATTTCGGTCAGGGCCATCTCGGACATTAATTCAATCAGTTTTTTTATCTCTTTCAAATCCATGATCGGTCTCTTCATAAAATTTAGGGAGAAAGATGGTAGAAAGACAAGGAATAAAGTTGATTAAAGAGGGAGTGTCTTTACTTCACCCGCTCAACATAGGTCCCCGTACGCGTATCGACTTTGATGACGGTTCCTTCTTCGATATATAAGGGGACCTTGACGGCTCCGCCCGATTCCAATTTTGCTATTTTCGTTCCGCCTGTGGCCGTGTCGCCCCGAATTCCCGGCGCGGTCTCGACAATCTTTAATTCCACAAACAACGGCAGATCCACCCCCAGAGGCTTCCCTCGATAAAAGAGGATCTGCGCAATCATATTTTCTTTTAGAAAGTCCTTCGCGGCCCCGAGTTGTCCGGCGTTCAAGAAGAGCTGCTCGTAAGTATTGGCGTCCATGAAATGGTATTCGTCTCCTTGCAGATATAAAAACTGCATCTCCCGCTCTAGAAGATCGGGTTCTTCAAATTTTTCTCCCGACCGGAAGGTCCTTTCCAGCAGGTTCCCCGTTTTAAGGTTCTTCATCTTGGTCCGGACAAAAGCGCCCCCTTTTCCAGGTTTCACATGTTGATAATCGACAATGATATAAGGATCGCCATCTATTTCCAATTTTGCTCCGCCTTTAAAATCGCTCGTTGAAATCACTCGTTCTCCCCTTTTAACATTTTTCCACGTGACACTTTTTGAAGGGATCGGCCCCGCTTATTGCCGGTTTCCTTTCCGACCCGAAATGGCTTCTTTCCCGATTCCGACTGAGATAAAGGCTTTGAATCTTCGGACTCGGCAGGAATCCCTCTATCCGAGACCCCTTCACCTTTCAGATACCCGACCGCCCCCAACAACCCCAAGAGGTAGCTTTTGGCGCCAAAACCGATCACCTGACCGATTGCGACATCGGCAATCAAGGAATTCTTTCTGAAACTTTCTCTGCCGTAGATATTCGACAGGTGGACCTCGACCGTCGGAATTTGGACCGAAAGAATCGCATCGCGAATGGCAATGCTGGTATGTGTATAGGCCGCAGGATTGATAACCAATGCATCGAATTTCCCCAGCGCGCGTTGAATCCGATCTACCAACGTTCCTTCCGAATTCGACTGAAAGGTTTCCACAAGGATCCCTTCTTCCTGTGCCAAGGCTGAAATCTGCCGGTCAATTTCATCGAGACGGGTCTTTCCATATTTTTCGGGTTCCCTCGTCCCGAGCAGATTTAAATTCGGACCATGTAAAACCAGAATTCGAATCACCTTACAATTCCTCAACCAATGCGGCAATCTCTTTTTTTACCAAGAACCGACCTTTTCCGAAATTTTTTTCAGATTTGGCCGCCAAAAGCAAAAAGTATCCGGCATTGATTTTTTTAACAATAATCGTCGTTTTTTCCGTTAAAATGCTGATCTCTTGTGAAGGGCCGAGGTCGAGAGACAGGCTCGCTTTATCCACCGTTCGCCAAAGCCCGCTATATTCCGCAACCAGAGAAGTAATGTCAAACAATGGGTCTATCTTATACTCTTCTAAAATAATCCCGTCCATGTCGCCAATGGCGATCGCCAAGAGGTCGTCGATTTTATCGGCCATTTTCCGTAAATTTTCTTTAAAATTCATTCCCCCTCATCCTTTCGAATGGAATCAAGCCAAGATTGCAGCCGTTGCGTCTTTCCCTGGGATTGTCGTCCGCGGCTGTTTTCCGAGCCCGAAGGAGGGGGCTGGGATGCCGCCGGACCGGTCAGTTTCTTGAGCGCACTTTCCAAGCCTTTCAGGCTCTCGTCGTCAGAGGGATTCCGCGCCAGTATTTTCCTATAAACGTCGACCGCTTCCTGAAAATACCCCTGATCCATATAAAGGGAAGCAAGGGTGGTGGTGGCCAATTCTTCATTGAGTTCAGGCTCCGGGGAGGATTCCGGAAGCGGAGATGAAGGCGCCAGAACTGCCAGGGGATCCTCCCAACCAGACAGACCCCGATTGTCATTCGACTCCATGGCCGGCGGCGCCTCGACATTGGCCTCCGGATCCTCCTTATTCTCATCAGAAGAAAGCAAGGGGAAAGATTCCCTCCCTTCTATATTTTCGGCAGGCAGAGAGGGTGAGATCAACGCTTCTTGGTCCGACGGAGGGACCATCGAAAGAGGGGCCATTGGAGGTTCTCTCTCAAAAGACGGATCTGTCTCGAGAGATTTTTGTTCTTCGGTCCCTCTTTCAGGGAGAGGGGTCTCTCCTTGAGGATCAAAAAGTCTTTCACCGGCAGGTGAAAGCACCGCATCACCCGCTGTCGTGCCGGAATGAAATTCCGGCGGGGCCTCGATCGGCGACGAAACGGGACGAGCAACCCTCTCTTTTTCCAAAGAAGATAAAAGCGCCTTCGTCTCCTTATCGGATGGATCGGTCATCAGTATTTTTTTGCAAATGTCGACGGCTTTTTGAACCTCTCCTTCGCCCTGGTAGATTACGGCCAACTTTTTACCTGCAAAAATATTCTCAGGACTCACTAGGATCACCTGCTCAAACTCATTTTTTGCTTCCGTAATTTGTTTCTTTTGAAGATAAATTTTGCCAAGCATGACTCTGGCGGCAACATAGTTGGGATGGTTTTTAATGCCGTCTACCAGGAAAAAAATGGCCTCATCCAGCATGTCGGATTTTAAATATTCTTCAGCTAAAGGGACAAAAAGACGGGAGGTGGGATTTTTGGCGATCTTGTCCATCAATTTTATAATTTCAGGAGAAAGCGCTTTATCAGCCATATCGCCCTTTTAAAAACCGTGAGCAAATACCATTGCAGTCTTCAATATCGGAGGTGCCACCCGGCCTACTGAGTAAGCGGGTTTTATGTCCGTTTGTTTGGCCACAAGGTGTTCTATTCGCCTTGGCCTAAAATGTAACAATAATGTACGGGGGAATAATGCTCAAGATCATAACAAATCAGGAGAAAAAGTCAAGAAATGGTTGATTTGAGCTTTAAGATCTCTTCCAGGATATATCGGGCCAGGACGGTTTTGGGCATTTTGGGTTGGGGGGTTCTTTTCCCTTTTGAATCAATAAACTGGACTACATTGGTGTCGGCGTCGAAACCGGCCCCTTCTTGGGTCACGTCGTTTGCAATAATCAGATCCAGGCCCTTACTTTTAAGTTTTTTTTGTGCGTTCTCGACGAGTCGTTCCGTCTCGGCTGCAAATCCGACAAGAACCCTTTTCCCTTTCTTACCGAGAAGGCCCTTTAAGATATCATCCGTCTCCTCTAAGGAGATCGATCTAGGCTGGCCGGTCTTCTTCAGTTTCTGCGCAGCGCTGTTTTGAACCCGATAATCGCTGACGGCCGCCGCCATGATGACGATGGTCGCGTCAGGAAAGCGGCGGTCGACCTCCTTTTTCATCTCTTCGGCCGTCCGGACCGATATCCGCTCTACACCGGGGGGAGATGGAAGGTTCGTCGGACCGCTGATTAAAATTACACATCCTCCCCACGCCCTTGCAGCCTCGGCCAAGGCATATCCCATCTTTCCGGATGAGCGGTTGGAGATGTACCGGACCGGATCAATCGGTTCCTGGGTCGGACCGGCGGTGACCAGGACCACCTCGCCGGCCAGTTTTGCGCCCTCCGAAAAGAAAGAAGAAACAGTTTCGACAATCGTACTCTCTGAGGCCAATCGACCTTTCCCTTCTTTTCCAGAGGCAAGAGGACCCACCTCCGGTTCAATAATTTGAACTCCCCTTCCACGTAAGATCCGGATGTTCTCCCGGACGGTCGGATGTTCCCACATTCCAAAGTCCATGGCGGGGGCGATGAAGATCTGAGGGGTCGTCGCAAGAAGCAAATTGGTTAACAGGTCGTCCGCCAGTCCGATCGCCATCTTTGCAATAAAATGGGCAGTGGCGGGGGCGATCAGGATCAGGTCCGTTTCCTGCGCCAAGCTGAGGTGGATCACTTCGTTGTGGGAATCGAAAAGGTCGGTATAAACCGGATGACCTGAAAATATTTGCAGCGTTAACGGAGGGACAAACCGGTGCGCCACCGGAGTCAAGACGACCTGAACGTCCGCGCCGGCCGCTTTCAGATCTCTTACAATTTGAAGCGACTTATAGGCGGCAATGCTTCCTGTAATGCCGAGCAGAACTTTTTTTCCAGAAAGCGCCAAAATTTTTTATGGGGCCGTGAAGAAGCACCGATCCTTCCCGAGGCACCCACCCCCTTACCTGGCCCTTTGATCCGCGTTCAGAAAATTCCGATTAAAGTAGGTTCTAGCGCAAAAGATTACGGCGCTCCGCTTCTCTGAGACCCTCTCCACCGCAAAGCAAATACCGGGCTTATTCCGGTTCTTCCTTTGGAGATTCTTTTAACATTTCTTCTTGTCTGGCCGACTCTTCAAGATATATGCTTAAATCTTTTTTAATCTCGGTCGCCAATTCCTCTTCCCGTTCCGCCAGCAGCGCCCGGCTCTTCATCTCTTCACGGAGGCGCTTTGCCTCGCGCTGTGCCAGTCGCGCATCTTTTCCGTAAAGAACTTCTAAATCACCCATCAAAACTTCTTCCAGGGCGATGGTACTCGCCTTGGCATGCCGGCTTTGGACCGTCGACTTCGCCCCTTCCATAATCTGCCTGGCGCGTTGGGAAGCAATGATCACCAGACGATACCTGGAATCCAACTTTGAAAAATCGACCTCAACCGGAAGAGAGATTATTTCCATACGAACTCCTTTACTTCTATTTTAAGGTAACCATAATGCAACCCGACTATACTTCTTTGCTGAGCTGTTTGATGAACGTTTCTTCAATCCAGGAGAGATTCATCTGCTTCATCTTAATCCGCTCCGCAAGAATCACGGCCTCCAGCTCTTTGAGCGCTTTTTTAAACTCCACGTTGACGATCAGGTAATAATATTGTCTGTAGTTCCATATTTCTTCACGGGCTTTTTGAAGGCGCCGAGAGACCTCCTCAGGCAAATCCGAGCGCCGATCAATTAAACGCTGCCGCAACACTTCAAAAGAAGGGGGGAGGATATAAATGTAAACGCCGTCATTGTATTTCTTTTTTAGGATCATTGCGCCCTGGGAGTCGATATCAAGGACGACATCGATTCCACGATCGGTCCAGTCCATTAACAATTCACGCGACGTCCCATAAAGATGCCCGTGCACCTCGGCCCATTCAATAAAGTCGTTCTTATCGATTCTGTTTCTAAAAGTGGCCTCGTCCACAAAAAAGTAATCTTTTCCGTGCACCTCGCCCGGCCGGGGAGGGCGCGTTGTGTAAGAAACCGAGTATTGCAGATTGGTTACTTTCTGAGCGACCTCTCTACACAGGGAGGTTTTTCCGGCCCCGGACGGAGCGGAAACGACAAATATAATCCCCTTCTTATCCATTCTTCTCCAATCCAGTCAGGAAATAAGCCGGCTGGCTTGTTCGCCGCGTGTTATTCAATATTCTGAACCTGCTCCCGTATTTTTTCGAGCTCGCTTTTCATCGCCACCACCTGCAACGAGATCTCGACATCGTTTGCCTTGGAGCCGATCGTATTGATCTCCCGATTCATCTCTTGAAGCAGAAAGTCCAGCGCCCGGCCCACCGCTTCTTCTTTTTTCATCATTTTCTGAAATTGTTCGAGATGTGTTTTCAGCCTCGACGTCTCTTCGCTGATGTCGCTCCGCTCCGCAAAAATGGCCACCTCTTGCGCGAGCCTCGCCGGATCGATTGCGACGCCTTTCGACAACTCCAAGACCCTCGTTTGGAGCCGTCGATGGTACACAACGATCGCTTCCTTTTCGCGGACCCGGATTAACGAAAGCATTTTGGACAACCCCTGAAGACGGGCCGAGAGATCGGCCGCCAAGGCACGCCCCTCCTCCTTCCGCATCTTCTCCAGATTCGCCATGGCTTTATCCAGCGTCTTGTAGACAAAGGGGGTCAGCAGTTCAATCTTCTCAACAGGTTCGACCAGTGTAATCATCTCCTTGAAATGACTCAACAACCCCAGGTCGATTTCTCCGGGAAGATGCAACTCCTTTTTTAATTTTTTTAGAATTTGATAACAGGCATCGGCGGACTCTATGTCGAGATTAAATCGCTTCGGGGGATTCGTCGCTCCGTTAAAATTTACTGAAATTTCAATGTGTCCCCTTGCAAACCGGCCTTGAACCTTTTTCTTTATTGTTTCCTCAAGAAGAGCCAGTTGCTTCGGAAGCCTGATCATCACGTCAAAATATCGATGATTAACAGACCGAAGCTCTGCGACAAGGGAACGGCCTTTAAACTGCCCTTCCGCCCTTCCGTAACCGGTCATGCTCCGGATCATATTCAATGTCTAAATTTAAACTTTCCCTTTAAGATGGCGCCTGATTATAGCGATTGCCCCATGCCTTGTCAATCTTTGCACAAGGGTTGACAGGTTTATTTTATTCACAAAATGACTTGGATTCGAACACCAGATGTTAAGGCAGCGACTAAACGATCTCTCTTGATTTAATGAAGGAATTCATAAAGATGTTGGTGTCCCCAAGGGGATTCGAACCCCTGTTACCGCCGTGAAAGGGCGATGTCCTAGGCCGGGCTAGACGATGGGGACAAAAGAATACGGCAGATATTATCCGAGATGTCGCAAATATGTCAAGCGTTTTTCAGCGGTCGATCAACCATTTCCATATCTTCCGGTTCAGGTTGTGCCCACCGATCGAACAGCTTCTTCCGTTAGGGCTCTATCGGAAAAAGGAAAATAAATGTCCATCTTTACCCAAAAAAAGCAACTTCCAGAGGCAAATTATTTAAATAGATAAATTTTGAAATCTTTTTTAAAAAATATTTCCAGATGGAGTGTAAATCTTTTTCCCATATCGTCCTCTACATACGAAAAGGTTTCCGTTCGACCTTGGTTAAGGCAGGTGTAATCCTTATTACAAAGCTCCTTTCACCTCGCTAGATCTAAGCGGCGTAAAGAATCTTCCCGAACATTCGCCGCGTCCTCTCTGGAACATCTTACAATGCAGATAAGGTGGCATTTCTTTTGCAAATTTGTTTTAAGAATGGAACATGCTGAATTCAATCATGATCAAGACACGTCCCAAAAGGAGTTGCCCGCACCGTGCACGTAATTAAGTTTTCTCACCGATTCAGATCCACGCGGCGTTCATCCGGACCTTCGTTTGGGCGTCGGAACTAGGGTTGAATGAATCATATTTTATAACGGGAGGGAAAGATGCTCAATCAGGTGCTCGAACGCATTACGAGAGAAAAAATCATCGCTGTTATCCGAACGGAAAGCGCGGATCGAGCTATTAAGACGGCGCAGGCCGTGATAGAAGGAGGGGTCTCTATTATCGAGGTGGCCCTGACCACTCCAGACGCTCAGGACATTATTCGGGAACTCTTAAAAGAGAAAAACATTCTGGTCGGCGCCGGCACGGTGCTGACTGTCCGTGAGGCCAGGTCGGTGATCGGCATGGGATGTCACTTCGTCACTTCCCCGGTCGGAAATGTTGAGCTTGTTCAGATTTGCAGGGATGGAGATGTGGCCTGTATTCTGGGCGCCTCCACCCCCTCGGAAATCTATTCTGCCATGCGTGGAGGGGCGAACATGGTGAAAGTGTTCCCGGTCGATGCGCTGGGAGGCCCCGACTACATTGATGAAATTCTGAAACCACTCCCTTTTTTAAAGATTATCCCTGCCGGAGTGAAAAGCTACGATTCATTCAAGGAGTACCTGTCGCTCGGGGTGGAGGCCATCGCCCTGGGAAGCTTGCTGACCCCCCGGAAGAATGTGGAAAGCCAGAACTACGAAGCGATCACCCGCGAATCGAAAAAGTTCGCCGCCTTCAAGGATGATCTCTTCCGCAAAGCCGCTTAAGAATCCCTCGCAGTCTGAGACATTGCCCATTGCCTTGGATCGCAGTATTTGATTTGGCTTGGAAGACCTGACCTTCGCGTTTAAAAATCGGCCCACGGGCTTACGGCGCGGAGGCGGGTCTCTTCCAGTGATACCCTCTCCTCACCATCACACGGTAAACCAGTTCGATGCAAAGAAATGAAACGAGCAGGACCAACGCAATCGCCCCCACCTCTTCTTTACGGGTGAAAACATCGAGCGTGTTTATTTTTCTTCTGTCAAAAAAGTAGAGGACCCCTCCCAGATTAATCAATCCATGGAATAAAATGCCCGGAAGGAGGGACCCGGTCCGCTCATACAGGTAGGCCAGCAGCATACCGGAGATCAAGTGGTGTCCTTTATAAGAGCCGTCGGCCAGCATGAAAAGGAAAGAGGTGGCCAGCGCCGCGATAACCGGATCGGTTTTCTTTCGGATCGGACCGTATAACAACCCCCTGAATATGACCTCCTCGATAAGGGGTTTAAAAATTACCATAAACAACACCGGCATCCAAAGCGATCCGGTCCCCCATATTTTCTCAAAGAAGTTCAATACGACGAAAACCATCCCTGTCTGACGGCTTAACCGAAGCAACCATTCATGGGAGGTCTGCAATGTCTGGAACTCTAAAAGAAAATAAAATATCCCGTAACCGGCCAGGAAACAGCCGACCGCCACTCTCAGTCCGAAAAGCAGGCGGATGCCGAGGCGCTCCGTCGACAAACCCAATACCGCATAGGGTTGATTGATCGCCACCCGGTAGAATAAAAGGGTGACGACAAAAAGGGTCACCTCCGCGAACATATAAAAGATGACAATCAACGGTTCGTCGCGGAAAGACCATGGAGACCAGAGGACAAAGACGGTAATGAGTTCTAAGCAGGTCGCTGCAAGAACGCCGGTCCAGACATTCCATTTTTGATGATAGAAAAGCGTTCCGGCGCCCGGATCGCTCTCCTTCTTAATGGAAACAACCGCCCCGACGGACCAGAGGACCGACAGGAAAACAATCGTCTTCCAAATGTCCATTAAAGAACCATGTGGGTCAACTACCTGCCTCAGATCGCTACTTCAATTCCGCCAGGTATGCCGCGGCAGCCGCCGCCTCCCGGTCTGAAATGGCGAGCGCCTTCATCCTCGAGCCGGGTTTCACCGACTGCGGGTCGCGGATAAACTTTTCAAGGGTCGGCTGGTCCATTCGGGAGCCGACATTGGAAAGATTGGGGCCCCGTGTGGCTCCCCCGACCCCGTTAATCGCATGGCACCCCATGCAGCGGACCATAAAAACTTTTTTTCCTCCATCGGAGGGAGAAAGTTTGGCCAATTCTTCATCACTCACCCCTCGGGAACAAGCAAAAAGCAAAACAGCCGCTCCCACCGCAAACCCAACCGATCGAAATCTCATCTGGCCCCCTTTTTAATTTTGAACGAAATCAGATTATCAAAGTCTTGCCAAATAATCAAAACAGTTTATTTCAGAGCGGCATTGCCTCGCCTTCCTGCTTCGGCTACAATCAGACCATGATTCAGATAACCCCGGCGCTCCTGGAGTCCGCCTACCGGCAGGGGATTTTTCCGATGGCCGACCCGGAGGGTGAAATCAACTGGTACTCCCCCGATCCGCGCGCCATTATTGGTATCGATCATTTCCATTTACCGCGGCGTCTGCTGAGGACAATCCGGCAGCAGACGTTTGAAATGGCGACCGATCGAAACTTTGAGCAGGTCATCCGACGCTGCGCCGGACGGAAAGAGACCTGGATCAATGAGGAGATCATCCTGGCCTATACGGCCCTGCATCGGAGCGGGAAGGCCCATTCGGTGGAGGCTTACTTTGAAGGAGATCTGGCGGGGGGCCTTTACGGGGTGAGCCTCGGAGGGGCGTTCATGGGGGAATCGATGTTCACGATCAAACGGGATGCTTCGAAGGTCTGCCTCGCCTTTTTAATCGACCGGCTCAGGGAGCGGGGCTACACCCTTCTCGACACCCAATTCATCACCCCCCACCTGGCGCGTTTTGGAGCAATGGGAATCCCCCGCGCCGACTATTTAAGACGGCTTGAAAAGGCGCTCGTCGTTTCGTGCCGGTTTGATTGAGAGCGGACCATTCGCTCCGCTCCTCATGGTCACTTACAAAGCGCCTTCTGATAGAGGCCGTGTATCGACTCCGGACTGATCTCGGCCCATTTCGGATTCGGCGAAGAGACCGTGTCGAGCTGCTCCCCTTTTTTGGTATAGTCGTCGCTCTGCAAAATACGCTTCCGTTTGTTCGCGCAATCGATTTCCATGACCGTGAGGCTGAAGCCGTAATTTTCATATCCGTCGAGAGGGAGACCGATCTGCTGCCTTACCTTCAACAGGAGATCGCGGCCTTCCTTCCCCTTTGGATCGACCTTGACGGCCACTCGGATCATCGCGTTCGCCTGGTGTGCAATGCTCTGCTTGTCGTAGGAATGCTTGAATGCCTTGTCTTCGACAAAAGGGGTCCATTCGGCCGCCTTGGCATCCGGATGAACCGCTGCGAATGAAGCAAAAAGGGATAATAAAACAATAATAATCTTCATTTGATCCGTACTCCGTATTTGAATAGCGTATTAAGCACAGACCGGGCCGTTTACTGCCCTTTAATATAAAACCTCTCCCGCCGGTCTTTCAGTAGATGGTTAAAACGATTGAGTGATTTATTCCGTGCCGCCGCCGGGTCGATTTCGACCACATGCGCCTCTTCCTCTTTGTCGGAGGCCCGGTAGAGGATCTTTCCCCTGGGATCGACCACTTCGCTCCGGCCGATGAAGGTCAAGGTCTCTCTGTTTCGGGATTCCGCGCCGACCCGGTTGGTCGTAATCGCAAAAACACGGTTTTCGATGCAGCGGGTCACCATGGCGTCCGGGCAGTAGGGCAACACCAGGTTCGAAGGGTGACAGATAATATCGGCCCCCAGCAGCGCCAAACTGCGCGCCGACTCCGGAAAGACCCAGTCGAAGCAGACCATCATTCCGATGTTCACCTTCCGGGATCCGCCGCCCTCCCGGCGATACCGGATGGGGTGGACCTGAAATGGAAGATTGCCGGGAGTAAACCACCGTTTCTCCTCGTAGAAGAGATGAATCTTCCGGTAAAGGCCGATCAGCCCCTTCGGTCCTACCAGGACCGCGGCGTTATAAAATTTCCGGCCGCTTCGTTCCGCGATGCCGGCCACCAGATAGGCTTTATTCTCCCTGGCCGCCTTCAACAGCCGAAGCACCGTCGGCCCGTCGGAAACCGGCTCGGCCAGATCCGCGACCTCTTTTTTCGAAATAAATTGATAGCCGCAATGAAAAAGCTCCGGCAGGACCCACAGATCGGCTTTCCGTTCCGAGATGAAGCGAACCGCCCTTTCCGTATTCTTCTCCGCTTCTCCGAACCGGCAATCGATCTGAACGAAACCGACCTTCATCTCTTCTCCTCCTCGGACGGACGGGTAAAATACAAAAAGGTATCGTGAAATGAGGCCGATCCTGCTTTTTGCTTCAGCGCTTGCGGGGTCCCCTCTCCGACCACCGCCCCCTTTTTTAAAATCAAGACCCGCTGGCAGAGCCGGTCGACATATTCCATCAAATGGCTGGAGAGGAGCACCGTCGCCCCGCCTTGATGAAAACCGGTGATGATCGCGGCCAAGCGCTCCATGGTCGCGACGTCCAGGCCGTTGAAAGGCTCATCCAATATCAGCACCGGCGGCTTTCCCATAAAGGCGGCGGAAAGGGCCACCTTCTTTTTCATTCCGAATGAAAGATCGCTCAACAGCGCCCTCTTTTTTTCGGTCAGCTCGAAGGTTTCCAGCCAATGCCGCACCTCGTCGGACGGGGCCGGAACCCCCTTGACCTCGGCAATATAGGTCAGCATCTCTTCCGCGGTCAGCCTTGGATAAAGCAAAGGAGATTCGGGAAGGTAGCCGATCCGACGCTTCGCCTCCTCCGGCGCTTTCCCCACGTCGATCCCACCGACCTCCGCCCTTCCCCCGTCGGGAGGAAGAAGACCGGTGATGATCTTCATCAAGGTCGATTTCCCAGCGCCATTGTTCCCGATGAGCCCGCAGATCTCACCGCTCACCTTCAAGTCGAGCGGATGGAGCGCGGTGACACTACCGTATTTCTTGGTGACACCAAAGAGACAGATCGACATCTTAAGCCACCTCTTCGATTTCGAGCCGGGTCACCGCGGAACCTCTGAGATTGTTGAGAACCGGAAAAATAAGGACGAAAAGCAAAGGGTGAAAGCCTGCGATAAAAAGGGTCGCCAGCGACGATAAGAATCCGGCGATAATGTAGTGAAGCGCCGGCTTTTGGTCCCCTTCGCAAATGGTTCCGCCGGTCAATGCCGCCACCGCCAGGCCGACCAGAATCAGCACAAATAATAGATAGAGCGCCTCCCCGGGAGGAACCCGGCGGGCGGCCGTCTCAATTCCCCAGACGATCCATGGGATCGGGAGGGAGAGCAAAATGGCATAGAGGACCTTCGCGCGCCAGATGCGTTCAAGCGGAAGCGGCAGAATGTAATCGCCGCCGCGGAAAGGACGCTGCCGTGAAAAAAGAGCGGAAGCGGTCGAAGCCAGAATGAAGACGGCTGCGGCGCAAAGAAACGCGGGTGCGATTTTTCCACGCACGGCCGTGGCCGCCGCCAGCATCAGCGCCAGGATGAGATTCCGCCAAAAGAGCGGGACAAAGTTTCGATAGGTGAGTATTAGATCCCGCCAAAGAAGGGGCTGCACGCTTTTCGGAGCCGCCCGGCAGAACCGGCGGAACCATTCCATTCCCGAGGATTGAATGAGGCGCTGCTCCACACGGCCTGCGTCGCGGTAGCGCCAACGGCCATATCCCAAATGGCCGGCCCCGGCGAGAACAGGGAGGATGAGAAGGAACGCCCGGCCGAGCTCTTCGACCGGAAGAGAGCCCGCCAACAGCAGTGAGACCGCCAATGCGGCAAAGAGCTGAGCGCGGCTCGGCGCCTTCAGGTGGATCCAGGAAACGGTCAATCCGATTTCGACCGCCGGGAAAAAAAACCAGATCATCGCGGCAGGCACGAGGAAAGTTTCTTTATCCAGAATCATCAAAAAGAAAACAGAAAATAAAAGAACCGGAAGATCACGAAGGAGCTGCTCCAGATAAAAGAAGAGGTAGCGGACCCGGTGCGGAATCGGCAGCAGGTCGTCGATCGACATCGATCTCTCCGTCGGGTAAAGCCGTCTCGCCAGGGGAAGAAAAGTAAAAAAAACCTTTAGAAGAAGAAGCGCAAAGGCCAGCCGGACCACCGTCTCATCCGATAAAACGATCGGCTCGATCCGTCCCATTTTTGCGGCAAAATCGCTGTAGATTCTCCGGCCCAATAAAAGGAGGGCGCCCACCATCACCGGCCCCAATAGAAAATAGGTCGGCCATTCGTCGGCGAGAATTCTGGAAAGGGCCTTCAGTTTGGCCTTCATCACGAGAGAAAACATCACGACTCCATTTTGACACGCTTCTGACGATCGAACATCGCGACGATTTCGGAAACCGTCGTTGCGTCTTTTGCTCCCTTGTCGGCGCGGATAAAACCCTGAACCCGGGGAAACCGGAGGGCATAACCGACTCCGTCCGCATCCCTCCCGGCGGTATGGTTGGGAGAACGGGTAATCTCATCTGCGGTGACCGCCACCACATATTTGGGAGAAACCCACACATCAGGGATAATATCCGAGTCCACCCCAGAAGGAACTTCGGGGGAAGCGATTTCATCCAGAAGTTCTTTCAGGCGGACCAACTCTTCCTCCGAAAAACCGGTTCCGATCTTGGACACCGTTTTAAACCGATCGGATGCCGGGTCGTAGACCGCGCCCAGGACCGTCCCGATTCCAAACTGGGCCCGGTGTCCCCTTCCGGCATAGTAGCCGACGATGCAGAGGTCGACCGAATCGGAAAGCGCTCCTTTATAGCTTCGCTTCAGCTTGATCCAGTTGAAATTGCGGGAGCCTGCGGCATAAGGGGCATCGAGCCTTTTTGCCACGATCCCTTCCAGGCCCCGCTCGATCGACGCATCGAAAAATTTTAAAACCGCTTTCGGATCGCCGGTCTCGATCGCCTGCGAAACTTCCACCACCGGGTTCTTTCTGATCAGCTCCACCAGCTTTTTTCTCCGTTCGGCATATCCGAATCGGGTATAATCCTCGCCGTTGAGATAGAGGAGATCGAAGACAAAAAACTTCAGCGGGTGGCTCTTGATCATCGCGTCGATTCCATGCTTCCGTTTTCGCTGAATGGTGACCTGAAAAGGAAGCAGATCGCCGGTGGTTTCATCAAAGGCGAGGGCCTCTCCCTCCAGGATCGCCTCCTGATCGGGAAAAATCCGATGGATTGCCTCGGCGATTTCGGGAAACATCGGCGTCGTCCGCTCCTGATTTCGGGAGAAGATGGCAATGTCATTTTTACTCTTATGAACCTGGCAGCGGAACCCGTCATATTTGACCTCGACCGAGCAGCGGCCGATCTTCTCGATGATTTCCTCCGAAGAGGAGAGCCGTTCGCAGAGCGCTGGCCGGATCGGGTAGCCCATCCGAACCGAGATCTCCTGGACCCCCTTCTCCCCGAACTGATACAGCGTTCGGGCAACCAGCCCCAGATCAGAGGTGATATTGTAAGCCCGATCGAGCTCTTTGCGGTAGGCCCGGTCCCCTTTCGAAAGGGCCAGCGCCTCCAGCACAGTCGCATCGCCCGCTCCGAGGCGCAAGGTCCCGGCCATGAACCGGGCGACATATTTCGCCTCCACCGGCGAGACCGACGAGAAAATCCGGCGGACGGCCTCGATCTTCCGATCGACGCTCCCCTCCCCTCCCATCACGGCCACATCATAGATCTGCTGATAGGCCTCCCCCACGGTCAGGCCACTTCCCTTTCCCCTCGTGTATTTTTCGGCCGTCCGCCCCAGATCTCCCAGAATGCGATATTGCTTGGCGATTTCGATCGGATCGGCCTCCCCGGCTTTTGCCATGGCGCGAAGGAGGTATTTTTCCGACATGCCGATATTGATCCCGTGAAAAGGGGGGAGGAGCTCTCCCTGGCTGAAATGGATAATTTTGTCGATCTCTTCATGATCTGATTTTTGAAAGAGCTCCGACAGAATGGCAAACATCTCCAACCGCTTGGTCGTCGCCTCGAGTTTTTCAAAATAATGTACCAGGTCCAAAAACTGCATTTCATTCCAATTCGGTTTAATCAGGGCGTCCTGATGTCACATCATACCATAGCTTGAAATCAGCGTGAAGGGTCGGGGAAAAGGGCGTAGGAGGGAAACCGAGAAAAATAAATAAAGGGGGATGAGAAGATTAGATAAACTTCGGGGGAAGAGGCGGGTTCCGAACCGGCTGCACCCCTTTGGGGGGGCGGGACATTTTCCGCGCACCTTAAATAATATCCGGCAGGTTACCCGGGATTTCCTCCGGCGGCAATACCTCTCTGGGCTTTCTTGGGAGAGGCGTCTCTTTTTGTTGCGGAGTTCCCACGACGATGGTGCCGGTCACCCGGCCGAACGTTTTCGAAGAAGAGTAAACCAGGGTATAGGAATAGGTGCCCTCCTGATCAAACTGTCCCCGTGCCGCCGACAAAGGCCGAATCAGCGAGGGACGTTCACCGGTAGATTGATCCGAGTCGAAATTAATCTGAATCTCGTACGTGGTCTGATTCGTCCAAATTACTTTTTGCCCGGGCTGGATTTGAAGCAGCGGCGGATTCACCTCCAGCTCTGTTCCGACCACGCTGCCGGAGATCCGAATCTCCGGGGTCGTCTGGCCGGAGGGGATAGACGCGCAGGCGGTCAAAGAAACGAGAACAAGAATCGTCAGGTAAAAGGCTTTCATGCCATCCGGGAAAAAGGGATGAGTTCTTCTGGAAGTAAACCTCATTTTTCGGGGGCCCCTTCTCCTTGAAGCGCCCGGACCAATTTTTCACGCTCTCCCGGAAGTTCGGGAAGGAGGGCGAAACGGATCACGCCCCAGGAACGGGCGGAATCGCCGTCCAGTCGAATCATATAAACACCCCGGTACACTACCGGAGATCCTTCGGACGCCAAGCCAAGCACTTTAGGATGCGTTTGAATAATGCCGTTCTCGCGATCCGCAATGGCCAGCTCATACCCGTCCGCCTCCAAGGCCTGGACCGTTTTATCGAAAACCGTCGAATAGCCGTACTGGAACATCACGGCTTCCTTTGGGAACTCGACAGGAGGCTCCTTCCGTTCGGGCTGTGTGGCGCAGGCAAAGAATAAAAAAACGGAAAGAAAAACCACAAACCACTTCATACAACCTCCAGACTAAACCTTTACAGGGTCGAATAAGGACCGTCTCAAGACGGCGTTTGTTTGTAGTTTAATCTCGTTGTGAATGGGCTGTCAAGCGGAGAAAAAACGGAGGGGGTTAGACATTCTACCCCAGAAGAACCAGATCGTCCAAGAGCTCATTGACCGCCTTGTATCGGTTTTCTTTTTTCTTTTCGATGCACTTTAGAATGATCTTCTCGAGATCGCCGGGAAGGTCGGCATTCAAACTTCGGGGAGAAACAGGCGAGGTATGAAGATGTTGATAATAGACATCTCCCTGCGTAAAAGGGGGGCGTCCGGCAACCATTCGATAAAAAGTGCAACCGAGGGAGTAGATATCCGATTGCTGGTCCACTTTCTGCCCTAGAATCTGCTCGGGCGACATATAAAGCGGCGTCCCTTTTACCGACGTTTTATCGGCCACGGAATCGGTCACCATCTTCGCCAGACCGAAGTCCATGATTTTAACCGTCCGGTCTTTCGCGAGCATCACGTTGGCCGGCTTTAGATCACGATGAACCACATTTTGGCTATGGGCATACGCAACCCCCCGGCAGATCGACTTCATAATTCCGACCAAATCTCCAATGCCAAGCGACTTCGTTTCCAGATATTCCTTAAGGCTGATCCCGTCGACATACTCCATTGTGATAAAGATTTCATCGCCATTCTTGCCGGTATCAAAGAGGGTGACCACATTCGAATGATTCAAGGCCGCCGCAATCCTCGCCTCCTGAAGGAAATTCTGAAGCATCGTTTCATTCTCTTTAATCGCCTGCGGGAGGACTTTATAGGCGACCAGCCGTTTTAAAATAGTATCCTGCGCCTGGTAAACCACCCCCATGCCTCCCTGGCCGATTTTTTTAATGATTTTGTAGCGGGCGGGGCCTTCGGTCGAGGACGGCAGAACCGCCTTTTCCGGCGGTTTCTCCAGACGCGAAGCTTCTAAGACTTTTTTGACCTCGGTTAAGGCTTTTTTCAGAAGATCGCTTCGCCCTTTCACATCTTTATAATTAAAATCTTCGGCCAATATTTTTTCGTATAACGCCTGCGCCTCTTCAAACTCCTTGCTTTTTTCATGGAGCAGCGCCAGTTGATAATGAAACTCTAGGTTATGCGCGGAAATCGGCTCCTGGGCCACCACTTTTTGAAGACGCTCTCGGGCCGCCTGGATCATTCCCCGCTCCATCAGCATTTGGCCCAGCAAAAGCGACGCCTGATAATAGTCTCCGGAACGGGAGTCGACTTTTTGAAGATATGAAATGGTTTGATCCAGCTTCCCCTGCTGCTTTAAAAGAAGGGCGGCGGAGTAGTAATTCCCCGCCGCTTCCTGCATCTGCGCCGCCTTATCATACATCCCCAGCTTCAGATAAAGTTCGGCCGCATCCTTCAGCCGCCCTCCCTTTTCAAAGGACTGGGCGGCGGAAGCCTCGTCTCCGGCAGACAGGAAGCATTCAGCGGAGTGATGATAATCTCCGCCGTTCATGTACATCTCCCCCGATTTTGATTTTTCTCCGACCCTGTCATACATGTCGGCCGCTTCGATCCAGCTCTCCCCGTTCTCAAACGCCTTTGCAGCTGAAGAAAAATCCTGTTCCTCCATATACTTTTTTGCAATCACCCGGTGCCCCTGCTGGCTGTTGCCGAGCTTCTCATAAAGCAAGGCCGCTTTATCAAACAGATGGGCCGCCACAAAAAGCTCCGCCGCCTTATTGGTTTCTCCCGCTTGAAGGGCCGCTTCGGCCGCTTCGGAGGGAAAATCTGCGGCTGAAAAAAGCTCCATGGCTTTTTGAAATTTTTTGGCCTTTATGTAGAGTTGCCCGCTCTGAAGCGCCAACTGGTTCAGCTGTCTCATTTTCTCCGGAGAAAGACCGGGGTTGGCTATCTTCTGCTTGAGAAAAGCAGCCTCATATTTTTCGGCCGCTTTTTCAAAATCATTGGAGTATTCATAGAGCGCCGCCGCTTTTGAAAGATTGCCCGATTTTTCGTACTGGACCGCCGCATCACGATAGCGCTTTCCTTTTTCGTACATCTCCGCCGCCAATGCAATCTTTTTACACGACAAATATTCCTCGGCAGCCCGCAGGTATTCCCCCCCGCGCTGATACATCATCGCCGATTTTTCCGCATTACCGGCGAGCTTGTAAAATTGGGCCGCTTCTTCCCACTCTTTCTTCTGCTCGTAAATCCGTCCGATCTGTTGATAGGCCTTTGCTCCCTTGTAAGCTCGAATCGCCTGATCGTACTGACCGGCCTGTTCAAACAGTTCGGCTGCGCGGTGTGGATCCTGAGACCGGACGGCCTCTTCCGCTTCCTTTAAGGAATAATCGGACTGCGAACTTCCGCGCATTGCGAGGTATTTTTTGGAGAGGGTGATTCCCCAGATAATTAGGAGGAAAAGAAAAGCATAGCCGATCAACGTGGCAGCGGAAACCTGAGAAAAGAACTTCTGAAAAAAATGAACAGGATCGTTGAGCAACTGGGTTATATCGACGTTCATGGAAGGCCCATTCATTCTTTACAAACAACCCTTAGGCGGGTGTCTCCCACGGTAATAATATCGTTCGCTGAAAGAACCCTTGCCTCTACCTTCTCGTCATTGACTAAAACACCGTTGGTGCTTTTAAGATCGATAATCCTGAACGCCTCCCCGGTCCATTCCAGATCGGCATGGTGACGGGAGACTTTCGGGTCCTCTACACTAACCTGCGCTTTTCCCCGCCCGAGTGAAACACGTTCAGCAGCCAGTTCAAAAGAGAGGCCCACCTTGTTACCCGTCAGCAATTCGAGGCGCCACTGCTTTAAAGGAACCTGCTCCGGTTCACTTACAGAGACCCCCGCTTTTTCCTGTGGAATTGGCAAAGACGATGGATTTTTTCTTTCAACCTCTTTTTCGGAAAAAATAAGCGAAAAGGAGCCGATCTGGATATGATCGCGGTCCAAAAGTTTTTTTGTGGTGATTTTTTCCTTGTTTACAAATGTCCCGTTTCGACTTTTACAATCCTCGATATAAAAGCCGTCGGCATTTTGCTTAATCAGCGCATGCTCCCGAGAAGCCAGAGGATCACGGATCACCCAGTCGCTTCGGACGTCACGTCCCAATGTAAAAACCCCCTTATCAACGATTTTTTCGGTCTCTTTTCCGCCTTGCTTGAGAATAAGCCGCGGACGGACAGCCAGCCGTTTTTCGACCCCTTCGGTCAAGGCTTCAACTGCGTCATCCACGTCGGTTGCGGGGACCACTTCTAGATCATAATAAAGCTGGACCGCCAACGGCTCCTGCTCCGTTGCCGAGTAGGTATAAAGCAAGAGCTGGTCCTGCAGCTTCGTCTCTTCGGCCATCGCCCCGATATCTTCAAAATACCCGTCTGACAACTTCCCTTTACTGAAATAAAAAAGATTGATCTGCTCCCTTTTTTTTACAACCAGGATTGCCTCTTTGTTCTTTTTTCCAACCTGACCCATAAGTCTCTCGATATTAACAATGTCAGTAGTCGCCACGATGCTGGGTGTACTTTGGGCCAATACCAAAAGGGCTTTAAAAAAGATCGGATTCGTCAAATAGAGATGGAGTGCGCCTTGGGCCTGCGACATCTCTTTGAAATAGTCTGAAAAAGCAAGAGGGGAGAGGGTATTTTCTCTTAGTTCATAGCAGGAATAAAGGTCGTCCTGTAAAATAAAAAGAAGAAGGGAGCGATTGCTCTCCTCCAACATTAAAATCGCGGTGATGAGATCGTTTTTAGATTTTAAATCCCTGAAAATAGATTCGATCTGCCCGACAGCATAAAGATGCTTCGAAAAGACTCTCTTCTGGTTGGCAATTAAGTCTTTTAACATTTCGCTCTCGAAAACCTATTTTCACCATCATTTAGTGTATAGCCCATTTGAATTCTTGTCAAACAACGCTGACTCTTTTTTTGTTATCAAATACTGCCTATTTTGCACTCATATTTTAAAAGTTGATCCGCGAGCGGCGACTTTTCGATCTCAGGGAAAAAGCCGAGCACGCGGGAAGAAAAAAACGGAAAAAAATCAGGCTGACAGAGAATTAAGATGGAATGGAATTCATCAATCAGGAAGGGGGGGGGCCTCTTTCGGGCCGAATGTCGCAATCAGGTAACGAGCCGCTTTTTCCATGATGGCGCGCTCGCTGCCGTGTGTTAGCATGTCCAATGCTTGCTGAACGGCGACCCATCTCGCTTCATCCACTTCGGAATCGTGGTCCTTTTCATCTCCCTTCAAATATTCCAACAAGTAAAAATGAACCGTCTTAAAAATTTTTGTCTCTTCTTCCTTTGAATAAAACCAATACTGGATTTGACCGATTTTTTCCAATATCCGCCCGACGACCCCTGTTTCTTCTCTGACTTCTCTGATCGCCGTTTCCTGTAACGTTTCGCCTTTCTCTACGGAACCCTTTGGCAGGCACCAAATCAATTTTCCCTTCTGGTTATGATGAGAAATGAGTACGACCTGGATACCGTCTTCTTTCGCCTTGAAAATAACCCCCCCCGATGACGTGTGCTTTCTTGTTTTCATGGTTGATCGTTCGTTCAAATTCTAAATTGATCGAACGCCCCCTCCACTTCGTTATAAAAATCTTAACATTAATAAAAAGAACTTACCAAGCCCTAATGCCCCTTGAGAATGAGACCAGCATCATTTGCTAATCATCAAAAATCAGTTAAAAAGGCGAATGAAAATTTATTACTTTAACGGCAATCATTGACAGAATCCACGACGACCGGTACATTAAAATAAGAGGACTGACCGGAATGCGGATCTTGCTTGTTTTTCTCATGACCATACTATTTCTTCATTCCACCATCATCCACGCGGAGGTCTACAAATATATCGACGAGAACGGCGTCGTCTCATTTACGGACGATTTCAGCAATATACCAGAAAGCCAGCGTCCCTCCGCCGAGAAGGCGCCACCCGCTTCCCCTGCCCCGTCCTTTGTTGCGCCGGCGCCGTCACCCAAAGACAGTTTTCTTGAATGGTTGTCCCAGCCGCTCTCCAAATACATTATTGGTTTCACCCTGTTGGCGGTTTTTATGTTATTCGTTCAGAGTCGGGCAGAAGGCTTTTTCCTTCGGCTGACCGTAAAGGTTCTTTTCATCGGCTTTCTGGGCGCCGCGATTTACACCTTTCTGGCTGCAAGAGACTCGCAAGGAAACCGGCAAAATATCGTCTCTCCTTCCTCCCTTCTCAACACGGTCAGATCGGCCTTACCGGACCCGAGTGCCATCAGCAAGGTCAAAAAACAGGTGGAGCAAATCAAAAAACGACAGGAACAAGAGGAACTCCGGATCCAATCCCTCGACAATCTCCAACAAAGCAAGTAAAGATCCCCTGCCCCTATTGCTTGATTCGGGAAAGCTTATTCCTTAAGAAATAGTCTACTAAAACGAGCGCCATCATCGCCTCGGCAATCGGCACCGCGCGGAGTCCGACACAGGGGTCGTGCCGCCCCTTGGTGGAGATGGTCGCCGGCCGGCCTTCCGTGTCGATCGTCTCTTGCTCAAGGCCGATGGACGACGTCGGCTTGACGGCCAACCGAACGACGAGATCATCCCCGTTCGAGATACCACCCAGGATTCCGCCTGCGTTGTTGGATTTAAAACCGGTCGGCGTGATCGGGTCGCAATTTTGGCTTCCCTTCATTTCTACCACCTTGAAACCCGATCCGATTTCGACCCCTTTTACGGCATTAATCGACATCATCGCTCCGGCCAGTGCGGCATCCAGCTTATCAAAAACAGGCTCCCCCAAACCGGCCGGAACCCCTTTGGCAACCACTTCCACCATCGCGCCGATTGAATCTTTTTCCGACTGGGCCTGCCGGATGACCTTTTCCATTTCCAACGCCGCATCCGCGTCCGGGCAAAAGAGCGCGTTTTGGCGGATTTGCGAATAGTCGATCTTCTGAATCTTTACCGGGCCGACCTGCGCCACATAGCCGATCACTTCGATCCCCTGCTGAAAAAGAATTTTTCTGGCAATTCCCCCGGCCGCGACACGCGCCACCGTCTCCCGCGCCGACGCGCGTCCGCCCCCCCGGTAATCTCGGAATCCATACTTTTTAAAATAGGTGTAATCGGCGTGACCCGGACGGAAGAGATTTTTGATCTGTTCGTAGTCTCTTGATCTGGCATCTTCGTTGTAAACAATCAGGGCAACCGGCGTGCCGGTGCTTTTTCCTTCAAACGTCCCCGACAAAATGGCCACTTTGTCAGACTCCTGACGCTGGGTGACCAGTTTGCTCTGCCCCGGCTTTCTTCTATCGAGGTCCTTTTGCAGATCTTCTTCGGTCAGGGGAAGTCCGGCCGGACAGCCATCGACAATCGCCCCCAATGCCACGCCATGGCTCTCCCCAAAAGTGGTGACTCGAAAAAGCTGACCGAACGTATTTCCAGCCATGAAATCTCCTGGATCAATGGAAAATGAGCGCCGTAATCTCTAGTGGCAGCACCATTACTTATGCTATTCGCTTAAGAACTTATTTTAAGATGAACGGCTTCTTTAATCTTCCGCTACTTTGATTCGAAACATTCCTTACAGAGCCTCTTTCCCCCTTTTTTAGCCAGGAGCGCCGCGTTCGTATGCTCGCCGCAGGCGTCGCACGGCTCCGCATCGTACTTTCCCGACTTGGGAGGAGGCGGAAGGATCACCTTTGTAACGGAAAAAAGGGCCGACTCGGGAGCGGAAAGGATTTCGGCGATCTTATCATCGGTTAATTTCTGAAAGACCGATTTTTGTTCCGGAGTGGCGGCGGGGCCGGCCGCCTCTTTTCTCAATCTGCGCAGTTCCTGATGGTCGAAGGTATCCCAGTAAGTGCAATAAGCCCGAACCCCTTTTCCTGTTTTTGTATTTTGCAGGATATACACCGGCTTACCGATGTGCGTCAGGTAGAGATTCCGCTTCCCGAATGTACAGCCGGTCACCTCTTGAATGGCATCGAGGGCGCAGGTCTCATTTCCGACGAGGGCAACCAACTCCTTCATATTCTTCATCTGATCTCCCATCTCGCGCATCAATGTTTTTGCAGCACGGTATCCGACGGCGATATCGAGACAAAGATGCCGATGAAAATCGACCACCCCTTTGAATTCAGGGTCCATAAGCTCCTCCTTTTATATGTGGGGCCGACGCTAAGTGCAGCCTGCTGATTTTAGATATTCCCCTTAAAATAAGCCCTAGCGCGAAAGATTATCAAGGCCATCTATCGAGGGCCGACCTACTCGGCGACCTCAAGGAAGTGGCTGGAGGCTGGAACGAAAGCCACGGCGCTCCACTTCGGTGCGCCATGCCCCACACCCTATTGTTCTAAGAAAATTTGAAAGGATCATATCATATAATAATCAGGAAGAAAATCTCTTTGATCCTTCAACTGAATCCTTCGCCTCCCGGAATGATGAAAGAGGCGCCGGACAATGGGTTACAGGTTGACAAGCCCTATGGGTAGGACTACAATTTTTTTAAACCCTCTTTTATGAAGGAGACGCGTATCAGCGATTCATCTAAATTTTATCAGCCGAAGCGGGACGCTCACCGTGATGATGCTTCTCGCGGTCCTTTGTATCTGATCGACCAGATCCTGGCATCGACTCCCCAGGAGGACCCCCGTCACCCCCTCCTCTATACCCTGAGGAACAAGGTCTTAGAAGGCGACCTGACCCTTCAACAGACGCAGGGAGAGATTAAAAAGTTAAACCAGGTCGTTGAAAAGGTGACGGCCCCCGCCAACCGGATCGGCACCCTTCTGGGCGTTCCCACCCCCGAGCTTGCGCACATTGTCGTCGGCGGAGCCGACTATTATACGAACATCGATCCCCGTCTCAATCCCGAAGCGCTGTTGATCGGAACCCAAGTTTTGATCAATGAAGCCTTTGTGGTCATCAAAACAATCGGCTACGACCGGAATGGATCGATCGTAAAAATCGTCGATCTTCTCCCCGACGGCCGCCTTCGAGTCGGCCAGGAACCGGGCGCCCAATCGACGTTGCTGATCCGCTCCACACAGATGGCTGATCTGAAATTAAATGTAAATGACGAGGTCCGAATCGACGCAAGCCGCCGGGTCGCCATTGAAAAGGTCGATAGCGCCCAACGGCGGGAATACTTCCTCGAGGAGACGCCAACGGTCAGATGGGAAGAGATCGGCGGACAGAAAGAGGCGATCGACGCCATCCGGGAAACGCTGGAGCACCCGCTGCTCTACCCGGACCTTTTCAAAAAATACAACTTTGCCCAGCCAAAAGGCTTTTTGCTCTATGGCCCGCCCGGCTGCGGCAAGACCTTGATCGGAAAGGCGACCGCCCACAGCCTCGTGCAAAAATTAAAGGCGCAGGGAAATGAGCAGGTCGAGGAATTTTTCCTTCACATCAAGGGGCCTGAAATTTTAAATATGTGGCTGGGAGAGTCGGAACGGATGGTGCGGGAAATCTTTGCCCGCGCGCGAGAAAAAAGGGGGAATGGCTATCTCCCGTTTATTTTCATCGACGAGGCGGAGTCGATCCTCGGAACGCGCCGGTCGTCCCGATCGCATAATATTCTTTCTACGCTGGTCCCGATGTTTTGCGCCGAGATGGACGGAATCGAATCGCTCAAAGAAATGGTCATTATCCTCGCCTCCAACCGCCCCGACCTGATCGACCCTGCCGTGTTGCGCCCGGGGCGGATCGATCGAAGAATCAAGATCAAAAGACCCGACCGGACCGGCGCCGAAGAGATCCTCAAGGTTTACCTGACCGACGCCATTCCCCTTTCGGCCTCCTTGCTCAAAACACACCGGGAAGATCCGCTCCTCGCGCGCCAGGCGCTGATCGATGCCGGACTGGACGCCCTCTTTACAAAAACGCCCACGCAGCAAATCCTGGAACTCCAGCTTCGAAGCAGCCGGCGGGAGGCGCTTTATCGATCGGACTTGATCAGCGGGGCCATCATTGCATCGATCGTCCAGAGGGCAAAGGAACGGGCCATTAAGCGGACCATCGCCGGAGGAGAGGAAGGACTCGGCACGGACGACCTGACCGTTTCGGTCGAAGCGGAGTTTAAAGAAGGGGAGATGCTCCCCCCCAACGACATTATGGAAGACTGGCTCAAACTGATCGATGTCGATCCCGAGAACGTCGTCGGCCTCTCCCTCCTTGACAAGAGGGAACGTTCTCGTCCCGAAAAACGGGTCATCTGATTAAAATAAGTTCTAGCGCGAAAATTTAAAGGAACGCCGCCGAGTAGGTCGGCCCTGGAAGCATGGCCGTGATAAATTTAGCTTAAGAAACCTATTTTAACGGCGCTCCTTATAAAATAAGCCCTAGCGCGGAAGATTACGGCGCTCCTTATGCAAAAATTATTTGGAATTGAAACGGAATATGGAATCACGCGCGAAGACCTCAACGACGTCGACCCGGTCGTGGAATCGATGGAGTTGGTTCGCGCTTACCTCAAAAAACCTTTTCGTGCCGGATGGGATTACAGCGGAGAGGACCCGCGGCAGGATGCGAGAGGGTTCCGCGCGGAGCGTCTGGCGCAGGATGAAGAAGAGACCGCCTTCGAGAAAGCCGATCGGCATCGCCCATTTTCCTTTCATGAGATGAAAAGCGACCTGGCCCTGACCAATGGCGCCCGGTTTTACAACGACCACACCCACCCGGAATACTCAACGCCGGAATGCAGATCATTAAGAGATCTTATCCTTCATGACAAAGCCGGAGAGCGGATCGTTCAGGAGTGCGCCAATCGCCGGAATGCGGCGCTCGGCGGGCCGCACGTTCAGGTTTACAAAAACAATACCGACTTTCACGGCCACAGCTATGGCTGCCATGATAACTATCTCCTCCCCAGATCCCTCCCCTTTCATCAGATTGTGCGGCATTTGACCCCTTTTCTGGTCACCCGGCAGATCTTCGCAGGCGCAGGAAAGGTCGGCATCGAGTTCCCCGACCGCTACGAGCCCGGGCATTACCAGCTGTCACAGCGGGCCGACTTCATGGAGGTGGAAGTATCGGTCGATACCATGGACCGCCGTCCGATCATCAACAGCCGGGATGAGCCTCATGCCGACCGGAGCCTGTATCGGAGACTTCATCAGATTTTAGGAGATGCCAACCTCTCCGAAACGGCCACCGCTTTAAAAATAGGAACCACCTGGCTCACCCTTCGGCTCATTGAGGAAGGGGCGGCTCCGTCCGACGCGGCCATCAACGAACCGGTCGCCGCAATCCATGAGGTTTCATCCGACACCTCGTGCAAAAAACCGGTTCGACTGATCGGCGGGAAGATGATTTCGCCCATCGATCACCAGCGACTCTATTTGCTCGCCGCACAAAAGGCCTTTGGAAAAGAGGACGACGCCGACACCGCATGGGTTCTCCGCGCCTGGGAGGAGGTTCTCAACGACCTGGAAGCCGACCCGGCAAGACTGGCCGATCGGCTGGATTGGGTTGCAAAAAAATGGCTGATCGAGACCTTTATGGAGGCCGAAGGGTGCGGTTGGGACGACCCCCGCCTTAAAGGGATCGATCTGGAATACCACAATCTGAACCCCGACCGGGGCCTCTTCATCGCACTGGAAATGGAGGGGCGTATTCAACGACTCACCACCGATCCGGAGATCAAAGAGGCGATTACCACTCCGCCGGCAGACACTCGCGCCGCCATCCGCGGCCTCTGCGTGGAGCGGTTTTACGATCAGATCCATCGAATCCAGTGGGAGCGGATTGTCTTTCAAAACGGGCTTTTTAAAAAAGAGCTCGGCCTTGAAGATTTATTCGACCCCGAGAAGATCGCCGCCCTTCGCGGCCGGATCGCTGAGGCATCCACCATAAAAGATATTTTTCAGGATGGAACACTGCATGTGAAGGAGAAGACATGACCCGCATGGAACGACGAGAACGACCGATCAATCCGCTGGAAAAACCGCGGGAAGAGACCGGACCTAAAAAACCGGAGACCGATTCCAGCAAAGAAAATCTTTTGAAGCGGATGAGGAAAGTCGACCCAAAACAATCGGAGCGCTACCGGCAGCGGACCGGTGAGTAGCTTATGGAAGGACGCTTAAGAATGCACGACGGTGACTTTTGGTCTCTATTGAAAGAAAAAGGGTACCAGCTTGGGCCGGCTTCCCTCCCGCCGGGGATGGAATCCGCCGTAGGCAGGGTCTCCATCACCGAAGGGACGACCATCTTTTCGCTGAAATACAAAGACGGCGTGCTCGTCGCCGGGGACCGGCGCGCGACGGCCGGAACCACGGTGATGTACGACCGGACCGATAAAGTGATCGACATCGACCGCTACTCCGTGATGGCGATCGCCGGCGTTCCCGCCACGGCATTTGAGATTGCCCGTGTCATGGAACACACTTTCAAATACTATCGAAGGAGCCAGCTCCAGGAGCTGAGCTTGGAAGGGAAAGTACGCGCCCTTTCCAAGCTGTTGAAAGAAAATATCCCGATGGCCATTCAGGGAATCGGCGCCGTGGCGCCGATTTACGCCGCGTTTGATCCGCAGCGGAAGGAGGGCAAGATTTTTTTCTATGACATCCTGGGGGCGGAATTCGAAGGGGTTGAATTTGCCACCTCCGGCTCCGGCTCTCCGGCCATCCGGGGGGTTCTCCACTACCAGAACCGCTGGAGCGGTCGCCCCCTTTCCGAGCTGTCCGAAGAGGAAGCCGTTATTCTGACCATCCGGCTTTTAGAAACCGCCTCCGAATTTGATGCCGCCACCGGAGGGGTCAACAGAGAGGCCCACCTTTATCCTTTAATCAAATTGGTGACATCCGAGGGTGTTCGCGACATTCCCCAAAAAAAGCTCGAATCGCTTTACACCAGCAAGGTGATGGTCGATTCCCATTAATAACCTGAATTTAAAGAAGGACATTCATGTTTGAAGAACCCTATCGGTGGGTTGAGGCGATACGAAACCGCCGGGACTACCTGGAAGAACAGCTCTCCGCCGGCAGTCCCATTGTCGGGCTTTCTTTTGAAAAGGGAATCCTGTTGGCCACGGTCGGCGCCGGAACGCCTAAACTTTATGAGATTTATGATCGGATTGCCTTCGGCGGGATCGGCCATCCGGCCGATATGGAAAAGCTGCGGAACACCATGCTCGACATGGCCCACATTGAAGGTTTTAACCGATCGCCCATCGATGTCACGGTGCGGCGGCTGATGAAATTCGGCCTGGCGCCGATGATCAAGCAGGCGTTTGAAGAAGTGCTCAACGCGCCCTATATCGTAAAGATCATCATGGCCGAAATCAACTCTACTTCCGAGAAGCCTCTTTTTTTCCGCTTGAACTATGACGGGGTCGTTGAAGAGCGGGGAAAAAATCTGATTCTGGCCGGCTCCTCCGATATGACCCGCCGGATGGAAAACTTTTTGAGCACGGTCGGCGAAACCGCCTCTTTTTCATTTAAAGATGCGCTCAGGGTGGCACTAAGAACCTGGGCCGTTTCCGAATTTGCAACCGCCTCGGAAGGTGAGAAAACCGACCCGTCGTCGGCGCCGACAGCCGATCAACTCGACCCGCTTCTTAAAAAAACGATCGAAGGCCGTCTGATCGAAGTGGCGCTCCTCGACCGGACCCAGCCGGGAAGCTCCAAGTATAGGATGGCCACGGAGGGAGAGATCGAGACGTCATTGAAAGGATGGCTGAAGTATGGAACGCCGTAATTTTTCGCTTGAGGGCCTATTTTAAATGCTGTCACGGATTATGGGACTTGAGACCGAATACGGCTGTCTGATTTCAGATGCCGGCAACGAGTCCGGCATTGAAACCCTCGACCAAAGGGGAAGCGGCGGCCGCGGACGGCTGGGCCGAAACCCTGAGAAAGTCTCCTATCAGGTGAAGGAATATGTTTTTAAAAGAAAGCGGCTCGGCCTGATGGACCTCCATCAGCGAACCCATGATGAGCCTCCCGGAAACGGCGGCTTCCTCTTAAACGGAGGAAGGATCTATCTTGATATGGGCCACCTTGAATATGCCAGCCCGGAATGTATGACCCTTGCCGATCTGGTCGCTTACGACCGGGCGGGAGATAAAATCCTCCAAGGCGCACTGGAGGAGATGAATCTGGCCGATCAGGTTTCGATTATTAAAAACAACATCGACCATCAAACCGGAGCGACGTTCGGATCTCACGAGAATTATCTCGTCGCCCGCGATTTTCCGTTTTCCTATGACGGCTTGGGGCAGCTGCTTCCCTTTCTGGTGACGAGGCAGATTTTTACCGGCGCAGGAAGGGTGGGAGCGCACTTGGCGCCTGAAGGGTGGGTCCTTTTAGGGGACAAAACGCCGGTGGTGGATTATCAACTTTCTCAACGGGCCGATCACATCGTCAATGACTTCTACCAGTGGGTTCAATTTAACAGGGCCATCATCAATACCAGAGACGAACCTCTGGCCGATCCGGCCCGTTACCGGCGAATTCACCTTCTGGTCGGCGATTCCAATATGCTCGAATACGCGACGGCTCTGAAATTCGGCACCACCTCCGTCATGCTCTCCCTCATTGAAGAAGGAGCGGCCCCCGACGGCTGGTCGCTTCGTGATCCCGTTCTCGATTTGAAGCAGATCTCGCGCGACCCTAACTGGCACTGGCTTGTTACCCTCGAAAACGGGAAGAAAGTGTCTGCGATTGAGTTGCAGGATGCTTTCCTGACGGAAGCGGAAAGACACCTTCGCGGAAAAGATGCCGACACCGACTGGACCCTTTCAGAATGGAGAAACACATTGGAGGCGTTATCCAATGATCCTTATCACCTTGTCGGAAAAATAGACTGGGTCTCGAAAAGGTGGCTGCTTGAAACCTTTATGGAAGCGGAAAAAAAAGGATGGAACGACCCTTGGATGGCCAGTCTCGACCTGGAATATCACAACTTGAATCCGGCCCGTAGCCTTTCGCTTGGATTGGAGGAAGAAGAAAAAGCCGCGCGCCGGACCACTCCCGATGCCATCGACCTGGCGATGGACTCCCCTCCTCGGAACACGCGCGCATCGGCGCGAGGCGAACTGATCCGATCCCTAGTCGGTAAGGGGGTCCCTTACGTCATCAACTGGTCTGCTTTTTATATCGATGGAAAGCAGCTCTTCTCCATGGATGATCCCTTCAATACCTACACCGCCGAAGCGAAAAACTATCTCAAGATTTGAAGGATTGACAACAGCCGAGAGACGCTCAGGCCGATTTTCTGAAAAAGGAAAGAATGAATAGGACTATGACGGGTTGGCGCTGGAAGGGAACGGCGTCGAGGCGGGACACCACTTTTCGATCTTTGATAAGAGGACTTCAAACGAGAAAGGCTTGGGAAGGTAATCATTTGCTCCTGCCAGGAAGCATTGCTTTTGTATCTCCGGTGAGTCTTTCGCCGTCATCATCAGAATGGGAACCGTCAACCTCTGCTCCCTGATGGCCTTACAAACCTCCAACCCATTTTTCTCCGGAAGATAGACATCGAGGATGACGCCATCATACCCGCTTGATTTGGCCAGCTCGATTCCCTTCCGGCCGTCCAAGACCGCATCGACGTGGTATTCCTCCGCTTCAAGCCCACGTTTCATAAACTGGACGATTCTTTCATCATCTTCAACCAATAAAATACGCACAATCCCCTCGGGAATGATCTCGTTAAATCTTAGAAAATAAAACGGACTCCAAATTTAAAAAACGAATCGCTCGTCCTCTGAACCCATCTGACTTCAACCAGCGTCGGGATGGTAACCGGAAGCGCCTCCAACTTAAACGAAAGTCTCAAAAAGTCATTCACATTGACCTTTGTTTTCGACACGAGGCAGAGACCTCCATTGCTGATGTTTTTCATCTGCCCGGTTGAAACCGATTTGTTTGAACTCTTTGCACTCTTTAGGATTAAAGGGGCCCCCTTCGAAACGATGACCTCTTTTTCATAAGATACGCGCCGGTTGCTTCTTTCGGGACTGAAGTAGTCTTTTAAGCCTGCTTGATCCATCACCAAAGAAGACATGCTCATCGCTCCTTTTGTTAGCCGCGGGTACTGATTGCCTGGAGATTATTGATAGGATCAGAATACTTGGAAAAAGTGAGAGAAGAATGAGGAAAATATTAGAAAGAGGTGAGAAAAAGATTAAAGCGGTCTTATAGCCCAAGTAATGAGGCGGCCACCAGAAACCTTACAAAGCGGAGGTTATCTTTAAAATAGGTTCTCAAGCGAAAAATTACGACCTCCGGGAAGTGGTTGAAATAGGCCCTGGCGCGCAAGATCAATTGAACGCCGCCGGGTAGGTCGGCCCTGGAAGCATGGCCGTGATAAATTTAGCTTCAGGAGACCTATTTTAACGGCGCTCCTCTTGGAGGTGGGAACGAAAACCACGGCGTTCCTTCTGTAGCTGTCAGTTTTGTGGCCCCTTGAGCAGACCGGAATTTGCGTCCTCTAGGGCAATACGCGTTTAAAATAGGTCCTTAAGCGAAAGATTACGACCTCGCGGGAGTGGTTGGAGGTAGACACGGAAACCACGGCGTTCCATCAACTTTTGCGCGGATCGACCGGAAGATGAATTGTAAATGAGGTCCCCAATCCGATGCGGCTTTTGACGTCAAAGGTTCCCCGGTGCTCATCGATAATCTGATGGACGACGGTCAATCCCAGGCCTGTCGCCTCTTGCCCCTCGCTCTCATGCTTGGTCGTAAAGAAGGGGTCGAAGATATGTTCTAAATCCTCCTGGGGGATTCCAATCCCGGTATCGCTGACTTCCAGATAGACCCAGGGCCCCTGCTCCTTCATTTTTAAAGAGGGACCGGTCATGATTCGGAGGACCCCTCCGTTCGGCATCGCTTCGACGGCGTTCCGAAGCAGATTGAGCAGGGCATGTTTCATTTTGTGGCTGTCGAGGAACATGGCCGGAAGGTCGGGCGCCAGCGCCATCTCGATCTTTATTTCCTGCAAGATCGGCTGCATTTTTAAGAAAAGTACCGTCCTCTGAATTAAGCGGTTCAAATCCTCTATGGTCAAGGAGAGGGGGCCGGGACGGACAATATCCATCACCTCCTGGCAGAGCCGCTCGATTCTCTGCGCATCAAGGGACGCCTGCCGGGCAAAGGCGGTCATAAATTCGCCATCTGTTTGACGGGTGGGGAGAAGCTGGAAGAATGTCTGGATGGAGACCAGTGGATTTCGGATTTCATGGGCATATCCCCCCGCCAAGGTCTCAAGCGCCCTGAGGCGGTTCAGTCGCTGTAGTTCTTTCTGCGTCTTGATCTCGTATTGATGGAGCCGGGCATTCTCCACGGCAATCGCCGCGTTTTGGGCAAGGATGGCCAAGAGGTCGAGCTCCTCTTGCGCGTACATCGTATTATTTTGCTTCCGCCCCAAGCCGCAGAATCCAATCAGATTCCCCTGGAGAATGAGGGGAAGGGCCACCTCCGCCTGGATCATCGCAAGCTGATTGATCTCCTCCTTGAACGGAACGCCGTGGTTTCCGTGTCTACCTCCAACCACTCCCGCGAGGTCGTGATCTTCCGCTTCAGGGGTTATTTTAATGCGAGGATTCAAAACCTTTTGCTCGAGTTCTTCCCGGACGATAATTTTTCCTTCCTTCAGCAAAACTGGAAGGGGATCTTCCTCAAGAAACCGAGCGCCGTAATTTTCCGCGCCAGGGCCTGCTTTAATCTGGAGACCCTCACGATGCAGATGATCCCCCTGCTCGGCGATAGGCAGGTACTTTCTCCTCTCCCGATCAAGAAGGTAAAGCGAGACCGTCTCGCTCCCGACGACACGGGCCAGGGTCTCGACAATCCGGTCGTTGAGATGCTTGAGATCGAGGATCGACACGAGGTCCTTAGAAAACTGCGAGAGGGTCCGGTACCGATCGTGCCGATCCCGGAAGAAGGTGCGCGCGATGGCGTCCTCGGTCTTCCCCTTGGCGACGTAAAACCCGAACGCAGCCAGGGCCATAAAGGTCAAAAGGAGGATGGAGAAACCAGCGCTCACCGCGCCGAAGTAAAACCGCTGGGCCAACAAGAGGATCAGATAAGCCGGCGTTCCGACGAGGAGTATCAGGACGGTATAGATCAGCCCTTTCTCCATGACAACGGAGATATCCATCAACCGATGGCGGACGATGGCGTAGGCAACAATTGCGATGGACAGCGAGACAAAAACATTGCCAACAGGGTAGACGGCCAGGTCATACCAAAGAGGGAAATTAGTTGACCCACCCAAATATGCCACTGCATAGGCGACCAATATATACTTTGCCTGACTTTTCTTGATACCTGCAGAGACACGATAGGCATGGAAAAGCAGATACATAAAATAGAAAACGATGGCAAAAAATATCACGAAATAGGGATGAAAGAGTGGACCTGGATTGGGCCAGTTCTTAAAGATGAAGCGGGAAGGGGCTACATCCTTCACAAAGAGGGGCGTGAAATTGGAGACAAAGAAGATCGAACTGGCGACATAACCGGCAAGGAGGACCTTCTTTTTCTCTTCGACCAGATTTAGAAGGGCTAGGACGTGATGGAGACAAAAAACGGGGATGAAGATGGCGCCGGCCATCAGTCCGCGGGCGTAAAAAAGGGCCCATCTCGCGTCGAGGGTAATCCGCCATAAAAAGTAGAAGTGGCTCCAAACCGAAAGACTGAGGCAAAAGAGGCCGAACGTCTTGTTCCGGTTATCCTTTGGGTTTCGCGTATAAACAAAAAGGCCAACCGCCGTACTGGTGAGGCCGTTGATCAGTCCGCTGAGGGCATAATAAGTCAGCATTCCCATGGGCCCACGAGAGGATCAAAATGAGCGCCGTAACCTTTCGCGCTAGGGCCTATTTTAACCTGAAATCTTGTAACCGACATCTCGCACGGTCTGGATAAGTTTTTTTGAATAATCTTCATCAACCTTCTTCCTCAGATAGCGGATGTAAACATCGACCACATTCGTCAACGTATCGTAATGATATCCCCAGACCTTTTCGAGGAGGGTCGTCCGACTCAAGGCCTTGTTCGGGTTTGACATCAGGCATTCTAGAAGCGCAAACTCCTTTGCAGTCAGCGCGATCAATTGCGAGCCCCTTCGAACTTCATGAGAGCCCCGATTGAGGGTCAAATCCGCGATCTTTAATTCTTCGGCGACTTCTTTGTACTCTCCGCGGCGGAGGAGGGCCTTGACGCGGGCCACCAACTCCTCAAAGGCAAAGGGCTTCGTTAAATAATCATCCGCCCCGACGTTCAATCCTTCGACCTTTTCTTGAAGAGTATCTTTTGCCGTCAGGATCAAAATCGGGGTCTGAATTTTTTCGCTTCGCAAAGTCTGGCAAACTTCGACCCCGCTTTTCATCGGAAGGAGAAGATCGAGAATGATCAGGTGATAACAGATCGCCTTCGCCATATCGATCGCTTCATTCCCGTTACGGGCGACGTCGACTCGATAGCTTTCTGCTTCAAGTCCTCTTTTTACAAAGTGGACGATCCGTTCGTCGTCTTCAACCAGGAGAATCTGCACTTATCCCTTCATCTCCGAAATCGAAAGCTCGATCGTGACCATCGTCCCGGAGCCGACCACGCTGCTGATTGTGATCTTTCCGTCATGCGCCTCCACGATCCATTTTGCGATCGGCAGACCGAGTCCCGCTCCCCCGTGGGCCATCGCCTTCGATTTTTCGACCCGATAAAAACGCTCGAAAACATGGGGGAGCGACTCTTCTGGAATCCCAACCCCATCATCAGAGATCGCGATTCGCGCTCGGTCTCCCTCCTGCTCTAAAACCACTTCGACCTTTCCACCCTGCTTTGAATAGTTGATGGCATTGTCAATGATAACCAAAAAAACCTGCTTCAAGCGCTGCGGGTCGCCATGCACCATGATCTCTTTACCCGGATGGCTTTTAAAAAGAACCTTCATCCCTTTCCGTGAAGCCAATATCTCCCCTTCGCGGTAAGCCTCATCGAGAATTTTTTGAAGCGAGACCTCTCTTTTTTCAATCTGGATCGTCCCCGATTCGGAACGGGCCAAAAACAAGAGATCGCTGACGAGCTTGTTCAACTGCTCGACGAGGGTGGTGATATAGCTGAGAACTTTTTTATATTCTTGGATCGGTTTGTCTTTGCCTCTGAGCGTGACTTCGGCTTCTCCCCGGATGACGGCCAGCGGGGTGCGAAGTTCATGGCTGATGTCGGCAAAGAACTGTCCCTTCATTTTTCCGAGTCGCTCCAATTTCTCATTGGATACTTCCAGTTTTTTTCGGGATTCGTTCAGATGATAGTGCGACTCAAACTCCTGATACCGCAACCTTGCAACGAAGTAGGCGCTGGTCAAGGCAATGATCATGGTAGTCAGCAAAAAGGCGTTGTTATTAATAAATACGCCAGGACGTTCAATACGGTCATAAAGAAGGATTGGAATCAGGTAGAAGCCATAAATCGCCATGCATATTCCGGCCGTAATCCTGATATCCCAGGTAAAAAGAACGGTAATGGTCAGCATGACCAAATTCAGACCTGCATAATAAGGGGCCTCATAGCCCCCCAGGTAACGGATCATCAGAGAGATGGCCCCTCCAATCAAGAGGGCGGTAATCCCCCCGATGAGGTTAATATATTTTTTACCGAGAGGGCTGAAGGTAATGAGAAAAGAAAAAAGAGAAATGAGTGTGCAGGCGAGACGAATCTTTAAAAAGGTTTCAAAGTGCTGTCTGATGATGAAATAGTCGAGAAGACTAAAAAGAGGAATAAGTGTAAAACAGAGCACGCAGGCGATTCTAGCCCGGACGATGTTGATTTGCTTCAAATAAGCGGCAAACGCGTCATGAAGCGGTAGCGCTTTAAGGTTTTCCATAGAAAGCAGCCGCTATTCCTGCATGCGGAGACAGAGGTTGGTCCATCTTGTGGCATTTTCTGATCACGAGATAGAGTTGCGCACCAGTTTCATCTTTTTCTATCGATATCCGAGCGTCTGGAGGGAGGCCCTCTACCAGATCGATCATCTCCTCTTCGGTTCGATATAAAAGGAACCACTCTGCGCCATACTCCATACAGTATCTCGAATCATTCAAAACACCAAAATTTCCAATGATCAGATCCCCCTCTTCGGATAACAATCGATATAATGTTTGTACTACATGCTTTGCAACCTGAAACGGCAGATAATCGAATAACCCGACGGCATAAATCAGGTCCCGGTTCATTAATGAATCGAGCGCATACTGGGATCGGATCAGATCTCTAAGCGACCGGTTGAGGAAATCAACCCGTATCCGGCTTCCGGTCGCCATTTTCAAATCGAATATTTTTTCCTGACAATAGGATAATGCCTCCGGAATCATATCAACAAGGCTCACATGACACTGATCGCTCTTTGAATTTGTCTTGATGAGCTCCTGTATCTCTCTTGCCGGCCCCGAGCCGATGCTCGCAATGGAGACCTCCTCTTTTTTCCTTAATACCCGATCGATCGTATGGTCGATTCTCCGGATCAGAAAGGGAACCCGGCCGGCGACCGCACGCCCCGCCGTGACACGGCAACAATACCTGTTTAGCAGACGGGCAAAAACACTCTCTCCCTGATCGTGATCGCCGTATATCATATTCATCATTTGATAGTCGCCAGGACAACCGAGCGGCTTTGAATAGGCCCGGCCCATAAAAGGAGACAAGAGCAGCAAGGGATGGAGATGTCGTTGAAAATAGCCCCGATGAACGGTATGTTCAGCCGGCGTAAAGTGAGTGACAAGCTGATTCATCTTGAAAACTGCCTTGTTAATATACCCGCTCACAATTTTTTCTGCAACATTGACCAGATCCGAATAGTCAATGATGTGCAGCCGGTTCTCTTCAAACCTGATTTTCAGCTCTTCCGTATCAAGGTCTCGTTTGGTCTCCTCTAGAAAATCCCGCAGGTCCGATACAATCACCTTGAACTCAGAGCCAACCTTTTCTAAAAGATCGGCTCTTTCCAGGAGCCCGCTGAGGTGTTCATCGATATTCCAGTTCTTTTTAAAAGGGGCGTCTATTTTTCTAAGGATTTTTTTTTCCATATTTCCTCTCCAGGTAAATCCCGTGTTGATAATGATACTCCGAACCAGGATATACCGACATCTCTATCAGAAATTTCCTGAAATGCCCAATCCGCCCCTTACTCAATTGAGTGATTTCTGGACCGCTTAATAAGCCCTTACTTCTTTACCTAATTTCTAAGAACACGCTTGCTTCATTTCAGCCAAGGCTCCCAGTCGATTTTACAACATGACGCCCTCTTCCAAACTAATTTGTCAGGATTTGATTTCTTTGAACCTAGAGGATGAGGAGGATCTGGCAAACAGCGGGAGAGTCACCGCTCCGGAATAAACGAGAGCGGCTTCGGTTACTTTTCCAGGAAAACGGACGCCATCTGCAAAGTAAAAGATTCTGGGCACCTGCGCTCGGGATTGATCCATGTCCTAGACTGAAATAGGAAGATTTAAAAACGCCCATACCATTTTACAATTTGGAAGCGCATGCAATATTAAGCACCCTTTCAGGAATTGTCAAGAATTTTCAAAGTAGAACCCGGAAAGTTCTCAACTTGGATAAGACAGCCGTTCTTTTGACTTAACGGACCGGATTTTCCGGGCCTCGTCCCCTAAAGGCATCCAGGAATTCCATGATTTTGTCCTTGTTATACTGTTTCAAGCGCAGGATCGACCGCCATGCGGTGAGAATCACCGGATACTCTCTGTCTTCCCGCGCCACCAGCACCACACCGTCCCATTGGCCAATGTACTTCTTTGACATTTCGATCAATTCATCCGTCTCCTTGTTTCCCAACGTGGACCGATTAAAATAGATCACAATATTGCCATGTTCAAGGTTATGGACCAGCAGCTCGGGTGTCGCCTCGCCCACGCCATAAACGCTGGGCGGCATCCATCGGTTATAATGGGCCCCGGACGTCGGGGGATCGGTCTTATAAGGAACCCGCGTTCCATCCGCCACATGGTTCTGCCCTTCGTTCTCGAACAGCTCTACCCCCTTCGGCGCCTTGATACCGCCGGCTCCGCCGGGCATCGGTGAACGGCCCGGATTGTCCGATTCGGCCGGCTGCATCGTGGAAGGCGTTTTGTCTTTCCCTTTCAGGCCAACGCCGACCATAATGAGCACCGCCAATAACACCACCACGCCGGTGCCTATCATCCAGGGCCGGCTCGTCCCATCGTTTGCTGCACCTGATGTTTTCATTACTGCTCCTTCTTTTATAATAACGAAGCGTCTCCGGTCTGAATGGGACCGGCTTCCGAACCTCTCCGACAGACAAGTTTTTCTGAATGGGTTTTATTTTACAGTAAAGACGGCCTTCCGGCAATTGCATCCGATCTTATTTTTGCTTCCTATTAAGACCGGCTTTGTTTTTGATTGGAACAAAATATATCACATTCATTCTTCATGCTTGAAATAAAAGAAGGGCTGTGTTAAAACGGATCACCTTAACCGATTTTTAGAGGGACGGATGGTGTCCAGATCTTTTCTTTTTTTTATTTCATTTCTAATCTGCTCATGCGTGGCCAATGCTCCTTCCCACTTCGATTCAAAAAATGAAAACCACCCACCCCTTGAAGACATACACGCGCCCGGTTCAGTCTTAGGAAATGTTTTATTGGATGAGAACGCAAAGGCAACGGAATATAAAGTAAAGATTAAAAGGGGCGAATCCGTTATCGGCCAAATGAAACGATCTGCGGGAGAGCCTTTTCACCTGCGGAAACTGGAGCCGGGTTCCTACGATCTGGTCGTTGAAGCGAAAGGTCATTCCACTTTTGTTCAACCTGGTTTTGTGAAGATCGACCCGCAAAAAGAGACCCGTGTCATTGTGAACATGATTAAAGCAAAAACTGTTTTTACCGACGGAGATGCGACGAAAATCATTCTCTGCAGCGCCTGTCATAAAAAAATCTATATGGAAATGATCCGGGGCGAAGGGACCGACCTTCATACGGGACCCTGGCCCGGGCCAGATGGAAAACTCATCCAGCTTCCCGATCTGGCGAGAGACTTTTACTCCAACTCCTCTCCGGAGCACTTGGCCTATGTCGCTCCGATCACAGTCGCCACCATCGCCAAACAGCCGAAAGAAGAACAGGACGCCTGCCGCAGCTGTCATGCGCCGACCCTGATCCACGTCGGCCAGGATAAGCCGGTCTCCCCCGGTCTCCGTGAAAACAACCGTGAGGACGGTGTCTCCTGCGCCAGCTGCCACCTCGATCAGGACGGAAATGTCCACGGGAAATTTGATCTTTCGGCTCCCCATCCGACAGTCCAGGACCCGCTCTTCACGCCGGCCCGATCGTCCGAGCTTTGCGCAGCGTGCCACCAGGCCGATCGGATGGCGCCGAACCAACAGACGGTATCAGAGTGGGCGCGTGATTTTTCCCCGAAAGATCCGCGCACCTGCCAGGACTGTCATATGCCGCAAGTGGTCCGGCGTCTTTCGGAAATCTTTTCGGATCGCCCCGAACGCTCCATCGGGAAGCACCTTTTTGCCGGAGGCCATTCGACGTCGATGCTCAAAATGGCGGCGACCCTCGCCGTCGAGCAAGATCCCGGTCATCCGGAAAACGTGGAGATCCGCATTACCAACAGCGGGGCCGGTCACTCTCTCCCGACCGGGCATGGACCCCGCGGAATTCTCCTTCACCTGAAGGTGACTGATCCGGACGGAAAAACCGTCATCGATTCGTCAAAAAAAGGCCCTCTGGCGGTCTACGCCGTAAACCCGGCGCTGGGATCCCCTTCGGGGGTTATCCATTCAAGCATTCGGGCCGGCGCCACGGAAAAAACGGCCATTCAGCTCGATGGAAAGCCGGGGAAGTACGTCGTACAGGCGATGCTCTTTTATGACTTAGACCGTCTGGTCGATTTCAACGACCATGAATTGCCGTTGATCGCATCGATCGAAAAGCAGTTCGATACAAAAGGAGCGCCGTTAAAATAGGTCCCCTTAAAATTTATCACGGCCATGCTTCCAGGGCCGACCTACCCGGCGGCGTTCAATTCATTTTTCGCGCCAGGACCTATTTTAAAATGACCCGCCTCCTCATTGATCACCTCGGCCGACGCCGGACCGGCCGAGCGTGCAGGCCACGGGACCGGATTTCATCCTGAATAATTCAATATCTTAAGATCGAATTCCCCTTTAAATTGACCTTTTTTGGTCCTTACTGTATGATATTTTCGTTCTAGCGGCTACACACTTTTCGGAAAACCCGGTTCACTGGAAAAATACGTGACCAAACTCACATACAAAAGCGCGGGCGTCGATATCGAGGCGGGCGACCGATTTGTTGAAAAAATCACACCGATGGTTCGATCGACTTTTCGGCCCGAAGTCCTGACCGACTTGGGCGGCTTTTCCGGCCTCTTCCGACTCCGGGCTAAAAAATATAAAGAGCCCGTACTCGTGTCCGGCACCGACGGCGTCGGGACAAAATTAAAGGTCGCTTTTCTGGCCGACCGGCACGATACGGTCGGGATCGACCTGGTTGCGATGTGCGTCAACGACGTGGCGGTGACCGGGGCGGAACCGCTCTTTTTTTTGGACTATTTTGCAACGGGAAAACTCTTTCCGGAGAAGACGGTTGAAGTAATGAAGGGAATCGTCGAAGGGTGTAAACAGGCCGGATGCGCCCTGATCGGAGGGGAAACGGCGGAGATGCCCTCTTTTTATCCGGAAGGAGAATACGACCTGGCCGGGTTCTGCGTCGGGGTGGTGGACAAAAAAAAGATCATCAACGGGAAGAAGATTAAGCCGAAGGACCTTTTGATCGGGCTCGCCTCTTCCGGACTTCACAGCAACGGTTTTTCCCTGGTCCGAAAAGTCTTTTTTGAAAAGAATGGGTTGACCGTTCAGGATCGGCTACCCGGTCTGGCCCGTCCGCTGGGTGAGGAATTATTAACCCCTACCCTGATTTATGCGAAGACCCTGTTAAAATTACAGCGGAAGGTCGAGTTGAAAGGGGCCGCCCACATTACGGGCGGGGGAATTACCGAAAATCTTCCGCGGATCTTGCCGAAAAGGTGCGCGGCGGAGGTCAAGCGCGGCCAATGGGACATCCCTCCTATTTTTGAAGTTCTGCAGAAAATGGGAGAGATCGATTCTGAAGAGATGTACACCGACTTTAACATGGGAATCGGAATGGTCATCGTTATCCCGCCGGACGACCTCCGCCCAGCCCTTTCTTTATTGAAAAAATTCGGCCAAAAAGCGTTTGTGATCGGGGAAATCGTTCGAGGAGATCAAAGGGTTCTTTATGTCTAAGGCCGCCCGGGAAACCTCTTCAGTCGAACCGCTGGTGATCGGCGTCCTGGCTTCCGGCCGCGGCAGCAATTTGCAGTCGATCATCGACGCCATCGAACAGGGAACGCTCGCCGCCCGTATCGGGGTGGTTTTGAGCAATAAAAAACAGGCCCCGGCGCTGGAGCGGGCGGAGGGGCATCGTATTCCGGCCATTTTCATCGACCCCTCCCTTTATCAGGACCGAAGCGAGTACGACGGCGCAATCATTCAGTCGCTTCAGCGGCATCATGTGGCGCTGGTCGTCTTAGCCGGTTACATGCGGCTCCTAACCCATTTGTTGATCACCCAGTATCCCAATCGAATCATCAATATTCATCCCAGCCTTCTTCCCGCCTTTCCGGGAATGCATGCGCATCGGCAGGCCCTCGCCTATGGGGTCAAAGTCAGCGGTTGCACAATCCATTTCGTCGATGAGAAAGTCGACCATGGGCCGATTATCGCTCAGGCCTCCGTTCCTGTTCTGGACGGAGACGACGAAGAATCGCTTTCGGAGAGGATCCTTCTTGAAGAGCACCGTCTCCTTCCAAAGGTGCTCCAGCTCTATGCGGACGGCAAGGTGAGAGTCGATGGGAGAAAAGTTCACATCGAGGGAGAAACGTTGGCAGAAAACGGAGCGGCGCAAAGACAGGTGAACCGATGATCATTTGTCCGGCATGCGGTTGTGAGCAGCGGGAATCGGCCAAGTGTATTCAGTGCCAAACACCCCTCCGGTCTCACGCCGAGGTGGAATCCGAAAAGCTAAAAGAAAAAGAGGCCGCCATCAGCCGCCCCAATCCTTACTTCATGGAGACCAAAAAAGAAACACCGGAGACGGCAAAAAAAGGAACAGCACAGGATCCGGCAGAGACAATCAAAAACCCTCCTCTCAAGGCGGCGAGGCAAGAAAGCCAGGTTCGGACGGTCGAGCCCGGCCGGCGGTCGGCTACCGAAGAAGGGGCCCAGAAGGTCCTGATCACCACGACGCAGAAAATTGAAGGAAAAAAAATCAGCACCTACTTCGGCATGATCACGGCCAACATCATTATCGAGCTGGATGACCAACTTTCTTTGATTTCAGATCAGAAAGTCTTTTCGATGAACACCCATTACCGGGGCCATTTAAAATCCGGGATGTTGATGGCCCTTCGGGATTTACGGGGAGAAGCGGCTTTGTTGGGAGCCAATGCCGTGATTGCCGCCACATTTAATTTTCAGAGGATGGATCCCCGCTCGCTCCTTCTTTCCGCAATCGGAACCGCGGTCCTTGTAGAGAGTAAAATATGACGGCAGAAGAATACAGACAACTCGGCTTTGCTTATATGAAGGAAAAGAACTGGCACGCCGCCTTAACAGCGCTACGGGAGAGTGAAAAGCGCTTCCTGCAGGAGTCCGCCGGGTCGGAGGAACGGCCCGACGCTTCGGTCCCACCGCAGCTGCTCTCCGCGCTCGGCCTCTGCATCGCCATGGCTGAAAATAAGATTCAGGATGGGGTCCAATACTGCCAACGCGCAATCAACAGTGAGGCGTTCGAAGCCCAATTCTACTACCATCTCGGCATGGTTTATTTGAAAGCTCCCAACAAACGGAAAGCGCTCTCCAGCTTTTATAACGGTCTCAAGATGAACCCGAACCATCCCAGGATTAGAAAGAAACTATATGAAATGGGGGTGCGAAAACTGCCGCTCCTCTCCTTCCTTCCTAGAAACCACTTCCTCAATAAGTTTTTCGGTCAACTGCTGGTCCGTGGCAACGGAAAGTAGCTCGCTGCGCAGCTCAGTTGACGGTTGACAACGGACGATAAATATTTTAATCTTCAGGCTTCATTCAATGGGGCTGTAGCTCAGCTGGGAGAGCGCCTGGTTCGCAATCAGGAGGTCCGGGGTTCGATCCCCCGCAGCTCCACCATTAAATCGATAAGTTATAAACATCAAACCTGAAAGAAAATCTCACCAAGTACCAATAAGCACCAGCCCTTCTCACAGTTGTCTGTTTCCGGAACGCATTCCGAATACCAGCGATCGAAGGTTCCCCATAAATCGCCATTGAGTTTTCGTGTTGGCACTTGTAATAACAGATGGGTGAGGTGTACTGTCCATAACGGACACCCCACTCCAAGCATCGGCCTGCTGTTTGTTGAAATTATCCGCAAACACCGCCGGACGGTCCTTCCCTTGTCGAGGCTCTTCGCTTCGTTTCCTCTTAAAACGTGTAAACAAGGAAGCTGTTTAGCTGGACGCGACGGTAGATGCTTTTGATTTGGGTAAAGTTTGCCATCAGTTTAACCAGAAGCCGTTTTGTGATATGCGCCGTATACGAGGCGTCCAGATCGGCGCCGAGTTGAACGTCGCCGCCTGTCCCGGCCCTGATCACGTACTGCAACGCCGGACCGCCCGAAACGCGAATTTCCCTTTTTTCTTCAGGCTTAAAAACAACCGTAAGGCGGGGGGTCTGATTTAAGAATAACCTCGGGCTGAAGTATCCTCCCGGCGACGGTTCGGCGACGCCGGGTGAAACGCCCGATCTGTCGGAGCCGTAGTGGGTCAGGTAGAGGTCAAAAGCCGCCGAAAGCTCCCACCGATCAGCCTTGAGAAGCGGTCCTCCGATCTTCAACTCGATCCCGCTTTGGTCGTTTGGGGGGTGGGGCGCCGCAGAGACCCACCCTAAGAACGGGGTGACCTCGAAGTGAATCGGGCCTTCGTCGGATCGAAACCGGGTATAAAAAAGATTTGACCTTGCCGCTCCAAGAACGGTTCCGGAAGACGATAAGCCGGCAAGGGAGAGAAAGGAATCATACCGAAGCGCTCTCTTAAATCCGGGCCGGATCGAGAAGGTATCGCCGTCGTGTGTATAAGCGACGTCGGCTGCCAGTCGGTTGCTTGCGGCGAAGCCGTGGTATTCCAAAACCCCATCGACGCGGTCGGTCGTGCTGAAGCGGTACTGCGTTCCGAGCGATAAATAGCCGCCTGAAGCCTGCTCAGACGCATTCCAGTAGCTTTCATGGCCGGCTTCGATCGTGCTTGTGGAAAAGGGGGTCAGATCGTATTGGGCGCGCGAACCGATACGAATGCCCGTCAGGTCATAGGGTCTATCCGGTTGAAGAAGAAAGGAGAGCCTCCCTTCCAGGGTCGGCTCGCGTCCTTTCATCATGTCGCCCTGGAGGACCCTCATATCCGCCGTTTCCCTTGAATGGGTTCCGGCCAGATTGCTGTGATAGAGCGCGCGGTCGTTGTCTCCCAGCCAGGCGAAGGCCTTGGCGACGCCCCGGTGCGCCGCCGGGTTGTGAGGTTCTTTAGCGAGGACCTTTTCGAATTCGATAATCGCTTCGCCGCTGGTCTCTTTGCGTCGGCTCAGAAATCGCGCATAGTTCAGTCGCATTTTGAGGTCGTCCTTTTTCCGGAGGCCCATCTTGTAGTACTTTGGGACGTCTTTGCGCCGATAAAGATATCGGGAGGAGTCGAGAAATCCCGCTTGCTTGAACGCGATCTCCGGATCATTTTCGTTTTTTTCCAAATAGAGGTCGAACTGCGCGATGGCTTTATCCCTTAAGCCCTGCCCCTCATAGGCAAGTCCCAGGCTTCGCATCGCTTCTTCGTTCTCCGGATTGGTTTCGACGACCTTTTCAAAGGCCTCAATCGCAGCTTTATAATTGCCGATTTTTACGTTCGCTCTTCCGCGATTCATGTACCAGGATTCCGTGAAACCTTCCGCCCCCGTCGTGGACGCGCAACCGAGGCTGAACAGACCCATGATGAAGAAGGTAATGACGACCCGCATCGTATTAAAATAGGTTCGCAAGCGAAAGATTACGACCTCCGGGAAGTGGCTGGAGGCTGAAACGTAAACCACGGCGTTCAGCTTCAAATCCGCTCCACCGTTCTCACCTCTTCCGCGCGCGAGGCGTCCGCCTTACGCTCCGGAGCCGGGGTTAATTTTAATCCAACACGCCAGATATAGGGCGCCCGCTTTTTCTTATACACCGGAAAACAAGAAGTCTTCTGTCGATGCGCGCCGAACACGGTCCATGCAGCGTCAAGAGGGGGCTCTTTTCCGAAATAAACGAGCCCAAAGCCTTGCCGGGAAACGTCCCGCACGATCACCTTGAACATTCGCCCCTCCGCTTGAAGCGGAGCGCCGTGGCTTTCGTTCCAGCCTCCAGCCACTCCCGCGAGGTCGCCGAGTAGGTCGGCCCTCGATAGATGGCCTTGATAATCTTCCGCGCCAAGGCCTATTTTAACCGATAGGCGCAGGAAGGACTTCTTCCGTATCCCTTTTCGCGTCCTGTTTTTTAAAGGGAGGAGGCACCGGACGACGCCGGCAAAAAAATGGAGCGCCATTACGACATTGCTCCGAACCCTCGCGGCATGGCCGGCTTCCCACGTGCCCGGGGAAGCGAAAATCTTGAGGGCCAGTTTGCGGCGGGTTTCCTCCGGGAGATCGACAAATTCAAGACCGCATCGCGATGAACGGGCGGACGCCCTTTCACGGTAGACCAGCCTGCACCGGCAGGCGACGGGATCATCGTCGGTAAACGTGATACGAGCGAACGCCGGAATTTCCCGGGTCTCTTCCGTAAAAAATAAACCTCCTGAAAGGCTGAGGTCGCGGGTCTCTCCCTTTAGCGAAAAACCATCGCTTTGCAATTCGAAAGGAACGGATTTTCTGATTCGCGCCTGGGATCGTCTCTGAGGCTTTTCCCAGGCGATCAGAAGGCCTCCCAGCAGAAGGAGCAGGTTGAAAGAGGCCCATCCGAGGTTGAAAAAATATGCGTCTTTCTCGATTCCGAAGTAGAAGAACTCCCACAGCCCCTTGGCGATGGCGACCGTATTGATCGACGCCGCCCAGAGAAGGGGCTTCGCCGATCTCGAATCGAATATTCTCTTTTCAGAAACCACCCCTTTCGGGGTCACTTTAAAGCCTAACCGCTTGGGCAGGAGAAGATCGAACATCGCGCGAAAGAGGGAAAAGCTGACCGTCGTCTCATAGAGATTTCCCCAGAGCATTCGCGGCCACCCGGGCAGGAGGGTAGACAAAATAAGAGGAACCAGAATTAAATAGGGGAGAAGATATGCAACCAAAATAGAGACTTCCGAGAAAATCGGATGAAGATGGAAAAGGAGGTAATAAAGCGGCGTGACCCAATAAATCACCCGCGCGACGGGAAAGAAAAAATAGTAAAGAGATGCAAAATAGCCCAGCCGGCGCCGGAGGCCGAGCCCCCTGCAAATCAGGGGATTGTCCTTGAAAAAGATCTGAAGGCAGCCGAGCATCCATCGTCTTCTCTGGACGATATACGAGGAAAGATTTTCGGCGGCGAGTCCGACCGCCAGATCTTGATCGATGAACGCCGACCGCCACCCCGCCGCATGCAGATGCTGGCTGGTATGAATATCTTCCGTCATGCTCATCAGATTGAAGCCATGGACTTCTTCGAGCGCGGAACGCCGAAAGACGGCGCCGCTTCCGACGAAAAAGGCGCCCTCCCATGATTGCCTTCCCCCCTGGATCGCGTGGTTAAACATATCCTGTTCGTTTGGAATCCTTCGGCTCGCTCCAAACGCCCTTTGAAAGATATCCTGGTTGTAAAAGTGATGCGGGGTCTGGACGAACCCCATTTCGGGATCGGCGAAGAGGGGAACCGTCTTCTCTAAGAAGGCCGTCGTGGGGATATGGTCGGTGTCGAACACCGCGATCAGCTCGCCCTGCGTCTGAGTCAGCGCGTGGTTAAGATTTCCCGCCTTGGCATGCCTTTTGGGCCCTTTGATGTAAGCGGCGCCGTATCGCGCGGCCAGAGCCGCAACCTCTTCCCGGTGGCTGTCGTCCAGCACATAAATCTTCTTGTTGGGATATTTTATGGCGCAAGCTCCGTTCAAGGTATTTTCCAGAATATCGCACGACTCCGTATAGATCGGGATATAGACGTCCACCGCGGGGGCAAATCCCGGGGAGTCCCTTCCCGCCCGGGGTTCGGTTTGTTTTCCTCCCATTCCCACCTGTAACAAAAGAAAAAGCACGCCGGAAAACGAATAAGCTTCGGCAAGCCAGAGCGAGACGCTGATGAACGGTCCCCAGGACTCGATAAAATTCAAAGAATGGGTCAATCGCCAGAGCAGATATCGGACACACAGATAAAGAGCCAAGAGGAGAAAGGAGGCTTTTATGACCGGGTGATACCCTGCGAATAAAAAAAGAACGATGGCCGCAGCGAACAGAACCCAGGGGAAGTGGGCCGAGAAACCCCTGAAGTCGAATGGTCGGAGGAAACCCAGAAAATCGTCAAAGGTAAGAGCCTTTCCCAACTCTGCGGCCCGCCCAAACCAGAGCCAGTTATGCAGGTAGTAGGGGGTGTCCTTCCCCGCGAGCGACTTTGTGAAGAGTGCGCTCACTTTATTCCGCCCGAGCTCTTCGGCGAGGGCCGGGTCCTCACGCAGCGCCAACGAATGGACGCTGGGATAAAGGGGAAGACCTTCATTTTGAGAAAGCGGCTGGCCGTTTAAGGTATAGCGGTCCAGGAACTTTCCCTTCGACTTCCACTCCTCCCGGAAAAATTCGAGCATCTGTCGGCGAAGGTCGGCCTCGCCGCGCCCAAACCAATTCGCATCCAGCGCCACCCGCCAGAAGATCGGAAAGGCGTCATAGCCGAAGAGGGCTGAAGCGCCGGTTTTGGGATTCCTCAACAATAGCTCTCCGGTCCGTTTGTCGATATAAATAATTTCGGGAGGAAGTTTGAACTTCTGTTCGAAGTAAGACCAGTGGAGAATGCGGTACGAGCTGTCGATCAGACGCTTCCAGGGATGCCGTGGGTCCACCCCCGCAAACACTTCGTAGGCATAGGGCGCCAGGTAGGCCACATGGATCGCAGGGAATGCTTCCCGGACGGCCCAATTGCCCGCCGTAATATAATATTCCGAACCGACCTCCTGGACTTCCTGATTCCAAATGGAATCCAGAATGGCGAGCGCGTCTTTCTCGTAAGACGGCTCCGAAAAGCGGCGGGACGCGAGAATCAGCGCCAGCGCGATGTCGGTGTCGGCGTCCGTGGCGGAATTTGAGGAGAGGACCCTCCCTTTCCACTTCCAGGCAAAGAGCTTATCTTCACGAATCTGAAGATTTTCTTGGGTCCACTTCCAAACGCTGTCGAACGTATGACGGTCATCGGACCAGACCGATCGAAGCAGGGCATACCCTTGCCCCTCCGAGGTTGTAATACCCTCCTCATCCAGGCTGATTACTTTGCCGTTAACGATGTAGTGATACTTATAATAGCTCCACAAAGCGGAAAGCTCATCCACCTGCCTTAGATATCGATCGCTTGACTTTTCAGGCGATTTGCCTTCGGCGGCGGCTTGCGTCGCAAACGATGAGGCCAGAAGCAAGAAAAACGTGCAATACAGCAATTTGAAAAGCATAGGGACAAATTTCTTAGCTATGGTGGGTTCAATGATTTGGGGGATGGGAGGCGCTCGCTGCCAACACCGATATACTTAGTAAGGGAAGTTATAGTATCAATTTCCGGGTACTGCGTCAATCATTTCTTCACATTTTTGCTTCAGGCCTTACTCAAACCGGTAAGAGAGATAGATCGTAAAGGTGGCGCCTTTTCCATCCGAGTTGAGCGGTTGCTCACGATCTGATTTTTCTAAAAAGCGCCAGAGAGCGCCCCGCCAGATCAAATTTCTCGCCGCTCTTCAGGCGTAAAATCTCCTTGAGCCGATTGGTCACCGTATTGAGATAAAGCTGCCAAACCACCGGCGCGGCCTCTCTTGGAAGGATAAATGAAATCGGTTCATAATGGGCGTTCATTAGAATAAGAAAGGTCTCGTCCCGAGCCGGCTCTCCCTGCTCGTCGACCTCGTTGATGTCTTCCCCGGACAATCGAAGCCCCAGAACCTTCACGAAAGATTCGTTCCACTCCGCATCGGTCATCCCCTCTCCATCCGGCCGGTGCCAGGTGATGTTCTTGATATCGGTGCCGTGGATTTTTCCCCCTGAAAAATACTTTTTCCGTCGGAAGATCGGATGTGACCGTCTTAGCCGGATGAGCTCTTTGGTAAATTCCAGAAAGGCGAGCTTCTCGTCGGTCAGCTCCCAATCATGCCAGCTGGTCGGATTGTCCTGGCAGTAGGCATTGTTGTTTCCATTTTGTGTCCGGCCGATCTCGTCGCCGCCGCAGATCATCGGAACGCCCTGGGAGAGAAAGAGGGTCGCCATCAAATTTCGTTTTTGCTGCTCCCGCAGCCGGAGAATCGCCGGATCGTCGGTCGGCCCTTCCGCGCCGCAGTTCCAGCTTTGATTGTCGCTTGCGCCGTCCCGGTTTTCCTCTCCGTTGTCCTCGTTGTGCTTTTCGTTATAGCTGACCAGGTCGTGCAGCGTAAAGCCGTCGTGCGCGACGACGAAATTAATGCTGGCATACGGCCGGCGGCCGCTGTGCTGATAAAGATCGCTCGATCCCGTCAGGCGCCATCCCATCTCCGCGATCAGGCTGTCGTCTCCCTTCCAGTAGCGGCGGATGGCATCGCGGTATTTTCCGTTCCATTCCGTCCAGAGAACCGGAAAATTCCCGATCTGGTACCCTCCCGATCCGACGTCCCACGGCTCCGCGATCAGCTTCACCTGTGAGAGAACCGGGTCCTGATGGATGATATCGAAGAAGGCGGCGAGCCGATCGACATCATGAAGCTCCCGGGCCAGCGTCGAAGCAAGATCGAAGCGAAATCCGTCGACGTGCATCTCGACGACGAAGTAGCGGAGACTGTCCATAATCAACTGAAGGGCGCGCGGATGATTCATGTTCAGGCTGTTTCCGCAGCCTGTGTAATCCATATAGTAACGCGGCGAGTTGGCCACTGTTTTATAATAAGCGAGGTTGTCGATGCCGCGGAAGGAAAGCATCGGCCCGAGGTGATTCCCTTCGGCAGTGTGGTTGTAGACCACATCCAAAATCACTTCGATACCGGCGGCATGGAGCGCCTTGACCATTGATTTAAATTCCTGAACCTGCGCTCCCCGCTCACTGGACGACGCATAACAGAAATCGGGGGCGAAGAATCCGATGCTGTTGTATCCCCAATAATTCGTCAGCCCTTTGTCCGTCAGATACTTGTCGTTGACGTGATGATGAATTGGAAGCAGTTCCACCGCCGTCACCCCGAGTTCCTGAAGGTATCGAATCGCCGCGGGGGAAGCGAGCCCCGCATACGTCCCCCGAAGCTTGTCTTCGACCTCCGGATGGGTCGCGGTGAACCCTTTGACATGGACCTCGTAGATGATCGATTCATGCCACGGGGTCCGCAGCAACACATCATTCCCCCAGTCGAAGGTCGTGTCGACGACGACGCTCTTCGGCATGCTGGAAGCGTCGTCCCTCTCGTCTCGTTTCAGATCGGCGTCCGGATTGTCAAGGATATAAGGAAAGAGCAGGTCGCTCCACTGAATATTTCCGGAAATTGCTTTGGCGTAAGGATCGAGAAGAAGTTTCGACGGATTGAACCGGAGGCCCCGCTCCGGCTCATAGGGGCCGAGAGCCCGGAAGCCGTAGAGCTGTCCCGGCCCGATCCCGGGAAGGTAACCGTGCCAGACCTGGTCGGTCCACTCTTCGAGGCGGATCGTGGCGGTCGCCTCTTTGGCATAAACATCATCATACAAACAGAGTTCTACCCCGGTCGCATTTTCAGAAAAAAGGGCGAAATTGGTCCCCTTGCCGTCCCAGGTGGCCCCTAGTGGATAAGAGCGCCCGGGAAATAGTTTCGTTGGCATCATCTCGGTCTCACTTTCTATAGGGGATTAAAAGAGGGTTAAAAGCCAATCGTGGGACTCGTCGGACCTGGCGTCATCAATATTATTGTAAAGAGAAAACCAGTTGGCTGTCAACGGGGGTTCATCAAGGCAGGGATCGGGGGGTAAGACTTCAAAGAAAAATTAAAACGGCAACTCTTAACGAGGGATGGAAGGGAAAAGATAAAAAGGGCCATGGCTTCGCGCGAAAGCCATCGCCCCGCAACATCTTCTACTGCCGATACTGCAAGAACTCGTTATGGTTTTCCACTTTGGGCAGATATTCCCTTGGAATATTTTCTATCTTGGGATCTCTCAAGGACAATACAAAAACGGTCAGGGCGGTCGCCTCGTCATCGGTCAGCCCCCAGTCCGGCATGATGGTCGGAGGCGTTCGCTCTTTTGGGTCGGGGGCGTCGGGGATCCCTGGAACAATCCTTTGCGGGTCTTTAAAATGTTCCCATTCCCAAACACGCGTAATATGATCGTGGGATTCGATATTGCTGAAATCATGGACAAGGTAGAAGGAGAGTTCCGTCTTGCTCCCCATGCTGGAAAGCTCCGGAGCAAGGGTTGGATTGGTGCCGAATTGCCGGATGGCATGGCAGCCGCCACAGCCCAGGTCATAGGCAAGCTGCTTTCCTTCCATCAATGTCTTGGCCTCCGGCCAGTACAGATCTTCGGAATAAAGCTCGTAGTGACATTTTGTGCAGGCGGCCTGAACATAGGCTCCGGTTAACATCTGCCGGTCGAGATGTTTTACCACCCCGTGGGTTTTGCTCACCTTGACCGCCTGGCCATCCCCTTCATGGCAAATGGTGCAGCCGAACTTTTCAAATGCATGCTTCGAGATATACCCCTGGTTCTTGAAGTTCGAATGTGTTTTATACGGCTGCGGCTCATTTTCGAATGCGGGGTTACCGATGCCGGCATGACAGGTGGTGCATCGATCGGCCCGATTCAAGCTATTGTTCCAGATCTGGGTCACCTTCAACGGTGTTTTGGCGATATTCGGGTTGCTGGTCGCCTGGGCAAGTTTTTTATAGTACGTCGCCTGATACGTTTTCCACTCTGCGGTTTCCTCACGATAAGCAAACATGCCGAGAAGAAAAAGGGTCGAAACGCTAAAGACCGCGAATAAAACATGCTTTACCATAAAGCAACTGATCCCTTCTTTTGTGGGTGGGCCTTTGCTCAGCCGATGGGGGCCGAAAGAATTTGATTCTTCCGGGACATCCCTCAACGGCGTTACATTCGCGCCGCGAGCCGGCCGCTCCGCCGGCCGAAGCCTGATCTCGCCTATTTTTTCAATTTATCTTTTTTAAAGGAATTCTCAAGCCAGATGGTGAAACCGAGAAAAATACCCATAATACCAAAAATCCCGACCGTCACAAAGATTGCAATGCCGAGCCGGTATGGATATCCCCATATATCACTCATAAACTTTCTCCGAAATAAAAAATTATATCTTAAACCAGGGCGTGACCAGGACGTACTTGATATTTGCCAGCAACCTCAGATAGATTTTTAACGGCACGCCAAGCATGGCGAGAAGAAGAAACATCGTCAGGTTGTATCGAACAAACCCCAGCCGATTGTAAAACTTTCTCATGAAGAGAAAGGGGATCGTGATCCCGACGACAAAGTATCCGATGAACAGAGCCCATGTCAGAATATTCGCCAGCGTGATCGCATAACGCCCCACTGTCACAATCGGAGTTTCACTTAGGCCGAGCGCGTTTTGAAAGATCACCTCCATGTCGACCAGTTTGACCGCCCCGGCCGGCTTGTGAATATGGGGATCATCCCAGGGCCAGTACCAGGACCAATCGAGGCCTCTAAACTCAACACCGATCAAAATCAGCACATACCAAAGGCCGAGACCGAAGATGAACCCTGTAACCGCGAACTTACGCTCGGAAAAGGTGTAGTACCCCTTGCCGAGCGGGTTGGGATCGATATACGGAATGAGAACCAGTCCGATGATGATCATCGTCGGCAGAACCACCCCGGCCAGCCATGGATCAAAGTAAACCAGAAGCTCCTGCAGACCGAGAAAATACCAGGGCGCCTTGGTGGGATTGGGGGTCGTGTCGGCGCTGGCCAGCTCTTCCAGCGGGGCCGGTGAAAAAAAGGCCAAAGCGAGAAGAAGCGTCGTGATCGCCAGCATTGAAATGAACTCGATGTATACGAGGTTCGGCCAAACCAGCACGGTATCTTCCGGGCCTATTTTCTCCGCCGCCGTCCGCTTGATCAGATCGGCGAGACCCCCTGAATTTCCGGATTTTGACACAACGGCAATCGGTCTCGACTCTTTGTCAGCCATGTTTTCCTCAGTGAATAATGCGGGTCGGGCAGTTCTTACAATGGTCCCGAAAAACCATCTTTTCGGATTCTCCAGAAATGGACTGCAATAAAAAGAGCGGTAATCAAAGGCAATCCAAGACAATGGAGGACGTAAAACCGAAGGAGGGCGCTTTGTCCGACCACCGTGCCTCCCAGCAGGACAAATGCGATGTCGTTATTCACGCTCATCCCCAGTTCCGCGCCGAACGGTCCCGCATTGCCGAGGAGAGGGCTTGCCTCCGCCATTTTACTTCCGACGGTCACGGCCCAGAGCGCCAGCTGATCCCAGGGGAGAAGATAGCCGGTCCAACTCAGAACCAGGGTGGTCACCAGCAAGATGACGCCGACGACCCAGTTAAATTCCCGCGGCGGCTTGTACGATCCGGTTAAGAAAACCCGGGTCATATGCATCCACACTGAAAAGACCATGGCATGCGCCGACCAGCGGTGAAGCGCGCGAAAAAGAGAGCCGAAGTAGATGACGCTCCCCAGGTCTTTGATGTCGTTGTAAGCGCGGCGGGTGTCCGGAACATAATAAAACATCAAAAAGACACCGGTAATGGCAAGAAGAACAAAAAAGAAAAAGGTCAGCCCCCCGAGGCACCAGGTGAATTTGATCTTCAGCGCCCCTCGACGGATACGGACCGGGTGCAGATGGAGGATGACGTTGCTGAACATGACCAGCGCTCGATTGGCATCGGTATCCGGATAGCCATGTCGGAAGATCGACTTCCAGACCTGCGTCTTTGTCACATTTTCCCGAATCCGGTCGAGTAACTTCTTCATTCCTAAAATGTCTCCTTATTCTTTGTCTATTCAGTGGGAGCGTGAATGGAAGCGCCGCCGCTTCCGGGAATAACCGACTCCCTTTCCTTTCAAATGGTCAGGAAAAATGGAGCGACTTCCCGGCTTTTCTCTTCCACCATAAGGCCTTCCGGAGTCCCCTTCGGATCGGGATCCTGGCGCTGTGTAAAGTTGACCACAATCTGCCCATCCACAGGATCGAGTGCGATCCCCGCCCGCCACAAAGTCCGGGGCGCCGGCCCGCCGACGACATTTCCCGAAACGTCATAAATGCTTCCATGGCAGGGGCAGCGGAAACGCTGCTGGTCCTGAAACCAATTGGGTGTACATCCGAGATGGCGGCAGATCGCCACCATGACATAAATTCCGCGCTCATTTCGAACAACCCAGATTTGGCGCTCTTTCTTTAACTTATTGTCCACTCCGACCCCATAATCGTCGGGTTTTCCAATTTTGAAGACGGTCGGAGGCTCATAAAGAACATTCGGAAAGAGATAGCGAAGGGCGCCGAAGCTGGTTCCCCCGAGTGCGGCCGCAAACCCGCCCCAGCCGACCCCCAGACCCATTAAGGTGAAAAATCTTCTCCGACTGACATCATTCTGTTGCTGATTTTCTTTACTGCCACCAGGGTTTATCACCTAGGCCTCCTTGATGCCAATGATGCAAACGTCATCCGTTAAGAGCGATCGCCTTTACTTTCTTTTCTTACGAACTGCTTCTTTTTTTACTTTCTTCTTCTTGCGAAAAAACCGAAGACCAACCGCCACCCCGATCAGAAGGCCGACCCCGCCAATCCAATAAACCCAATCGTAGGGTGACTCTTTTCCGGGTGCGCCGAAATCGACCTCCCTCCGCCGCTCGCTGACGTGATCGCCCGGATCAAACTTCATGGTGTGCTTTTTAATCTCATCAGCGGCCGCCACCACAATCTCATCTCCGAGGTTTTCATTATGAAGATGAAACATCACCTCATAATAACCGCGGCGGTTGGTGGTCGCTCTCTTCTTCTGGCCTCCCTTATGTTCGACTGAGACGACGACGTCTTGCTGTGGCTTTCCTTCCGCGTCTCGAACAAAACCTGAAACGAAATACCGGTGATCGGCCTCATGCTCCGCGAAGGCGGCGTGAGGCAAAATGAAGAGAGAAATAAAAATAAAAAATAAAAAATTCACTGATTTTTCCAAAAAAACGTCCTATCATAAAGTACTCTAAAAAAGATGTCAATGGTTTCCGGTCCTCCTTTTTGTGCTTTTTATGCCCTTATTTATCCCGACCACCCTGGTGTCCGCCTGGACAAAAATCCGAACCCGTGGTCCGGCCTCATCGCCCCGTGAAATAAAGCAACACCTTGATTGGGATTGGGTCTCGACCACAAAAAGACACTCAGATGAAATCGAGCGCCGAAGAAAATCATTCGTCACGGTTCCGAGAAATCCGGAAAATACCTTCCGCAACAGGAGCCATTTCTCCTCGAAGAAGCGTCAACTCTTATCGCTGCCTTCCTGCTTGGGATCAGCCTGTTTGACCCCCCCCTCCGGAGACTCTTTCTGAGTGCTCAAATAAAGGGTCACCGCCAACGCGTCTTCATCCGGCAGTTCCAGATTCGGCATCCGGGTATGCGGTTTAAACGACAGGGGATTTCGAACCCATCGGTAAATGAACTGGGGCTGCAACATAAAGCCGACCCGGCTCAGGTCGGGACCGAGCACCCCACCTTCGCCTTTAATACGGTGGCAGGCGATACACCCGTAATCGTCAAAGGCTTCTTTTCCTTTTTCGATCATATCCTGGCGCACTTCGTCATCCGTCACCGTTGTCTCCGCGAGGGAGACAAACTCCGCCTCTTGAATTGGAGGCGTTCGGGAGCGGGCCGTCTGGTACGGTTTGTCTTTATCAAATTTAACGGGCTCTCCCTTGTACTTATGAAGGGTGCGGATGTAGGCGACAAGAGACCACATTTCTTCTTCGGAAAAGTGCTTTCCCCAGGAGGGCATGATTGGGGCAAGTTCGACCCCGCGGCCCCCTTTTTCGATCACCTCATAAATTTCCTGGTTGGTGAGCTTGACCATGTACTTCTCGCTCTTATCGGTCAGGTCGCGCGCGTGGGGATCGAGGTTTTTTGAATTATACCCGTCCCCCTCTCCGCTGTCTCCGTGGCACGGGGTGCAATATCGGCTGAAGATCTTTCTCCCTTTGGCCACATGTTTATCTTCGAATAAAAATGAAAATGCAACCCCTCCGATGATGAGAATGACGGCCGGAATCAGCACAAATTGCAGCTTCTTCATTACTTAAATCCCTTTCCAACGCATAGAAACATCATTTTAAAATAAGTCCTTGCCCGGAAGATTATCAAGGCCATCTATCGAGGGCCGACCTACTCGGCGACCTCCGGGGAGTGGTTGAAATAGGCCCTAACGCGCAAAGTTATCAAGGCCATGATTCCAGAGCCGACCTACTCGGCGGCGTTCCACTTGGAGGTGGAAACGGAAACCACGGCGCTCATTTTTGCTTTCCGTTTCCATTGCCGTTCCGGTAGCTCCGGGAAATCCACCATTCGATGACGACGACGGCCATCAGAAAGAGAGTGGGATAGATGAAGCGGTCGTTTGAGGCCGGCACTTCGAGAAGAAGGTAATACCATGCCGACAAGGATCGCTTCGCGTCCGTTTCCCCGTTGGAGCCGTCCCAGGCGGTAAACGCTACGGGAAAGAACTTTCCCTTCTCTATCTGAAGATCGGTTCCTTTATCGTCGGTGACGAGGGGCCGTCTGAAGACCGCCTGATATTGACCCTGCTTATACCCGCCCTTTCCCTTGAATTGCCAATTTGCCTCCGGTTGCGGCTTGATCCGAAGCCCGACCCGAACCTCCGTCCCGTTCGCATTGAACTCGTCTACTTTGTCGGTGGCGGCATTATAACGCGCAACGTAAACAGAATCGTTGATATCCCCCATGATGAAATACGGTTTCTTCATCCCCGCATTCGGCTTGGTGGGAAACTGAAGCGCGATGGCATCGTCAAAGATCTCAGGGAACCCTTCCCCTGCGGCCGGCTTCGCCACGCTCTTGGTCGTATCATCCCAGATCAGAAGAAGGGCGAACTCTTTCTCGTTATACATCGCCTTCACCGTGACCATATCGATGGTGGGGGTAAAATTCCGGGGATCGATTGTGACCTGGCCGACCAACGGAAAACTGTGCCGCTCCAGGCTCTCCCAACGGGGATCGTCCGGACTATCCGCCACCTCGCCCGTGACCGGTTTTGCAACAACGGCCACCTTCCAATCAGGCTGCCCGGGATACTGGGAAAGCGAGTTGACATAGTTTGCAATATGCCAGCTCTTTTCATTGTCCAGTTTGTCGGCAAACGAAGGCATCGGCGTTCCCATCAGTCCGGTGTTGACCCGGGTATAGACTTCTTTCGGATCATTCCCCCTCCGGAACACCCAGCCCTTCGTCAGGTTTCTCGGCTGAACGTGGCGCCCCAGGTTGTCCTTCAAACTAGCCGCGAGCACCCCGTTCCCCCGGCCTTCATCGCCATGACACATAAAGCAGGTCAGCTCTTTGAAGAGGGCCTTCCCCTTCTCAATGCTCTCTTTCGACGGCTTTATCTCCGGCCCGATCGTGATCGGTTTGGGAGCCGCCGCCTCAAACACCGGTGAGAAGGTTTTAATAAATTGAACCACCGAGCGGATCTGATTTTCTTTGATAATGCTCTTCCAAGCCGGCATCCCGGTGCCGGGGAGCCCGTTGGTCACGGTTTTGATGAGATCCTCATCGGTCGGCGGGCTCCCATGTGGCGTCGATTTGTACTTAAAAAGGCCTTTGGTGAAGTCTCTTGGCACCGGTTTGAACCGAGATGCTGCCGGACCGTCTCCCGCCCCTTTTTCTCCGTGGCAGCCGAGACACCGCTTCTCATAAACGGCCTTTCCGAGTTCCAGGCTGACCCCCCCCGCCTCCGTCTCCTCCCCCTTCTTTCCTTCAGGGGCTGCAGGCGGAGGAGCCTGCTCGTCGGCCCGGACGGGTGAAAGAATGGCCCCAAAAATCAAAGAAAGAGTCAGTCCACATCCGGTGATCACTTTTTTAAACATTGGATTCCCCATCAAATCGATTACGCTCAAACCTATTCCCACGTTCTCGGCACGAAACCTGTATAGTCGGAGAGAAACAGGATCACCTTCCACCGCTCCTCATCGGTGAGCATGTCTTCCCACTTCGGCATCGCAGAATTCCACGGGGTCGATTCCTGCGGCAGGCTGATTCCTCCGGTGCTGACCCGCCAAAAAAGGAACGACTCCTGAAGCATCGGAAGCACACCCGGATCCTGGAAATTGGCCGGCCTCGGATTGAATCCATGCGCAAAAATCCCATCGCCATCGAGAAGGTCTCCATGGCAGAAAATGCAATTCCGATAGTAAACCTCTTTTCCGTCCGCAATATTTTTCTTAAAGGTTTCCTTGTCTTCAACACGCATCGGGCTGTAGAGACCGGTAAATTCCACCGGCGGCGCAGGATGAATCACACGGGGATCCAGTGGCGGCTCCATTTTCTTGTTGTACTTCTGATAAGAGCCAAACCAGATGACCAGCGGCATGGCGAGGAGAAGCGCATATCGCCCCCCTTTGGCCATTCCTCCCTCCACCCCTCCGCCCAAAAAGGTATAAATAGGGGTGATGACCGCATCCTTTATATCGTAAAATAACGTCAAATAAACGACCGCCGCAATGGTGGCCAGCGACATATAGATGACCATGACGCTAAATGGAAAAGGAGGACGAATGAGTTTCAGGAAAATATAGAAGACGAGCATGAACAGGCCTACCCGGACTCCAGGCTGGCCTTCCTTCTTTTTCATTTTTTCCATGTCGACACCCTCACCACCTGACCTTTAAAAGATTTATTCATAACCTTTTTCCCAATTCCGCAGGGCTGACGGTGACCTTTCCTCCCTGACTCTGAACGAAGGCAATGACCAGGAGCAGTTCCGGGTCGGTCAGGCCGACCGGCGGCTGATTGATTATCGGCATCCGCGCCGGATACTTTTTAGGCTCAACCGAATCAAAATCAAGCTTAATATATGCATCGGGTTGCGTCAGGGTCTCGTATAGATATTCACGCGTCAAACGGGCGCCAACCCCCTCCAGGTCGGGGCACTTCCCCCGGCCCTCTCCTCCAAGGGTGTGGCAAAGGGCGCACTGGCCTTTTCCGAAAAAAATCTTCCGCCCGACGTTCACCAGATCCTGATCATTTGAAATGACGCCGATGTCCACCTTCTCATCGGTCTTAGAACATGCAAACAGCGTCAAAATAAAAATTAGTAAAAGGCGGGTCCCTTTCTTTATCTCCAAGTGAGCTCTTTTAGGATCCTTTTTGTCCTTGTTCCAGCCGGCTTTCCCGGCTCTTTTCGGAAGCGGGCTCTTCAGCGGCGGCGGGCTGGGCCGCCGGCTCCGCCGGAGTTTCTTGCTCCGCCATGAGCAATTCCGATGGCTCAACGGTGACCTTCCCCCCCTGGGACTGAACGAAAGAAATCACCGTCAACATTTCCTGGTCGGTCAGATCGATCGGCGGTTTATTGATTTTGGGCATCTGCGCGGGGAATTTTATAGGGTCGACCTCTTCAAAGTCCAACTTGACGTAGACGTCCGGCTGGGTCAACGACTCATAAATGAATTCCCGGGTCAGGCGGGCCCCCGCATTCTGCAGGCTTGGGCAGCGTCCCCCTTCCGCCCCGAGCGTATGGCAAAGAGCGCACTGCCCCTTGCCAAAGAAAATATTCTGTCCATGCCTGGCCAGGTCTTTGTCATTTTTAATGGCCGCCACGTCCAACTTCTCTCGAGTGGGAGGGAGTCCGATGCTCTGCGGAACCGTAAAACCGATATAGACGAACGTCGTCAGGAATCCAAGAATGACCGCAAGGACCTTTAGGAGATGTTTGTACTGGCCGGTCGGCGCGCTCTTCGGCGACGTGAATTTTTCGGGGAGGGTGACGAGCCACTCCGTAAAAGGAGCCAGGAAAAAGTACGACGTGCAGAAGCCATCGTATCGGATCATCCGATTGGTGACCCAGAAAATAACGGCCACCAAAGCGGAAAAGATAAACGTGCTTACCGACCACATAAAAGCAGCCGTCCCAATCGGAGGGGTATATGCATAAGGGGAGGTATCCTGGAGCACGCCATAGACATGCCAGTGAACCCGCGAAGCGGAGCGGGCATAACCCATCAGGCTCATGGTGAGGACCACGGTCACGGCATTAATAACCAGGGCATATTGAGAGCTCGGCTTCATAATGCCCCAGGTCATCTTTCCGGTCATCTTGGCCCCCTTGAGCATGGCGCCGGTCATCGGCGTCACCAGGGCGAGCACAAAGAGAACCGCCAAAACCTGGGAGACGGAGAGCACGTTCACGCGGTAGATCGCCGGAACAAAATAGCCGTAAATTCCGGCCAGGATGACCCCGATGATCGCAACGGAAAAAAGGGCCACCTCAAACATTTTGGCCGCCTTCCCCCACCCGACCGTGATCTGCTGGTTCGCCCGCCAATAAAGAAGAAAACTGATAAAGCTGGTGAGAATGATGATGTTCACCGCGGTCAACTTGGCCGACATGACCCCGAAAACCCCCAGGATCGGGTGATGGGTCCCCCCCATGGCGCGCGCTTCTTCCAAGCTGGCAACCAGGCTATGAGGGGTCATCCAAACCCCCATACAGGCGAGGATCACAACCAGCATGGTGACAATATAGGACTTATATTTCGCCCCCTCTCCCGTTCTGACCACGAGACCCTGCCAGAGATAGTAGTTGGACCCCAGGAAAAGGGTGCCGATCAGGATCGCCTGCAGAATAAACACCCAAGAGAGAATTCCCCCCATCAGGGTGATCCCCATCTGCTGGTTGTATTCGTAGACCTCGCGCATCAGCCAGTAGCCCGCGAAGGGAAGCGGCAGCAGCCCGAAAATGCCGATAAAGTTCCCGACATACCCCATCCAATCGTAATGTTGCCGCTCTTCCGCCGTTTTCGCCCCAAGATACCTGACACCGGCATACGCCCCGCAGACATATCCGCCCAAGACCACATTCGCAACGATCCGGTGAACATTCACCGGCCACCATGTCGGATTGTTCGCCCCGGCCCAGGCCCGCTGAATCGCAGTCATCGATTCATTTAAAACGACCGGACTGGCCTGGAAAGAGGCCCAGGCGCTCGGTATAATCATGACGAAAAAGCCGACGAAATTCAGCAAAAACCCGACAGAAATGTGAAGCCCTTTCCAGCCCTTTCCTTGCCAGGCATCCCACTTCGACGCGTAAAGGTAGAGAGCAATACCCTCGATCAAGAAAGAGAAAAGATAGAGATAGAAGCTGGGGAGAAAAGCCCCTGTCAGGAATGTCCAGAGTTTAGGGTAGAGAAGGCGAAGAGAAAATAGAAAGATGATCCCGAGCGTAGCGGTCATCTCAAAACAGGCCGTGATCAAGATTGTAAACTCCTTGGCCAGACGGTCGTATCGGCGGTCTCCGCTCCAGAGCGCCACGATCTCACAGGTCCAGGCAAAGATCGGCACCCCCAAAACAAATGCGCCGAACAGCAGGTGGACCTGAGCGAGGACCCAGATGAGATTACGGCTGCTGACCCAGGAAGGGTCGCGGTACTCGACGACGGGAGACGCCGGAATCTGGGCGAAGAGCAGCGATGCGGCAGGAATCAGGAGTAAGGCCACAAAAAGGAGCCCTCCCCACACGATAGGTTTTCGGATTGCTTTTTTGAAGGTCATAAAAACCCCCTTTAAAAATCATTAACTAGTTTTAAACTCACAAACCTACCCTCACTCTCAATGGGCCTCGAAATCGGCAGGTTCAGGTTCGATCTGCACGGGAGCTGAACCATCACCGTCGAACTTAGGCTCCGTAAAGAAACTGAGCACTTTCCAGAAATAAAATACGAAGGTAAGATATTTTGGAAGTTTAATATGGAACAGGTCGAATTTAAACCCCACATACATGATGACAAAACCGAGAACGATCGCTTCTACCGCGCCCACGAGATTATGCAAAACGGCGCCAAACGATTCTCCGTTTGGATAAAGGATCGCCATACTGGAAGCTTTTGTTTGGACATCATACAAGAGGTGATACGCATGGGAGTTCGGGTCCAATCCGAAATAAGCCAATCCGGGCCCAATGGCGGTTTCCAGTAGAAAGTTGGGGAAAAGACCGATCAGAAATATTACCGCAGCCAAGGCTCCCAGAGCGATCTTCATGGGAAGCGGCTCCGATTCTAAATTCTCATATTTCTTGGGACGCTCCCCGAGAAAGGTCAGCTTAAAAAATTTCATGTTCGAGGCAAAGGTTCCAGCCGCCACCACAACAAAGATCACCTCTGCAAACTTGAGAAGCGGATCATGCCCACGTTCATAGGCCTCTGAAAGCGCATGATGGAGGATCGATTTACTGGCAAAACCGTTGAAAAAGGGGACGCCGGAAATGCCGCAGGCGGCAATGAAGAGGAAAATAGCCCCCGATGGCATGTTGCGCCACAATCCTCCGAACTTATACATGTCCTGCTCGTGAAAGGCCCTGAAATAGACGGCGCCCCCGCCTAACAGGAGGGCCACCTTGAAGAGGGCGTGGTTGAACGTATGATAAAGAGCCCCCGCCACCCCCATCGCGCCATCCTTACCCAGATAGGCGGCGCACCCGATTCCGAGCACAATATACCCCATCTGGCTCACACTATGGAAGGCCAACATCCTCTTATAATCGGAAGTGATCAATGCGGACAGCACCCCGGAAATCATCGTGATCAGCCCGACAAAGATCACCACATAACCAATATTGCTTACAGTCAACCACCCCGCAATCGACTCGCCTTGGGGAGTGAAGAGCTGACAGACCACCCTGAGTATCCCATAGGACCCGGCCTTGATCATGGCACCAGAGAGGAGCGCGTGGCCCGGTGACGGGGCAACGGGATGGGCCTCTGCCAGCCAGAAATGCTCACCGAAGATCCCCGCCTTTCCCCCGAAACCGATGATCATCAGTGCGGCGATCTGGTATTTTATCCCGCTTCCCATGGAGTTGGCAATATCGGGAGCGATCGGTTGTATCGCGAGCGACCCGGTATAGTTTTTCAAAAGAACAATACCCGCAATCAAGGCCAGGCTTGAGATAAATCCGACATAGAGATAGAGATTTGCCCCCTTTATGGCAGGCCCATCCTCTCTATGAGCGATTAAGGGATAGGGCAAGAAAATCAGGCCTTCATAAAAGATATAGAGGGTCAGGTAGTCCCCTGCGACCATGACCCCGAGGTTGGCGGCCAGCGTACAGAGGGAAAAGAAGTCAAAGCGGCAGCGGTTTCCTTTTTCATGGGTCATGTCGGAGATGGCAAAAATGTGAGCGACAATCCAAAGGAAAGCGGTGACCAGGGCGATCAGCCAACCGGTCGGATCTACTTTAAAGGTCGCCGCCTGACCCGGAAGATAAGAAAAGGAGTAGCGGACCCCTCCTTCCATAACGGGCTTGTACAGGGCAAGAAGGAGGAGCAAGGCGATCACGCTTGTTCCTACTGTTATCCAATTTCTGTACCGGTCGTCACCAGGCCGTAAAAGTAACGCGCAGGCCCCGATTAAAGGGATTAATATTATCCAAAGGGGAAGGGCTGTCTCCATCTATACTCTCCTCATACTCGTCTGCAGGCCGTGAAATCCAGCCCAGTCCTCTTCCCGGTGTGCCCCTGCAAAGTGATCGGTTAAATTAAGGCCATACCCGCTGATACTCTATCCGATTGAACTTCTCCTGCAGATCGGGACCTCGAAAACCTTTCAAGAAATCTTTTAAAGACTCATCCAGTCACCAATCGAATCAATTTAAGCAGTAATTGGGGAAACATTCCCAAGAGGACGGAGACCACTGCGCACAACAGTATCGGGACGACGATAAGATAAGAAGGTTCCCGGATCGGCCCTTCATGGTGTATGCCGTGAGAATTCCCCGTGTGAATTTCCGCAGCCGCCGCTCCCACGCTCTGCGGGACCGGATGAAGCGCCTTCCCCTCGGGAACGGCATGAAGCGCCTCCTGAGCCTCCCGTTTCTTCCCAAAAAAGGCATTATGAACGATTGGAAGATAATAGAGGGCATTCAAAAGGGAGCTGGCCAACATCACATAAAAAAACGAGAGCTCGCTTGCTTCGATCGAGCCGACCATCAGATACCACTTGGTCAGAAATCCGGCCACGGGGGGGATCCCGATCATACTGAGCGTCGCAAGGCCGAAAGCGGTCATGGTCCAAGGCATCTTTCGGCCGATGCCGTTCAACTGAGAGACTTTGGTCCTCCCGGAAGCCACCTGAATTGACCCGGCGCAAAAGAAGAGGGTAATCTTTGCAACAGCATGGTTTACCATGTGCATGATTCCGCCGGCCATTCCGCTCGGGGTCAAGAGGGCGCCCCCTAAAACCATATAGGAGAGCTGGCTGACCGTCGAGTAGGCAAGCCGCGCTTTCAGATTGTCCCTTGTCAAGGCATAAACCGAGGACGCGAGAATCGTGAAGGAGACGAGGAAGCCGGTCATGGTCCCGAGGTTCCACGTTTTCATCAACTCCACCCCATAAACATGAAATATGACTCGCAAGGTACAGAATGCCCCCGCGTTCACGACGGCCACCGCGTGAAGCAGGGCGCTCACCGGGGTGGGAGCGATCATCGCGGCGGGCAGCCAGGGATGAAGCGGCATGATCGCCACCTTTCCGAGGCCGGCCAAAAAAAGAAGGTAGGCGATAGTCAACGCGAGTTGGCTTGACCCAGGAGGCAAGATGCCCCCCGGCATAAAATCGAAGGTTTGGGAGAATTCATAGACGATAAACATCGCCGGCACAAAAAAGGCCTTCGACGTCGCCAGGAGATAAAAGAGATATTTGTTACCGGCGGCATAGGCCTCTTTGGTCTCATAATGTGTCACCAAGGGATAGGTAATGAAGGTGATGACCTCGTAAAAAAGGAAAAGGGTGATCAAATTGGCCGAGAAAGCCAATCCTAGGGTGGCGAACAGCGTGATCGCAAAACAGGTATAGTAGCGAGTCTGAGCATGCTCCTTGAGGGCGCGCATGTAGCCGATGGAGTAGACAGTGGTCACAATCCATAAAAAAGAGGCGGAGAGCGCAAAAATAAGCCCCAGAGCATCGGCCCGAAGATCGATGCTGATTCCGGGGAAAAAAGTGAAGACGGTAAAGTGAAGGGTCTTCCCGGCAAGGATTGCAGGAATCATGGTGAGAACGATGATAAATTTGATGACTGCCGTTACCAGCGAACATCCCTCTCGGACATTCGGGTTTTTGCGGGTTGCAACGATAAGCGCCGCCCCAAGGAGTGAAACGAAGACGGCCAGGAAAGGCTTGATCGATTCAATATCTGTTGTCATAGGAATCCTATCTTAAATTTCGCAGGAGGATACATTTCAGACAGCGAACGCCGATTCCTCCGAGGGGATTTCCCCGCCCTGGCTATTTCTCGACCGAAATTTTGATCTCTTTATGCTCGTGGGCTTCCGGTTTTGAACCGTGGGACATCGTATGCTCATAGGCGATGATCTTCCACCGCTCCTCTTCGCTCAGCTTGTCCTTCCATGCCGGCATCTTGGTCTTGGGCACACCCTCTGAAATCCGCCAAAACCAGTAGCTATCGGAATACTGATTTATCTTTTGAGCAACGCGGAAATCGCGCGCCCCCCGCTGCTTGGGCCGGTCTTTCTTGGCATCAATGCCATGGCACTGCGAGCACCCGTCCTTGACCTCTTCTTTCTTTCCCTTGTATTGAAACTCCATTTTTGCCGTCTCGTAAATCTTTTTCCCCTCTTCGATGATTTTAGCGTCGGTCCACCATCCCTTCGGCATATGCTTGTCGGCATACGCTTTGGGAACAGGTTTCAACGGCTTGTCTTCGTCTTCCTCGTCGGCCCGGACGACCATCGGAGCCAGTAAAAAGCTTACGGCCATTACAAACACCAAAAAAAGAAGGAGGTTCTTTTTCGTCATTGGTTCCCACCCTTTCTTATCATCTAAAAGGCATCCCTCAGAACTCTTAATAAAATTAGCTAATTTAAATTTTGAGCCAGCTCTTTTGATCTATCCTGCCGTTTTGATTGGCTGTTGAATCGGTCCATCGCATGGCATCCGACACAGTTTTTCTCTTTTACAATCCGCTCCCCTTTTGCGGCCAGGTCCAGGTTGGGAGCCTGATCTGCGACCGCCGCGGCCTTGGGAGCCTCCGGACTGAGGCTGAGAAGGTACGCGACCAGAGACCGGACCTCATCATCCGGCGCGCCGAAATTCGGCATTGGGGTGGAAGGACGGATCGCTTGAGGATTTTTGATCCAATAGAACACCCATTCGGGCTTTAACCGTTGCGCGGCATCCGATAAATTGGGTCCGACGGTGCCGCCGGCTCCCTCCGGAGCAACCTTGTGGCAGCCGTCGCAAGCAAACTTGTCGATAAAAAGCCGTTCTCCCTTATTGATCTCTTTCGGATCGGACAAGGTCAGTCCGGTCAGCACACCCTGCGAGATGCCCTCGTCTTTCAGTGTCAGCAAATACTCGGTCACCGCCGCAACCTCTTCATCGGTGAAATGGAAATCGGGCATTTTGGATTTAGTCAGCGGGATAAATCCGATCGGACGAATCCTGCCGGGGTCTTTTATAAATTGAGAGAGCCATTCCCGGTTAAACTTGCTCCCCTCATGGCCGAGGTTTGGAGCGATCGGTTTCAGCTTATCCCGTTTAATGTGGCAGATCTGGCAGTCGGCTTCTCCCCCCTGCCTGATGTCTAAAAAACGAACGCCCTTCTGATCTTTTGAATCAGATTTTGAATCAGACTTGCCGCTGGAAAGGGTTCGGGTATAAGCGATGAGGCTTTGGACCTGGTCCTTCGATAAGGTCTTCCCCCACGGCGGCATATACGCCGAAAGCTCGACCGCGGCGCCTCCGTTTTGAATGACCTCATAGATTTCTTCGTTAGAGAGACCGGCGACTTCTTTGCTGGTGAGATCGGAGGGATGAGGGTCTAAATTGTCTGCGTTGACGCCGTTCCCTTTTCCGGAAAGGCCATGGCAGGCGGCGCAATAATGCTTATAGAGATGCCTCCCCTGTTTGAGATCGCCTTGAGAAGAGGCCTCCTCTTTGCTGGATTTATCGGCAGCGGCGGCATGGGCAGAGAAAGCCATACCGACAACCGAATAAATACTGAAATAAATACTGAGAAGAAGAACAAACCAAATTCGCTTTTCGTAAAACAATCCCTGATCCCCACCCATAAAAAACTTCACAACACCTCTTCTTTCAAATGGCGATCAAGAAGTATTCCGGAATAGACCGGAAACAGACAAATCATTTTGATTGTGGAAAGAGAAGAACCTGAACTCAGATGTTGAACATCAAAATCTAAAACCATTTCAGAAACAATTCCCTATCTCCTGGAAACCGACGAGGCATTGATCCGCCTTTCACGAAATAGGGCCGTGCCGGAGAACCGATTCATGCAGGTCGATTCGAGGATGGATTTCTTTAGAAAGTTGAGGCTGGGAAGTGCGACGATAAAGATTTGATTACGATCCCGGCCGCGCGGGTCCTTTCCCCGACGAGCTTCAGCCGGTGAAAGGAGAGGGAGGAGAAATGTGAAAAAGAAAGAAAATAAAAAAAGAAGGTAACATTGAAACTTCATCTTTTTAACTCCCCCGCCTGCCAGCTTTAAATTCTCCAAAACCACGAAAGATAGTAATTTATTTGGCAAGTTTTCGGTTTATAACATACCCTACCAACCTTGTCAACATCTTTTTTGGAATCCCGCGCCTCCATGAAAAAGAGATTTTGACTACCGAATTTGGTGGGGCGCCGCAGCCCTTTTGCAAACTAATTTTGCCCTGCAAAAGCCCATGCCAGCAGCTTTTCGATCCCCTCCTTCAAAGGGAGCGGGCGATAGCCGAGTTGGCGCCGCGCTTTGTCCGAGGAATAGGCCCAGTCATACCGATAAATCGCAATCGATCGAGGGGTCATCCTCGGCTCCCTTCCTTGAATTTTAGACAACCCCATTTCGATCCAGCTCAGCCCCTTTAAAAGAGGAAGGGGAAGATGAATCAGCCGCCGTTTTTTCTTAAGGAGATCAATGGCCATCTCCGCCAACGCATTCAGTGGGATATTCTCTCCTCCAAGAATATATTTTTCTCCGATTTCCCCTTTTTCCAGGGCAAGGAGGTGGCCCTCGACCACGTCGTCGATATAAACCGCATTCACCCTCTTTTTCCCATCCCCGGGAATGCCGATGAACCGGCCGGTCACAAACTCTAGAAGAAAACGATTAAAAGAATACCGCTTTAAGGAATCGGTCGGCCCGAAAACCAATGAAGGAGAGACAATCACGGCCGGGAACCCTCTTTGGACGGCCCGCATTACCTCTTCCTCCGCAAGTGCTTTGGTTCTCTCATAATCGGTCAAAAAGGGGGTCCGCCGCACACTCTCCTCATCAGCAGGTGTGCCGTGGGAGGGGCCGATCGCAACGACGCTGGAGGTATAAATCACCTTCTTCACCCCTTCGGAGGAGGCGGCTTCGATCAGATCGCGGGTTCCCTGGATGTTGGTCCGATCGAACAAAAGCGGATCTTCCGAAGCGAGCCTGACCCATGCCGCCAGATGAAATGCCACCTCACAGCCGCGCATTCCCTTTCTTAAAACTTCCGGATCGTTGAGCCCGCCCCGGAAAATTCGGACTTTGGGATGCTCGATGCTCAGATGGGACCCGGGGCGCACCAGCAGATGAAGCGCCTTCACCTGGCTCAGAAGCCTCCCCGCCAGGGCGCCGCCGATAAACCCGGTCGCTCCCGTCAAAAAGACCGTCCGCTCTTTCACTCCCGGCTCAAATGCGCCCACGATTCACCGACATAAAATGGAATGGCCGAGAGTCCCCGGCCATTCCATGGTGTTCTACTCATCCGGCCCCGGGCCGGCCGGCGTCAGGTATCACGTTACGAGATCAGCCCCAAAACATCTTCTTCCCGGACCAGCACCAACTCTTCATTATCGAGTTCAATTTTACGGGCGGCATATTTCTCATAGAGAATTTGATCCCCCTCTTTCAGCGTGGTCTTTACAAATTTTTTCTCTTTCACCTTCCCTTTGGCGTCTTTCTCTTCCACATTTTTTCCCTCACCGACCGCCAGGACCTCTCCGCGCTCCGGTTTTTCCTTCGCGACATCGGGGATGATGATACCACCGACACTTTTCTCATCGGCTTCTTGAGGGCGAATAACCACCCAATCCTGCAAAGGTTTTACTTTCATCCGTTTTCCTCCTTATTAATATCAGCATTCAACCGATACATACATCAACTGGGAGGAAAAGATCAAGGGTTTTTAAAAAAGGCGGTCCTGGGCCTCGGGAGGGAATATGTGCCGCGCAGCCCCTCTACCCTCGCAAAAGGGGTCGCGGGAAAGTGAAGACCCTCCCCTTTTTGGACCCGATTCGGGCGCCTTGCAATTTCCGATTTCCTGATTTAGAATATCTCCACTTTCTGGAGATGATAAGATGAAATTCAGCCAGCACCTCAAAAAACTGGCGGAACCGATCTGGAACGCCCAGCTCAAACATCCTTTCGTCGAAGGGCTCGGCGATGGAACCCTGCCGCAGCGGACCTTTCAATTTTACATCCTTCAGGACTCCCTCTTTCTCTTTGAGCTGGCCAAGGTCTTTGCCGCCGCCGCTCAGAAAAGCCTCGACACCGAGACCATGGCCAAATTCTCGCAGCTCGCGTCGGACACGATCAAGGTGGAACAGGCGCTCCACAAGGAATACGGCCGTCTCTGGAACATGACCGAAAGCGAAATGGCCGCCTTTCCGATGGCGCCGACCAATTACGCCTACACCCGCCACATGCTCCATATCGCGGAGACCGGAAGCCTCGCGGAGGCGGCCGTCGTCACCCTCCCTTGCGCCTGGATCTATGTGGAAGCGGGCCTCTACCTGACCCGGAACGGCCCCCCTCACGAGAAACATCCTTACAGGAACTGGCTGTCGCTCTATTCCTCGCCGGAATTCGCAGAGGTGGCCGAATGGCTGCGCAATAAAATAGACGGATGGGCCAAAAGCGCGGGGACCGATGAAAAACTCCGGATGGAGAGCCATTTCGTCATCAGCTCCCGATATGAGTGGATGTTCTGGGAAATGGCCTGGACAGAGGAAAAATGGCCGGTCTAGAATCGAGCAGCGCGCTCCCGCACCGGACCGGCCCCCTCCCGCCGCAGGTGCTCACCATTGCCGGGTCCGACTCCGGGGGCGGGGCCGGCATTCAGGCCGATATCAAAGCCATCCAGGCGAACGGCGCCTTCGCCATGTCGGTCCTCACCTCCGTCACCGCGCAGAATACCAAAGCGGTGACCACCGCCTTCGACCTTCCGCTGCGGGTCATCGAGGCTCAGTTCAATGCGGTTTTCGACGACTTTGATGTCGCCGCCGTCAAAACCGGCATGCTCTCATCGAAGGGAATCGTCAAGCGGGTCTCCCTTCTCTTAAAACAGCGGCCGGTCCGAAACCTGGTCGTCGACCCGGTGATGGTCTCAAAAAGCGGGTACAGTCTGTTGAAACCCGATGCGGTTGCATTAGTGAAATCGGAGTTGATCCCTCTCGCCGTTCTGGTGACCCCCAACATCCATGAAGCGGAGCTCCTTGCGGAGATGAAGATCAGGACCCTTTGCGAGGCGGAAGAGGCCGCCCGAAAGATTTTCACATTCGGCTGCCGCGCCGTTCTGGTCAAAGGGGGCCATCTTCCGGAACAGCGCGGATGCGACCTGCTCTTTGACGGAGAAAAGACGACGGTGCTGAAAGGGGAATGGATCGACACCCCGCATACCCACGGCACCGGCTGCACCTACTCGGCAGCGATTGCGACCCATCTCGCCCGGGGAAAGCCGATCGATCAGGCGGTCCAGTCGGCCAAAAACTATGTGACGGAAGCGATCCGCCACGCCCTTCCGATCGGACATGGCCACGGACCTACTCACCACTTTTATTTTCTGACCCCTCCCGATTGATGAGCGATCTCTTTTTCTGACCTGACCGCGGCGGGATAATTCCATGAGGATCTTCCAAATCGCGCTCGGCCTTTTTCCCTCGTCGGGCCGGGCCGTCATCATCGGAGACCGGCTCGACTCCGACATCTTGGGGGGCCGGAACGCCGGTCTTTCGACCATTCTGGTCCTCTCGGGATGCACCAGGTCCGGCGGAGCGCCATCCGCCCCGATTATATTCTTCCGAACCTCTCAGGGCTGCTCGGGCCCTCTCCTGACTGAAAAAAGATCGAGGTCAACCAGCGCTCCTTTTGACGAAAGCCGCGCCTGGACCCGCCCCTCTTTCTTCATCCCGATCTTTTCCAACACCCGGATTGAAGCGGCATTGTTCGGCAGCGACTTGGCTTCCACGATCTCAAGCCCCATCCCTTCAAAGCCGAAGGAAAGCACGGCCCGGCAGGCCTCGGTCATAAAACCCTTTCCGGTATGGATGTTCATCAGAATAAACCCGATCTCCCCCAACCGCGCATCCCGGTCCCACCGGATATAGCCGATGGTCCCGATCGGAGCGCCGTGGTTTACGTTTCCACCTCCAAGTGGAGCGCCGTGATCTTGCGCGCCAGGGCCTATTTCAACCACTCCCTTTAGGGCGTAATCTTTCGCGCTAGAACCTGTTTTAATCGGCTGATCGGTCTCCTTTAAAAAAATCTTCCAGTTGCTCGGGAGCCCCGGCAGGTTTTTTTCAGCGGCGCTCCGGCCGTCGGCAGCGAACGCCGGTTGGGCCGTCTCATCCGGGGCGGCAAGATAGAGTCGTTCCGTTTTTAACGGCGGGGGGGTCCAGGGCATTTCACACGGCCAATCGGTTGGTCATGGAATCAGGTCCTCAGATTTTTATGAAATCGGACTCATCACCTGCACGGGGGTGAAACGATCCGAGGTGTTGCCGTTCCCGAGCTGCCCGGTAAAATTATCTCCCCACGTCCAGACACTCCCGTCGTCTTTCAAAGCGACCGCATGAAATCCGCCGCCGGCGACCCGAACGATCCCGGTGAGGCCGGTAATGAGGACGGGACTGAGCTGCCGGATGGTGGTTCCGTCGATATTCCGGCCGAAGAGATGGTCTCCCCAGGCCATCACGGTGCCATCCAGCTTGACTGCCAGGGTATGCCCCGCCCCCGCTCCAATGTCGATGACGCCTGCCAGCCCTCCAACTGCCGCCGGAGTCGGCTGGTCGATGTCCGTTCCATTTCCGAGCTGTCCGGAACCGTTGCCGCCCCAGGTCCAAACCGTCCTATCTACCTCTTTGACCGCAACGGTGTGGAACGCCCCTCCCCACACGCCAGCGCTCCCGTCCAAGCCGGGAACCGGCACCGGTGCGATCTGGTTCTGCCCTGTAATGTCGAACTGAGCGTGTCGATTGTCTCCCCAAAACCAGACCGTGCCGTCGTCCTTCAAGGCGACACTATGAAACGCGCCCGCTGCAATCGCACCGACCTCCGTTAGGACGCTCGCCGGAGTGAGGCTGGCGGTCGTGCTATTGTTGCCAAGCTGCCCTGAGCTATTGTCTCCCCATGCCCAGACCGTTCCGTCGCTCTTTAAGGCAAGCGAATGGTTTCTTCCGCCGGCGACGGCGATGATTTCGGTCAAGCCGCTCACCTGCACCGGATAAAGGCGATTGGTCGTGGTCCCGTCCCCGAGCTGACCAAAGCGGTTGTCTCCCCAGGCCCAGACGGTCCCGTCGGCTTTCAACGCCAAGGTGTGGTCCAGCCCTGCGGCAACGTCGGAAATCCCGGTCAGGCCGTTGACCTGGACCGGCGTCAACCGGCGGGTCGTCGTTCCATCTCCGATCTGGCCCGCGCCGTTCCTTCCCCAACTCCAGACCATGCCGTTGGTCTTCAATACCACGGTGTGCGTTCCACCACCGGCAACGACCCCTACCGGCGCAGGAGGGGCAGGGGTGATTCGGATCTCGGTCGACTCTGCGCTCTCCCCACCCGAATTTTCGGCCGTGATCACAATATAATAGGTTGTTACATTGGTAAGGCCGGTTTGTGTGAACGGGCTGGTAATCCCCGTCTGTTTCCTCCCGCCCGTCAACGACAGATAGTTCCCTTTTGTGACACCGGCCTGTGAGGCGATATAAAGGTTATACGTGGCCGCACCGCCGACACTGCTCCAACTGATCGTGGCGGCGCCGTTGTCGGGGGCGGCTGCGACCCCAGCGGGGGCCGACGGAGCAGGGGTCGGATCGGAGCCGTCTTCTCCGCACGACGCCAAAAAAGAGACGCCCAACATAAGAAGGAGGAGCCTCCCGCCCCGAAGTACATTGGCCACTACTTTCACCATCGCCTCCTTTCGATTCCCGATCAATCCGAAACGCCCCTGCGATTTTGGTAGAATCACATCCGGTAGATAACATGGCCTATGAGCAAAAATCAACAAAAATTGAAGACCCCGGTCGAAAAATGATCTATTTGATTCGTCTATTCATACAAAGAAGGCCGAAGCCTGCGGCCTCCGTAAAAATCGCCTATCCGACAAGGATGTCATACTTTTTTTCGAATAAACACAATAAACACCTTGACACAGGTGGGACGACTTTCATAGACTCTTAATTCAGGTTAATACTTTATTTGTATAAAATTCTGAACGCGTTAAAATCGGTCAAGCAACGCATGCCCGTTCTTAGCACAGACGCCCCACCCACCTTAATTTGATCGGTTTACGATAATGGAGAGATTCGCAGAGATAACAAAGGTTCCATGGGAGGAGATCCAACGCTGTCTTTCCTCATTGACCCATTTCCCGTTTTTTATTTACGATCCCAAAGAGAAAAAGCCGTTCGCACCCATCACTCACGAAAATCCCCTTTGTGGTCTCGTTCATCAGATAGAGAAAGGGACTCTCTGCCAGACCGCTTTCGCAACGCAGGTCGACCTCGCTATCCAGACGGGGGAAACGATCTTCTCTAAATGCCAGGCAAACCTAAATTACTTCGTCATCCCAATTCGTATTGCAAATCAGGTCCATTGCGCGATTATTGGTGGAAAAATATATTATAACGAAGAAGAGTCTCGTTCTTTTAAGAGGGAAGCGGTTCGGTGGAGACTCCCTCTAGAAAAATTATCGAATTCCGAAAACGAAACCCAATTGGGAACAGAGGAAATGCTCCGGGAAGCGGCACGGACCCTCCAAACCATTGGAACGACACTCCTGGAAAACATTTATTACCGGAATCAATATCAGTCAAAAACGACCCTCTTGACCACCCTGCTCAACCTTGTCGGTCAATTCAAAAAAGATCAGAACTCTTTTGGGCTCAACATGTCTCTTCTGATTAATACCCTCGGGATCATTTTTGATCTGAAGAGCGCCGGCGTGTTTTATCAAAGCTCAAAAGAAGGCGATTACAAGGCGGTGGCGGTCTTCGGCGAAAACAAGGAGAGGCTCTATCAATCCGAGGTCTTGTTGGATGTCTTGCTTCAGTATCGAAAAAAGGAAGCGCATTTTGTTTTCAGCGACATCACGTTCAATCTCCTGAAGTCCAACCTTCCTCCCGATACCCGCCAATGCTATCTCTTTCCGATACTTGAGGGCCATCATACCAAAATCATCCTTGCCATTCTAAATTCCCCGCTCAACGAAAATGACACAATAATGGTCGAATCTTTTTGCCGGCAGGCAGGGGGCGCCGTCGAAAACATTGTCCTACAAAATCGGTTGGCGCAGCAAAAAAAGATCACCCAATCCATCTCGGATCTCTCAGCCACCGTGGGCCCTCCCCTTTACTTAAACCAGCTTCACGAGAATATTCTAGACCAAGCCGTTCGGCTTCTTCAAGTAGAGCAAGGTTCACTCATGATGCTGGATGAACGCAAAAACGAGCTTTCGGTCAAGGCAATGAAGGGGATGAATAGGACACTCTTAGAGATCTTCCACGTGAGGCCGGGAGAAGGAATTGCGGGTCAGGTCTATCAGAACGGGAATCCCCTCCTGGTGAAAAACCTCGTGCAGGATCCCCGAATTCTCCAAAAACCAAAACCTCGTTATAAGACACCTTCTTTTATCAGCGTTCCGTTGAAGCTGAGAGATCGAACCATCGGCGTGATCAATTTGGCGGACAAAATAACAGGCCACGCTTTTTCAGAGCAGGATCTGCAACTGATGGTCGCAATGGGGGGTTATATCTCCATTGCCATCGAGCGGTCGGAACTCTATGAGAAAATAGAGGACCTCAAAAAGATTTCCATCACCGATCCCCTCACCGATCTGCTGAATCGCCGGTATTTTCAGGAACGGTTGTTGGAAGAGATCGAGCGAACACGCCGCCACCAGATCCCATTTTCCCTGGTGATCATGGATATCGATAATTTCAAGGCATTTAATGACACCTATGGCCATCCCGGGGGGGATGAGGTTCTTAAATTCCTCAGCCGCTCCATCCGTCAGTATGTTCGAGCCATCGACGTGGCCTCTCGTTATGGAGGTGAGGAATTCACGATCATTTTTCCACAGACCCATAAGGAAGATGCCCGGATCATTGCGGACCGCCTTTGCAAAGGGATCGAAAAGGATCAGATTTCTCAAAAAAAGTTTCCAGGCTCTGGAAACCTGACGGTCAGTATCGGGCTAGCCAGCTTTCCCGACGATGCTAAAACGGCCGAGGATTTGATCCGAAACGCGGATCGCGCCCTTTATCAAGCCAAAATGCAGGGGAAAAACAGGGTGACTGTATTCAATAAAGATGCTTTCCCTGAAACCTCCCTCCCATGAGGAGCCAGGCGGGTGGGTTACGGCCTGGCTGATCTCCCTGCTTTCCACCCACGATAAATGTTCCCTCCTCAGTCACACTCGATAGACCTAAATTAGAGCCTTGTTTGCCGATTCCGGTATCTTCGATTTTGCGTTATTTCTGCGCGAAAGCTGCAAGATTTTTCAGCCGGGCAAGAAAACCCCACCATGATTCGCCGGTCATCCGGCACTTTTCTCGGCCTGTTCCTCTGGCATTTTATTTGCTCATCATAAAGCTATAAAGCTGCATAGGTGCAACCCCGGTTCAGAAGACCCACACCACGACCACCCTCATCACAAGGAGACGAAAAATGGAAGAGAACCTCTATTATGAAGATGAAGAAGAAAACCGTCACTTTAAACGGTATCGCCGATGGGCCAAGGAATCGCGGCATGATTTTGACGATCGCGAGGGAAGCGCCGGCTCGGCCGATTCGTTTGATGCCATTTGGGAAGGACGCAGCTAGCGAATAAAACACCTGCGATAAAAAAACGGCGGAACCCTACCCTGCCGCCGGTTCGGCATCCGAACCGGCGCAGGCAGGCAAACCGATCAATACCCGGGCCCTGTCGCTTAACGTCATGGCCGTGCTGGCAGTGGTCTTCGCCCTTCAGTGGGCACGAGAGGTGCTCATTCCCCTCGTGCTCGCTCTTTTTATCAGTTATCTCCTCGACCCGGTGGTCGCCTGGCTGAATAAAGTTCAGAAAGCCGCCAGCGAACTTGAAAAGGCGGCCGCCGAGGCCGCCGGCGCCGCGTCCCCGCCCAAGGGTCCGACAAAGGTAGAGGTGACCCGACCGGCTTTGAATATCCGCGATTATATCTGGGTCGGAACCGTCGGCGTATTCGGTTTCGCCCTGCAAGCGCTTCTGATCTTCTTCCTGGTTTACTTTCTCCTTCTTTCGGGAAGCGCTTTCCGGCGGAAGCTGGTGAAGATCGCGGGGCCCTCCCTTGCAAAAAAACGGATCACCGTCCAGATCCTCGACGAAATCAAGATGCAGTTGAAACGTTTTCTGCTGGTGCAGCTCTACACGAGCCTCTTCATGGCGGTCGCCATCTGGCTCGCTTTCAGGTGGATCGGGTTGGAAAATGCCGGCATGTGGGGAATCGTCGCAGGGATCCTCAAATCGATCCCGTTTCTCGGCGGTACCGTGATCATCGGAGGAACGGCGCTCGTCGGCTATCTCCAGTTCGGGACGATCTCGATGGCGCTCAAAAGCCTGGAGGGACGGGTCGTCAGTCCCCTGATGACCAGCAAAGCCGGCCAGATTCACACGGTATGGATCTTCGTCGGCATTCTTTTCTGGGGTTGGATCTGGGGGGTCTGGGGATTGCTCCTCGGCATTCCGATTATCCTGGTCGCCAAAGCCGTCTGCGACCGGATCGAAGGCTTGAAGCCGATCGGAGAATTACTCGGCGATTAATCCGGTTCAGCGCGCCGAGAAAACCGCAAGGCCTCTCTCCCTGCCCGCTCCCATCCTCATCTGATCACCTCATGACAGGTTGCATTGACAAAAGAACCCCACTCCATTACATTAATCCCATCTTAAAATAAGTTCCTAAGCGAAAAATTACGACCTAAAGGAAGTGGTTGAAATAGGCCCTGGCGCGCAAGATCCGAATGAACGCCGGAAATCTTCGCTTGAAGAGACTTATGTTCACGGCGCTCCACTTGCAGGTGGAACGTAAACCACGGCGTTCCGCTGTTCAATGAGAACTTTCAGCTTCAGGGAGAAGCCGCAGAGATGGGATTCATCGAAGCCCTTTTGGAAACCAAGCTGGCCCGTTTGAGAGAGGTCATCCTTCCGCTGGATCGGGTGCTGATCGCTTTTTCGGGAGGGGTCGATAGCACCTTGGTCCTCAAGGTGGCCTACGACCTTTTAGGGAGCAACGCCCTGGGAGTGACCGCGTCGTCACCCAGCCTTCCCAGGGCCGAGCTGCAGGAGGCGATCGATCTGGCCCGCCATATCGGCGCACCGCATCGGCTGATTGAAACCGGGGAGCTTCAGAATCCTGATTACGCTGCAAACCCGGTCAACCGCTGTTACTTTTGCAAGGCGGAACTCTATACTGCTCTGGCACCGCTGGCGGCCCGGGAGGGATATCGCTATATTTTAGACGGGAGCCACGCCGGAGATCTCGCCGACTTTCGGCCGGGAGAGAAGGCCGCCCGCGAGCACCAGGTCTGCAGCCCCCTGAGGGAGGCTGCTCTGATCAAGAAGGAGATTCATTCGCTGGCGCGCCATTTGGGGCTCCCAAATTGGGACAAGCCGGCCTCCGCCTGCCTCAGCTCCCGTATTCCGCACGGCATTGCCGTCACCGCGGAAACCCTGCAACAGATCGAGTGCGCCGAGAGCGTCCTGCGAAACCTCGGCTTCCGCCAGGTCCGGGTCCGGCATCACAACGAGATCGCCCGGATCGAAGTATCGCCCGAAGAGTTTACCCGCCTCATCGAGAACCGCGAGGCGGTGCTGCGCGGGTTAAAGGAGGCCGGCTACCTCTTTGTGACATTGGACCTCGCCGGCTTTAAGAGCGGAAGCTTGAATCTTCTGCATCTGAGAGAGGAGCGCCGTTAAAATAGGTTTCTTAAGCAAAATTTATCACGGCCATGCTTCCAGGGCCGACCTACTCGGCGGCGTTCCTTTAATCTTTCGCGCTAGAACCTATTTTAAAATGAGGCGCTGAATAAATGAACGCCGTAATTTTTCGCTTGAGAACTTATTTTAATGGATGAAGAGACGATCACCCGCTTGATGCGGGAGGTGGCGCTCGGGAACCTGCCGGTGGAGGAGGCGGTCACCCGGCTGCGCCATCTTCCTTTTGAGGCAGTCGATGCGGCGGCCAAGCTGGACCACCATCGCCCGCTCCGTCAAGGGCATCCCGAGTTCATCTATGCCGCCGGAAAAGCGCCGGAGCAGGTGGCCGACCTTATGGTCTCCATGGCGGCCGCTCACCACGCCGCGCTGGCGACCCGCGCCTCTCAGGAGGCGGCCGACGCCCTCCGGGCGCGTCTCCCTGAGGCGACGTATGACGCCGTCTCTCGGATCCTGAGCGTGGGAGGACCGCTCCCCCTCCCGCCGCAAGAGCGGCTGAAGCTCGGCGTGTTATGCGCCGGCACCTCGGACCTCCCGGTGGCGGAGGAGGCGGCTCAGGTGGCGGAATTTTTGGGACACCCGGTCAGCCGGTTCTATGATGTGGGGGTCGCAGGTCTCCACCGCCTGTTGGACCAAATGCCGGTTCTCGAAGAATCGCAGGTTTTGATTGTAATCGCCGGGATGGACGGGGTGCTTCCGTCGGTGGTGGGAGGGCTCTTCGGGACTCCGGTCATCGCCGTGCCGACCAGCGTCGGATATGGCGCCAGCTTCAGCGGTCTGGCCCCCCTTCTCACCATGCTCAACTCCTGCGCCGCCGGCCTGACGGTGGTCAACATCGACAACGGTTTCGGCGCGGCCCTCGCCGCGCACCGGATCGGCCGCGCCTTCCGGAAGATAAGGAAAAACCGGTTAAAATAGTTTTCTAAGCAAGATTTATGGCGATACCTTATGTTAGCTTATTTTGATATTTTTGCCGGCATCAGCGGGGACATGGTCCTCGGCGCCTTGGTCGATGCCGGCCTTCCCCTGGCGGCGCTGGAAGAGACCATCGCCGCCCTCGGTCTGTCGAAAGAGATCACGATCACGGCCCACCCGGTTCGCAAGGGATCTCTCATGGGGACGAAAGTCGATCTGGAATGCCATCCCTCCGGCCCATCCGATCCGCCCCAGCGCGGTTTAAAAGAAATTCTGGCGCTGATTCGCGGATCCGCTTTGCCGGCGCAGGTCCAGGCATCGGCCTCCCGGATTTTTCAACGTCTGGGAGAGGCCGAGGCTGCGCTGCACGGAACTTCTCCGGAGGAGGTCCACTTCCACGAGGTCGGCGCGCTCGACGCCCTCGTCGACATCGTCGGCGCCGTGGCCGGGCTTCATGCCCTGGGGGTGACCCGCATCGTCTCCTCTCCGGTCCCCCTCTCCCGCGGCTGCGTCCGGTCGGCCCATGGCGCCCTCCCGGCGCCCGCCCCTGCGACCCTGGCGCTTCTGGCAGGCTGTCCGATTTATGGAATCGATCTCGACCTGGAAAATGTGACCCCGACCGGCGCCGCACTCATCAGCACATTGGCGGAGTCGTTCGGCCCGATCCCCACGATGGTCCTTCAGCGAACGGGACACGGCGCCGGGAGCCTCGACTTTCCGATTAAAGTAGGCTCTAGCGCGAAAGATTACGGCGCTCCTATTCCCAACCTTCTCCGCCTTTTCCTGGGAGAGGAAACCGCCTCGAGCGGCCTCCAGGCGGAGACGCTCAGCCTCCTGAGCACCAATATCGATGATATGCCGGGGGAGTGGTTCGGGCCGCTGTTTGATCAACTCTTGGCGGCGGGGGCGCTCGATGTCTGGCTGGCGCAGGTTCAGATGAAAAAAAACAGGCCGGCCGTCGTCATCCACGTCTTGGCGGAACCGTTGACCGCGCCGGGCCTCCGGCTTCTGCTACTGCGTGAGACAACAACGCTGGGGGTGCGGGAGGAACGGGTTTCGCGGTGGTCTCTGCCGAGGGAAATCCGGCGGGTCTTGACCCCTTGGGGCGAGGTGAGGGTAAAGGTGGCCCGCCTTCCGGATGGCAGCGAAAAGGGAAACCCGGAGTTTGAGGACTGCCGGCGGCTGGCTGAGGCGCATCAGGTCCCGCTCCGCGAAGTTTATCAGGCGGCGCTCCAATCTCATCGGGCGCGGGCCGAACAGAAAGAGCCGTTCTGAAAGGCTGAAAAATTCCTTGGGCGAGGAGCATTCGGCGTTCTCATGATCCCACTTCCGCCAGAATCTCTCTGAACAGAGCCGGCTTTTCTGCCTCTTTATACAGGGCGAGGTGATCCAAAATCACCGGGTCCAGGATCAGACCGCAAGAAAGGCAGCGCCAGCCGGTAAAGGAATATGGACCTGTCTGTTGATAATCGGTAAACTCCTCCGAAACCATTAAACTTCCACATTTGAGGCACTTCATTTGGACCCTCCTTGTTGGGGTTCATCACTTGAAACCAACATAGGGTGAATATAAGTCGGTATCGTCCCCCTTGCAAGTAGGCACCCGAAGGTTCTATACTTACTTCAAGGTGCGCATAATGATCGACACAGCAAAAAATTCCGTTCTGAAACAGGACTGCGGCGTGCAGCAGGTGCTCGACCTCGTTGCCGATAAATGGACCACCCTCGTTGTCTACCTTCTTTCGCGTGGGACCAAGCGCTACAGCGAATTGAAGCGGGAAATTGAAGGGGTCTCGCAGAAGATGCTGACGCAGACGCTGCGCCGAATGGAAAGAGACGGGTTGATTGCGCGAAAAATTTACCCAGTGGTCCCGCCGATGGTGGAATATTCGCTGACACCGCTGGGACAGACCCTGACCGAACCGCTGAAGGCCCTCTGCCTCTGGGCAGAGGAACACCTCCCTGAGGTCGAGAAAGCACGGACCGCCCGCCAAAATGCTTCCGATGGCTCCGCCCAGACAAGTTAAGATTCCCATCGCCGAAGCAAAAAACGAATTACCGATTAAGCGCTCTCATCTAATAGAGCCGTCATCCCGTCATACGAAAAACGATCGCTCGAAAAGCGCCATTGAGCCCATCAGGTCAATCTACCGCGCCAGCACATAGGATCAGCCGCTTTATCGACCTTGCTAGGTCGAGCTGCAGCAGTCCGCGCCGCCCTCGCGCGGTCGCGCAGCGTTCGACCGCCGGGGGGCAGGGGTGCAAACCCCGCTGTCCTTAGGAATCCGAAGGGGGTTGGACAAGCAACCCCCGCGGTGGGGCTTGGGGCAAAACCCCATTCCAATTAGAATTTACAATGCAATAAAAAATTCGACTCTTACTTTTCCACTCCAACAAATCCCTGATTGACATCGACCCTCTTTCAATCTGCAAAGAAGGCGTCGGACGATCTCCGTGGGAAAGAAACAGCGCTTACCTTGTTCCCGAATCATCGCTTTTTTCTACAAATGAGAGCTTGACACAAGATCTGGTATTGAAAATGGGACGGCCACAATGCACAAATTTTAAGCAAAGAGATAAAAACGCCGCCAATGCCGGTGAAAAACTCGTGCGGCGACCGGTTATCCACAGCTTATTCAAAAGAACTGTGGATGACTCACATCGTGTTATACTCCGGCAGCCGCTTCACGAAAGCCCTGAGATCCGCTTTCGCGAAGCGGCTGCAAACGGGGTAGGGAGGGCCGACCCGGCCGCTTTAGAGAACATCTCCCCCGCCTTTTTCTTCTCACCCTTCCTCAAATAATAGCGGCCGGCATAATAATAAAGCGAAGCGCGGTCTCTGAAGAACGGCTCTTCCTCCGGCACTGAAACGGTTCCCGCCTCCATCTCCCGAAGAATCCTATTAATATCGGCAAACCCTTCTTCGAACTTTCCGAAAAGAGCAGGGAGACCGAGGTAACTGATCGCCCGGACGATGCGGACCTTTAAATTGTCGGGATAGGTGTCGGCGGCGGCATCGATTTTCTCAATTCCTTTCTGCACCCATCGCTTCCGTTTGAACAGTTGAAAGAGCCCCCCTTCCAAATCGCGGGCCTTCAGCATCTCGAGGCTTCCGAGAAATGCCAGGCTGTCGGCGGTGTTCAGCCCCTCATACAGCGCTTCGGCCTTCTCTCGGGCGGACGGATCGTGCCGGTAGGCGGCCATCAGAAAATAGGCGTAGGCCTGGTCTTCTTCGGAGAGCGGCTCCCCCAGCCTCTGCGCCACCTGGTCGGCCACTTCCTCGGAGAGGGCGGCTTCAATTTCGTCGACCTGGTGGTTGGCGAGCGCAACCCCGCTCTGGAGAGAGAGCAACACAAGGAGCCATCCGATTTGCCCAACCCTTTCGATTACAAACCGCAGAATGCCGTCGATCTTCAAAAGCCGTTCCTTTCGTAAGAGAATGAATCATATCAAGCCGGCGCAACCGGTTGCACGAAAAAAAATCGGGGATCAGAGAGTGCCCGCCCTCTTCAGGCCAGCTAAAGATTTAAATGGATTTCGGAAGTTTTCCGGTTAGAAGGATCACTTATTGGGAACTTCAGGGATGGGAGACTTTTTTCTTTTGCGGAAGTTGAAAAAAGAAGGTTGTACCCTCTCCTTTTTTGGATTCGATCCAGATTTTTCCACCGGCCAGATCGATGATCTTTTTCACGATCGACAGACCGATACCTGTCCCATCAGCCTCCACATCTTTTAACCGTTGGAAAATACTGAACACTTTTTCGTGATACGCAGGATCGATCCCGATGCCGTTGTCTCTGACGTAAATTTCCACCCCTTCTTTTAATTCCCTTCCGCCGATTTCAATTCGCGGGTGCGACTGATTTCCCATAAACTTGACGGCATTGGAAATCAAATTCTCAAATAGTTGGGTCAATAAGAGATGGTTAAAAACGAAGCGGGGAAGGGAGGCTTGAATCATGACTTCAATCTTTCTCTCTAAAAACTGCTCCGCGTGAAGGCTGAGGACCTTCTTGATGACCTCTCTCGCCTCCGCCAACCGGGTCTCCCCTTGCTTTCGCCCGACCTGGGAAAGGGTCAGGAGGCCGATAATCAATTCTTCCATGTAATTCGTATTGGAGATAATCCGGTAGATGTAATGCTTTCCCTTCTCGTCCAGCCTCTCGCCGTAGTATTTCAGGAACATGCCCCCCATTCCCTGTATCGATACCACCGGTGTCTTCAGGTCATGCGACATCGTATAGACCACATCTTCTAACTCCTGCGTTCTGGACTTCACCTCCTTTTCCAGATTTTCATTGGCTTCAGAAAGACGTTCATTGAGTCTGGCGATCACTTGGGTCCGGGCCTCAACCTGATCTCCCAAATTCAGATTGGCCGATAAGAGACGCCGGTTGAGGGCAGCGATCCAGATAAAGACTCCCGCCATCAGCAGGACGCCGCCAACGGAAGACCAAAAGTTGACTCGGATCATTAATCCAGAATTTCTCCTGGAATAATCCATCGCGAGATTAAAATCTTGCTCACTTTTCAGATTTAAGGTTTCAATCTCATCGCTCAAAACCATCGCTCTTTTGTTCAACGCTTCCACCTGGCCCTGCGCTGATTCTAAATCCGTATCGTGAATTAAAATTTTATAGGTAATGTCATTCGCTTTTTTGACATAATCAGTAAAGTGGGATCGTATCGAGCGGATGGTTTCTTTGTCTTTAACCAGCGATTCAAGATCGAGGAGAACCTGTAAGAACAAGCGCCCCTCTTCTACGACTTTGGCAAGGATTGCTTCGTCCCCTCGCGTCACTGCTTTATAGATTTCGTCCTGGATGGAAGTGAGCTTCAGCGCGATCACATTGCTTTTCTTTAATATCGGCAGCGCTTTGTTTTCCACGTCGTTCAAGAGTTCAGAGTTTAATTTTGAAATGGTATGGTTATAATAAAGCCCTCCAAAAAAGATCACGGCTACGAAGCCAAGCAAAAGCCATTTCGCCTGCGAATGGAACATCTTGAGATATTTCATCGCATTCACACTTTTTCCAAAAAAAATTAAAAATCACATCCGCATCCAAATTCAAGCGGCCAGAACGGCCGATTCAAGTAAACAGGCCGTCCCGAACTAATGGCAGTAATTATTTCCACCCATCACATCAATCGCCCAGGGATATTTGCCAATCCCCTCCAGGGTTTTTGTGACCTTTTCTAATTGAGTATCGATAATTGAGACGCTCCCCTCCGTCGTATTGGCGACATAGAGAAACCGGCCATCCGGCGAGAGGGCGGCCACTTCAGGGTGCTTCCCCACCGGGACTGACTTCCTCCATCGGCGAGAAGCGGTATCGATGAAATCAATTTGATTTTTCTCCCTGTTGACGACATAAGCGGTCTTCCCCTTTTTCGAGAAGACAATCCCGATGAGATCCCCACTGATGGAGACTGTCGATACCGCTTCGGCCCTTTTTTTCATATCGATTTTGGCAGGGATGATCGAGACCGACCCATCCCCCCCGTTGACGACATAGACAAAGCGATGGTCCGGACTGAGGGTAGTGTGATGCGGGCGAGGACCGACATCAAAGACACGAATCACCTGACGCTTCACCAAATCGACAACCGAGACATTGTTCGTATCTTCGTTGGCGGCAAAGGCGACGTTGGCGCCGGGAACGACCGTAAGAATTCCAGGGCCGGTCGGCTCCCCATCGGGTTTGAGGAGGGCCGCCAACGGCCCCCCGCTGATCGGAATCGAAATCACCTTTTTTAGTCTGGAAACGTCGATGACCGTCACATCATAAGAGGCCGATCCGGCAACGTAGGCGACCCTTCCGTCAGGCGAAAAGGTCACATTCTCAGGATTTTTCCCGACCGGAATGGTGGCCACAACGCGGTGCGTGGCGGTGTCAATCACCGAAACATCCTGCGACCCGTGGTTGGCGATAAAGCCATACCTCCCATCGGGACTGAAATTCAGATGCTCGGGCGAGAGGCCGACATCGACCGACATCACCTTTTTGTATGTCTTGGCGTCGATGACCGCCACCTGATTTTTAATGGTGGTCGTCACGTAGACGAAACGGCCATCCGGCGTCTGCATGGCCATATGAGGCGTCGGAACATCTTGAATCCTGGCAACAATTTCCTGCTTGGCAAGGTTAATGACCGCCACGTCGGCGGAATCTCGATTCCCAATGAAAATATCCTCCCCTTGCATCATTGCCATATGGCCCGCTTCGATTCCCCAGCCTAACGCGCCGGCATGGGCGAAAGAGGGATCTTGCGCTCCGGCAAATCCTATCGCAAAAGAAAGAACGGCCCACCGATATCGCATCTTTTCTCCATTTAAGATCTTCCTGATGTTTTGTTTCTCCTTAAAGATCTTCTCTTTTTTGTGAAAGTGGATATTCAACCTGTCTGAATGGTCGCACTTCCTTTCATACGATTTTTCCGGGGCAACCGAAAAAAGAAGGTCGTACCTTCTCCTTTTTTGGATTCGATCCAGATCTTTCCACCGGCCAGATCAATAATTTTTTTAACAATCGAGAGACCGACCCCTGTTCCCTCGACATCCACCTCTTTTAACCGTTGAAAAATACTGAATACTTTTTCGTGGTACTCAGGATCGATCCCGATGCCGTTGTCTTTGACGTAAAATTCCACCCCTTCATTTAATTCCTTCCCTCCAATTTCAATCCGCGGGTGTGGCTGATCACCCATAAACTTGGCGGCATTAGAAATTAAATTTTCAAATACCTGAGTCAATTGCGTCTGATCAAAGAAGAAATCGGGAATCCCCTGGGCTAAAACAACTTCGATCTTTTTTTCTGAAAACCGCTCTTTGTGGATTTCCAAAATCTGTTGGAGGACCTCCGCCGGACGGCCGTTCTTTGTGGCGGTCTGCTTCCGCCCTACCCTGGAAAGCGTGAGCAGGCCGATGATCAATTCCTCCATATAATCGGCGTTGGCAATGATCCTCTGAATATAATGCTTTCCCTTCTCTTCAAGTTGACTCCCATATTTTTCCATAAAGAGCGAAGCCATCCCCTGCATCGATACCACAGGAGATTTTAGATCGTGGGAAACCGTGTAGACAAACGACTCCAATTCCCTGGTTCGAATTTTAACCTCTTCTTCCAAATGTTGGTTGGCTTGAGAGAGACGCCGATTGAGGGTGATGATCCAACTGGAACTCCCGCCGATCAAGATCATTCCTGCGATCGCAGACCACAGGCTGACCCGCAGCATCTGCATCGAATGCTGCTCAGACCGCTGCATCGCCTCATCAAACATAATGCGGCTTTTTTCATTCAACTCCCCTATCGCTTCGCCCAGTAACGTTCCTTGTTGGTTCAATTCGACTAACTGAACTTCAGACACCTTCAGTTCCTGAGGCAATTGGATTAACTGCAGGCTAAGCGCTTTTCCCTGCTGAAGATATTTAAACAGTGCGGAACGGATCGAAGTAATCACATTCTCATCATCAATCAGCGTTTCCAATTGCTCCAGAAGACGCAGGAGCGCCTCCCCTTCCTCCTCCGCCCGGGAGAGTCTTTCCTGATCCTTTTGGGAGACCGCCTTATAAAACTCTTCCTGGATCAAGATAAACTTCAATTGCGAAAGGTTACTTTTTTCCAAAAGCGGGTAGGCTTTGTCTTCCAACAGGCTCAAATGATGCGAGTTCGCTTTTGAAATAGTATAATTATAGGCCAGTCCAGAAACAAAGATGGTCGTCGTTAAAAAAAGAAGCGACCCTTGTAAAATACGCCATCTGAAGTCGCGTGGGGCATGCATTTAATTCTCCTGTGGTAGCTGCCCGGATCGGTTCCACGATTAAAACCTAGACTGCTCGAGCATTTTATCGACTTCGCCCTGAGTGATTGCGGATGATTTGAGCGAGGACTCGTTCTTCTCGGTCGGCGAGGTTTTTTCCTGATAGCGCCTCACGCCATTTCCCTTCGCCGCCACGCCGAGGCCGACCATGGCATCCCCAAGATGAGTTTGCGCCTCCTGCAACCCCCCTTCGACTTTTCGAAGTTTCTGGCAGGCCGGATCCTGAAAAGAGAGCGCCGTCAGCAAACCCATCAGCGCTATTTTATTTTTGTGAAATAGCGACTCGATATTTTCAAGATACTGTTTCATCCTCGCCTTATCTAACGATCCAGCCGCCAAAGCCGCCTTCAGCCCTTCCAAGGGTCCCGTTATCTCATGATGATTGTCCAGAACTTTCTCTGTATCGTTTAATATTTTATTTGTGACCTCAAGAAGCGTCTGATTCACCTCCGACACATGCTCAATCCCATCTCGAACTTGAGAAGAGATCACCCGCATCCGTTGCCCAGCCGGTAGCAGACAGGCAGAAATCTTGTTCAGATATTTGGAGAGTTCATCAATCTCAGTCCGGCATGAACTGCCTGCCTTTGCTTTAAGCTCACCCTCCACAAAAGCGGAAACCGACTCGATCAGTTGCTTTAAGTTCTGCTCCAAACATTGATTTCCTGAAAGTGCCATCGAAAGAACCTCCTTCGCTGAAGTTTCTTAAAAAATTTTATCGATCTTCTCTTTTAGGGTCTCTGCCATAAATGGTTTGATCATATACGTGGTGGCGCCCGCCTGCATCGCCTCCATCACGTGCTTTTGTTCGGCCTGCGCAGTCAACATCACAAAGGGAATGGTTTTCAATGCGGGGTCTTGCCGGATTGCTTTAACCAAATCGATTCCGCTCATATTCGGCATATTCCAGTCGCTGAGGATAAAATTGAATGTCTCCTGGTGAAGTTTGTTCAAAGCCAATTGGCCATCCTCCGCTTCTTCCATATTCATAAACCCTAATTGTTTCAAGGCATTTCTGATAATTCTCCTCATGGTTGCCAAGTCGTCCACAACCAAGATCCGCATCTTCAAATCTGCCATACCCGGCCCCTCTCTGTTTTATCTAACCCGTTTATGATCCGTTTTTAATCTTTGAATTCCCCGTAGTTTGCTGCGCGGGATGGGTTTGGTTTCCGCTCCTCCTCCAACCATTTCCTGGAGGTCATGATTTTAGATACCCCGCTGCTTGCGGCGGGGTTATTCATTTTTGATTGGAAGGCTCATTTTTTTTATAACAAGAACCCTTCCCCATTTCGAACCGAAGGAAATGATCGGTAATCCCAAGGAGCATTTCCGCCCCTCCCAAAAATAAAGAACCGTCCGGGGCCAAAACCCGGGCGATCTGCTCTAAGACCTTTTTTTTCGTTTCGATATCGAAATAGATCAGAACATTTCGGCAGAAAATCACGTCAAAAGTACCCAAAGACGAAAAGTCCGATAGGAAATTCAGCTTTCGGAACTCCAAAAACTGTTTTACCTCCGGCTTAACCTCCCATTCTGTGCCGGATTGGCTAAAGTACCGGGTCAAATAGGAAACCGGCAGGCCGCGTTGGACTTCATGCTGGGAATACACGCCTGCCCGGGCACGTTGCAGGACCTTTTCCGCAATGTCGGTTGCCATGATTGAAACATTCCAACTCTGAATCGACGGCGCCAGGTCACAGAGAAGCATCGCAATCGAATAAGGCTCCTGTCCCGTTGAGCAACCTGCGCTCCATATCCGGAGACGCCGGCTTTTTTCTTTCACTTTCATTATATTGGGAAGAACTTCCTTCTTCATCGTCTCAAAAGGGGTAATATCCCGGAAAAAGGAAGTTTCATTGGTCGTCATGGCGTCAATGATCTTTTGGCGAAGAAGGGGAGAGGCGCTCTCTTTCATGTGTCGGGCAAGATGATCGATGGATGGAAAACCTTCTTGAACCGCAATCGGCTGCAGACGGGTCTCGATGAGGTACTGCTTGGAGTCATCCAACGACAAACCGCTTTCACTTTGCAGCAAAGAAAAGAAAAAATGAAGCGCCGTCTGAGTAACCATCAATCATCCTATTAAAATAAGTTCTAGCGCGAATAGCCCAGGGAATGGGGCGGCCACCAGAGATTACGACCCCCAGGGAAGTGGTTAAAATAAGCCCTAACGCGCAAAGTTATCAAGGCCATGATTCCAGAGCCGACCTACCCGGCGGCGTTCCACTTGGAGGTAGGAACGGAAACCACCGCGCTCCGTTCGCTGAGGGCTTGTTTGTCAAAATTTCCAATTCAAGAATTCGATACTCAGGGAGAGGGGCTCATGACCCGGCTGACGATCGTTCCCTCGATCGCGGGGGCCATTTGGCTCAATGAAACCACCCGGTCGGCCAACCCTTCCTGAACCACAAACGATGGCATCCCCCAAATGACGCTGCTCTCCTGATCCTGCGCAAAAATGAGGGCGCCCTTTTCTTTCATCGCCCGCAGCCCAAGAAGGCCGTCGTTTCCCATTCCGGTCATGATGACGCCCAAAGCGTTCGGTCCATATGCCGCCGCCACCGACCGGAAAAGAACATCCGCCGAGGGCCGACAAGAATTCTCGGGCCGTTTTTGATTGAGGGAAATGACCATACCTTTTTCCCTCTGCTGCACGACCATGTGGTAATCTCCCGGTGCAATATAGGCAACCCCCGGTTCCAGCGACATCCCTTCAAAACCTTCCACCACCTTGATTTCAGCATTCCAATTGAGTCGTTCGGCGAGCAGCCTGGTCAAAAGAGGCGGCATATGCTGAACAATGACGATGGGAACCGGAAAGGTGGGGGAGAGCTTCGGTAAAAACATGGAGAGTGCCTCCGGCCCACCGGTCGAGATTCCGATCGCCACGATTTTTGGGACGACTTGAACCTTCGTCCGGCCACTATTCAATGAAGAAACCAAAAAGGAAGAAACCGATAATTTTTCTGCCTTTTCATTTTTGAGTCTTTTTCCGTTAGAGAACTCGGGACGGAATTGCTTGATCTTCGGGATCAGTTCCGCTGCAATCCGCTGAATCCCCTCTCCATACCCTTTGCCGGGGACGCTGGTCGGCTTGGAAACATAGTCGGAGGCGCCAAGAGAAAGCGCTTCAATGGTCTGGAACGCCCCTCGCTGGGTCAGGCTGCTGAACATAATCGTCCTGATCTTTGGATAACTGATCCGAAGCGCCTTCAACAACTCGAAACCGTTCAATTCGGGCATCTCAATATCCAGAATCAGCACGTCTGGGTTCAATTCTTTGATTCTCTCGACGGCCACGTTGCCGTTTGAAGCAGAGCCGACCACCTCGATTTCGGGATCGTGTGATAATGCTTCGGAGACGGCCCGACGGGCCACGGCGGAGTCATCTACCACCAAGACGCGTATCAAATCAGGCATGGGACCCGCTTTTAATTCCGAGGATGGCAAGTTTCTCTTCGAGGATCTCCCTTGTAAAAGGCTTCATGATGTATTCGCTGGCCCCTTTGGATATGGCATGAAGTATCTTTTCCATTTGGTTTTCGGTGGAAACCAATACCACGATCGGTTTTTGAATCGACGTCCCTTCTGACTCGAGGGCCTCCAACAGCTGCATGCCGTCCATATTAGGCATGTTCCAATCGAGCATAATCAGGCCGATCCCGGAGCCGGCCTGAAGCTGGGCGAGTGCTTCTTTCCCATCCGCGGCTTCGATTGTTTCATGCCCCATTTCTCGGAACATCCGCTTCATAATTTTTCGCACGGGCCCCGAGTCATCCACAATTAATACTTTCACCTGAAGCCTCCTTATATCCCGTTTCCAAGGACAACCGGTATGCAATGAGTTTAAGACGTCACTGCGACTCTGCCGATAGAAGTCTTGCGCCCATCTTTCTGCTTGGCATTTCTGTCCGCGCCCTGATCATCGATGCTGAATTTGCTGATCATCAATGTTAATTCCGCTCCCATCTTGGCCAGGTTCTGAGACGCCGCCAATACGTCGGCCGCCCCTTCCGCTGTCCCCTTCGAAGCCGCAACCACTCCGCCGATGCTTTGAGCCACTTCGCTCGTCCCCCTTGCCGCCTCCGCCACATTTCGGCTGATCTCATTGGTCGTCGCCGCCTGCTCTTCCAAGGCGCCTGCAATGCCCAATGAAATTTCGTTAATCTGATTGATTACCTTTCCGATTTCATCAATGGCTGAGACCGCCTCCTGGGTATTGGTCTGAATCGCGGCGATCCGCTGACCGATCTCTTCGGTCGCCTTTGCCGTCTTTTTTGCCAAATCTTTCACCTCATTTGCCACGACTGCAAACCCCTTGCCCGCCTCTCCGGCGCGCGCCGCCTCGATGGTCGCGTTCAAGGCAAGCAGGTTCGTCTGTTGCGCGATCGATGTGATGACCTTAATCACCTTTCCAATCTCCTGACTCGATTCTCCCAGCTTCGTGATGCTTGCATTGGTCGATTCGGCTACGGTTACCGCTTTAGAGGTAATCTCGGTGGCCTTCTGGACATCTTTTGAGATCTCCTTGAAGGTGGCCGACATCTCTTCGGCCGACGTGGCGACGGCATGGACATTCCGGTTTGTCTGCTCGCTGGCGGAGGAAACGGTGCTGGCCGTCCGCTCCGCCTCCTCCGAATTGGCGCTCATCTGCTGGCTGGAAGCGGACAATTCTTCCGACGCGGTGGCAATCTGTTTAGAGCTATCCTGGATACTGGAGACCAGCTCCCGCAGGTCGGACGTCATCTTCGAAAAAGACCGGGCCAGTCCGCTGATCTCGTCTCGTCCTTTCACTTGAACCGGATAGTTCAAGTCTCCCGAACTGATGGCTTGGACCGCCTCTTGAAGCATGCTGACCGGGAGCGAAACCGACTTTGCAATCAGGTAGCTGACCGTGACGGTCATCACCAGGCTTACCAAAAAGAGAACAAACGACAGGCTGGAAAACCGTTGGTTGTTCGTCTGATTTTCCTTAAGGATTTCATTGGTCTTGATCTGAAGAATACCGACCGTTTCTTCCATCGCGGCAAAAGCTCCCTTATCGGCTTCATTGATCTTCACCAATACGCCGATCGCTTTTTCAATCGCCGCTTGCGCATTGACCATCTTCCCCTGCCCTTCGGCCGTGACTTTTTCATCGACCAATATCAAAACCGTGTGGGTCAATTCGGTGATTTTCGAAGCCCCCTCCTCCATTTTCTTAAAACTCTCTTTAATGCCAAGGTCTTTGTCATTGCCATGCAGCGCCATCAGTTTCTCAAATCGATCGGTAAATTCGGCGAGGTTCTTGCCCAATTGCGTCCGGGCTTCGACGACGTTCCATTCCCCCATCACCTCCCTCGCCGGCTCGGCCAAGCGGCGAATAGACCGCGCCGTTTCGCTCGCGGCGTTGGAGAGTTTCAAATTTTTCTCCACCTCCTGAATACTTTGGTCGGTGCTACGGTTAATGTGGGCGATAAAGAGCCAGGTAAGAAAAATGGACAAGAGCCCGATCCCGGCATTCAACCAGAGCTTCTTCCGGATGCTTAAATCCTGTAGTCGTAGAAGCATTTCTTTTCTCCTTATGGAAGGGGGACACGATAGACAATTTTTACCTGCGATCTTTGATCAGGCGCCAAGCTCGTGGAATTCACATCACCGATCTCCCATCAAAAGAACGCCGTAATCTTTCGCTTAAGGGCCTACTTTAAAACGAAGTCACATATTCGATGACGTCGCCATCGGAGTGAAGGGCGCCAAGCTCGTGGAATTCACATCACCGATCTCCCATCAAAAGAACGCCGTAATCTTTCGCTTAAGGGCCTACTTTAAAACGAAGTCACATATTCGATGACGTCGCCATCGGAGTGAAGCTGAACCGGAACGGCCACCCCCTTCCGATCCCTGACGGTAATCCAATACTGTTCCAACTCGCCGGGAGACACCCTAAGAACCTTTTCCAGGAAAAGCCTTCTTTCAGAGGTCTTTCGGCTCTGATCCACAAGGATTCTCTTTGCCGGGAAAAGGTTCTCCGGAGTCGCCGCCCTTTTCTTACTGCATCGGGATTGTGTTGATGACCTTTATTTGCGATCGCTGCGCCGGCCCGACACTCTTTGCATTGACATAGCCGATCGCCCCATCAAATGAGAGGACATATTCGATCACTTCATTGTCCGAATGGAGCTTCGGCGGGACCGGGATTCCTTTCTCATACCGTTTGCTGACCCAGAACTGCTCCAGTTCATCGTCCGACAACTTCACGATTCTTTCCAGGAAAGTCCTTTTTTCGGAGGTGTTCCCCAATCGGTCGACCGATCTGACTTTCTCACCATTCGGCCAGGTCACTTGCTCTTTCAGGAAATATTTGCGAACTTCCGCCGAACTTAAGGCGGCCGTCGGGTTCTTCGCATTGACAATCACAAGCAGATCTTCGGCCCAGCCCATCAAGGGAACGGCCAGAACAAAGATCAAAACCAGTGCGTGAATTATTTTTTTTCGGCTCATTACGGCTCTCCTTTATTTTCCGAAGTGGGTTAGAATCCAAAAGCGGTCTGAATGACAATCCCATGTTCCGGACGGGGACCGGCCATATGATGAATATATTCGGCCTTGATCCGGTTGTAGGCATAGAGATCGTAACCGGCGCCGACGATCACTGACTTAAACTCCGGAATAAAATGCCGCGTGATGACCCCTCCCTCTTCACGCAGAGGATAGTAGGGCCCGCCGTCTTTCGGAAGGTTTGTCGCATCATACCGGACATAGGGATGAAGCTTCCCACCCATCAGGTTCAGCGAAAGCTCGGCAAAAATTCCATTGAGCTCAAATTTCTCGCCGCCGAGGCTTCCGGTGAGGTCTTTCTGCTGGGCAAAGGCATACTCTACGATCAAGTTGAACGGCTTGCTGTAGATGGCCAGATGCGGCGTAAACCCGATCTCTCTCAGTTCCAGCGGCTCTAAGGTCGTCACATCGGCCGTTGTCCCGAAGGGCGCCGTGGCCAGGTTGAAGGTGTCGATTTTGCTGGTCCAGCCACTCAAGCCGATCCGAAAATCTCTGAAGCCGGGGATCACCCATTCCAGCATCGCGGTCACCTGTTTATTATTGGAAGTATCCCTTCCCTGAATGAGACTCACAGGATCGGTTCCTCTTCCATTTGTGATCGAGAGGGCATAGTTGAGAGAATGGGCGCCGACCGTCGGCATATTGCCGTAAAAATTAACGCCGGTTTCATGGGACGGGATCAATGCAATTTCCTCTTCAAAGAGATCGGGGATCTGAATCGACTGCATCAACCAGGCGCGGCTATAAAGGGTCCGGTTGAAAAACCCGATCGGGGTAAAAAACGATCCGACCTGGACGTTCAGCCAATCTTTTATCCGGTAATCGAGAAAATTACGCTCCATATCCAATCCAATCTCAGTTGTTCCTCCTCGTTCGAGCTGGAGGTTGACTTCGCTGAGAAAGACAAGCCGATCGGTCAATTGGGCAACCACGACAAAATCGGTCCCCGCAATCCCGAACCCCCGCTGCAGATTGATCGGGTTCGGATCGGTCCCAAATTGCTCAAATAGAATCGCCTCGTCCTTATCGGCAGGGTCCCCGAAGCTAAAGGCCAGACTCATATCACCAAACGCTGAAAATTCAATATCGACGGCCCAAACCGGCCGTATCGCAAGCAACATGAGAACGATCACAGTGACAACCATTTTTGCTCTGAACATGCGAACCTCCAAGTTGAAGTCAGATCTGGATAGGTAAAGCGCGCCGCCACTCCGGACCGGTGCGCGCCCACAGGATTCCCTTTTATTTGAAGTGAAAACCTGCACTCTCAATAGCGCTTGTTAGCGCTTCTTTCTCGGTCTCGAAACCCCTCCTTAATTGCCGGAGGGTTCGATCCCGAACTTAAAATTGATCGGCGCCTCTTCATTGGCTTTGATTTCGACTTCTTGTGTGGTTTGGTGGGGAGGCTCATAAATCGGGCGATCCCCACCCTCTTCGCCCTTTTCCCAAGCAACAATCCGATAACCTGCTTGTAGGGCAACCACACGATACTTTCCCGGTGGGATTTCTTTGATTTCAAAAACGCCATCGGGACCCGTCACGGAAAAATAATCATGTTCTAAAGAAACAATCAGCCCATTCATATGGGTGTGGATGTCACATTGCAGTTTAAAGAGGCCCGCATGGCGGATCGCCTGCCCCACCACCTGCTGCCAACGGTGAATGGGAAGACCGATGTTAAAGATGGTAGCATTATTTTTGAGCCAAAATCCATGGATATTATGCAGGATAAAGTCATTATGTCTAAACCCGAGGACGCTTCCTTTCACGGCCGGCATGACACGGGGCTTAAATTGGCATTTTTCAACGATATCGACGTACCGGCTTTGAGGCGCTCTCCCTCTCTCGATATTCTCTAAAAAGACCATCACATTCTGTATTCCCTTGTTTTCCGGATTGACCACCAAGGCATCGTCTTGAAAGGTCTTCCCGCAAAAATCTTCATTCTTGACGACTTTGTGGACCGGCCGGTCTGGGATCACCGCATCTTTCCATTGAACCGTCCCCCGGAGCGTCCCTCCCGCAATGATGGGAATCGCTTCATAAGCTGAAAGGAGATCGGCTGAAAAAAATAGGGAGAGGAACATCAGCAGTATAGTAATAAGCGGAACGCCGTGAACATAAGTCTTTTCAAGCGAAGATTTCCGGCGTTCATTCGGATCTTTCACTTGAGAACTTACTTTAAATGGATCGGTTCGTTTCATCATCCCTCCTTAAGCCTTTCCGTCCGCAATCTTTACTACTTCATTAATGTCGAGCGCTAAAAAAAGGCCCCCTTCAAGTTTGTAGACCCCTTCCACTACCGAACCAAGCCGGCTATTTAAGGTCTCGGGAGGGGGCTCAAAGAGATTGGACGCCACTTCAATCACGTCACCGATTTGGTCGACCAAGAGATTCACCGGGCCGTCGGGGGTCCGGATCACTACGCTCATTGCTTGAGCCCCTTCCGGAAAAGGAGGAAAACCGAGCCTGACGCGAAGGTCCATGGCCGTTACAATTTCTCCGCGTAAGTTGATTAAACCGGCGATGATGGGAGAAGAGAGCGGGACAGGCGCGATCTCTTGAGCTGCAAAGACCTCTTGAACTTTCTCAACCTCCACTCCCAGAAAATGGTCTGCGATGTAAAACGTGGCATATTGGCGGTTATTCTCGCGGCGGCGATCAACCCGAGATCGCCTCCGTTCCATTTCGACCGGAAGGTCCTGATCCGGTTGCCGTCGCTCGTCAACACGCTCCATTCTATTTGTCTCCTCACCGGCGGACCCATCCCAACTCATCGTCATTCCCTCATTCTGCCAAAAGGCACAATCCATTAAAGATTGGCCCTTTTATTCCTGTATTTCATTTTGTCCTTCTCCTACCCCGACAGGCTCTCCCAACCACCCGGGCTCCACACGCTCGATGATGGGATCGATGTCGAGCAGATCGGTAATCTGCCCCCCGATGACAAGCGATCCTTCCACTCCAACTTTTCCCGCGGGAGAGGGATAAAGGAGCCGCTCCGCCTCGACAATATCAACGATCTGTCCGACGATGAGACCGACACTTTTTTGATTTTTTGAAAAAACAATCACGGGAAGACGTTCCGGCCGCTCGCCTTGCAAATCCAATCCGATGGCTTTGTCCAGGTGAATCAGGGGGAGAAGATCCCCGCGGTATTGCATCAACTCCCTTCCGAGGACCTGTTCGATTTTAGTTGAATCAATCTCTTCAAGCCGGGTCACAAGATCAAGCGGAATGGCATAGCGATCGCGGGAGGAGAGCGAAAAGACAAGGAGGGTTTGACGTTCGACCCCCTTCGCTTTTTCTGTATCATCCTTGGCTTCAGGATCGGAATGTTTCTCCTTCTCTTGCAGGAGCCCCCCCTGTTTGGCAATACCCATCACGTCTAAAATTAAGGCAACCTGTCCGTCTCCCATAATCGTGGCCCCCGCAAAAACAGAAAGACCTTTTAATTGCCTTCCCAGCGGCTTGACCACAATCTCTTCACTGTCGCTTATCTCATCCACCACCAAGCCAAAAGAATTTCCTCCGGTCTCTAAAACCATCATGTTGGTTTCGCTCTGCTCCTGGTCCGGCTCTTTTATTTCATTGGCCCGGCTATTCAGGCGAAGGATGTTTTTCAGGCGGAGGATGGGAAGGAGAGCGCCACGGAGACGATAGAACTCGGCCCCCTGGAGTATTTCGATCCGCTCACCCGATTCTTCATCAACCCGGATCAGTTCCAAAAGACCCGCCTGGGGCATCGCGAACCGCTGTCGGCCTGCAGTCACCATCAAAGCCGGAATGATCGCCAGGGTCAGCGGGATTTTAATCCGTAATGTCGTTCCTTCCTTCAGGCGGTTTGTCATTTCAATCGTTCCGCCGATTTTCTCGATGTTGGTCTTAACCACATCCATGCCGACACCCCGCCCTGAAACATGGGTGATTTTCTCGGCCGTTGAAAGACCCGGAAGAAAAATGAGGTTGATCGCCTCCCGCTCCGATAGTTGCGCCACCGCGTCCGGCCGGATGAGACCTTTCTCCACCGCCTTCTGCTTGACTTTCTCCAGATCGATTCCGCCTCCGTCATCGCTCATTTCAATATTGATCTGCCCTCCTTCATGGTAGGCCTTCAGAAATAATCTTCCTTGGGCGCCTTTCCCCCGCGACTTTCTTACTTCGGGAGGTTCAATACCATGGTCGATGGCATTGCGAACGATGTGGGTCAAAGGGTCTTTGATCGCTTCCAGAAGGGTCTTGTCCAGTTCTGTTTCAGCCCCTTCCATGACCAGGTCTACCTGCTTGCCGTTATCTTGCGTCAGATCACGGACGAGGCGGGGAAACTTCTCCCAAATGTTTCGAATCGGTTGCATTCGTGTCTTCATGACTGCATCTTGAAGCTCAGTGGTAATGAGGTCCATTCGCTGTGCCGTTCCCGTCTCTGCGGTATTATCACGCTCTCGAGCGTGTTGTAATAACTGATTGCGCGCCAAGACCAGCTCTCCGACCAGATTCATCAATTTATCAAGCAGCCGGACGTCGACCCGAAGTGACATTTCAGCGGAAGAAAGGGCCTTGCTTGCAGATGGGTCCGCCGCTTTCTCACCCGTCCCTTCCCCGACAGGAGACGTGGGGGGAGCCACGTCTCCTTGTCGAGGAGGGATGGAGTGAGTTGGCATGATCGGGGATGAGTCATTCCCGGCCAAAAGCGCGTCCAGTTTCTGCCGCACCGTCTCATAAGCCTGCTCAGGTTCTTTTGCCTCGGCCTGAATATGGGATAGGATTTCTTTGATCGTATCAATGGCCGTGAGAAGGATGGTGACCACGTCGGACGTCAGCAACATTTTTCCATCCCGCATGGCCGACAGGACATTTTCAGTTCCGTGTGCGATGTTTTCCAGCTTTGGGAGTCCTAAGAAACCGCAAGTTCCCTTGATCGTGTGGATCGTCCGAAAGATGCTTCCCAAAAGAGAGGCATTCGCCGAATCCTTTTCAAGCGCAACAAACTCTTGGTCGAGTCGATCCAGCATTTCGCCACATTCGATAACAAACTCTTTTAAGATGCTCTCTTCTTCTGTGGCCGGGGCCGCCTCATTTATGGAGGGAGAAGGCCGTTCAACCAGGTTTTCCTGCCCTGAAGGAAGAATCGGCTGGTTGGATTCTGTCTTTGGGGTCCCTCTGGACCGCCCTTTTTTTTCCGGTGAACGTTTTGCCATACTTAAACCTTTATTCCTTTTCCCTCAAAAAATAGGAAAACCCCTTGATCCATTAAGGATTCAAGCTTATCGTTCATCCGTCTAGATACCAAGCAAGGTATATGCCATATCGGTATGAGACGATGACGGCATGAAATCATAATAATATTAAATACATACAAAAGGTGCAGGGCGGAAACCGGGAGAATAGAAGTTTAAATTTGTAAAGTAGGTCCTATCGGTAGGCCATTTTTTGTCACCGGCTTACTCAGCCATGGGGAAGGACATCACGCAAGGAGATGAAGAAGGGATATTGAGAGTAGTTAGAAGGATTCGCCCGGATAGGTGACGAGGATCATACCTTAAATCGGCTGATTTCAGTGTTGAGCAGTTCGGCTTGACCGACCAGACTTTTTACAGCCTCGTTCATCTGCTGGACCATTTCCGCATTGGCCTGAGTGATCTGATGGATCTCCCCGATGGAACCGCGGATGATCCCGTGGCCGCGTTTCTGCTCGCTCATTACTTCGGCGATTTGCTGAATCCTTAATGTGACACTCTCCACGGCTTCGGAGATCTGTTTACTTCCCTGGGCCTGCTCCTCGGTTGAAATCTTTACTTGGCCTGTGATGGTTCTCATTTTTTCAGAGGCCTCGGTGATATTGAGCGTTCCTTTTCCTAACTCATTCATGGCAGTACTGATTTGCTGGATCATGATATTCATGATTTCCATCAACTCGGTCACCTGGTTGGTCGCCTTCACCTGTTCTAACGTTGCCTTCTCAATGAGGCGCGACATCTCCGACGATCGCTTTGAGCTTTTTAATATCTTCTTCAACGACTCGCGCGCATTCGTGGAAAGGTGGACCCCTTCATCCACGCTGCGGGTTCCCTCTTTAATAGAGACCACCGCGCCTTTGGCTTCGGATTGAAGATCTTTAATCAACTGCGCAATCTCTTTTGTTGAGGTGGCGGTTCGATCGGCCAGGTTCTTAATCTCATCGGAAACGACGGCGAATCCCTTTCCCTCATTGCCCGCCTGCGCCGCTAAGATCGCCGCATTGAGCGCCAGCAAGTTTGTTTGCCGAGTCACTTCATCAATGACGGTCAATATCTTTCCGATATGTCCCGTCCGCTCGTCGAGTTTACTGATGACATATGCGGACTGGTCTACGGTCTTCTTAATTTTTTCCATCCCCTCAATCGTTTTTTCGATGGCGGTGGCGCCCAACTCCGCTGCATCCTGGCTGACTTGTTCCGTCAAGGAGGCCGCTTCCTTTGCATTCTCCCCCACCTCTTTGATTGAGGCGTTCATCTCATTAATCGAGGAGGTCGTCTCTTCAGCACTGGCCAGTAATGTATCGACATTTTCAGCAACCTGCCGAATGGAGCTTGACATTTCCAGTACGGAAGAAGCGGTATCTTCCACAGAGGTCGAAAGCGTCGTCGTGCTGCTTGCCACCTGGTTGATTGCCGCACTCATCTCTATAACGGAGGAGGAAGCCGCCTGAGAGGAAGACGAAAGGCTTTCTATACTTTCGGAAATATTCTGGACAGAAACATTCATTTGTTCGATGGAGAGGGATGTTTTCTCCGACGCCTTTGTCTGATGGAGGGCCCCATCGCTGACCTTCTTCGTGTTCAGACCCATCCGATCGGCCACATGGCTCACCTGCAGGGAGGCGTCTTGGATCCTCTTGATCATCCCTTTGAGACCGGCCGACATCTGCGAGAAAGCCGCCGCTAACACTCCCATCTCATCCTGGGCCGTTATCGCAATCGTTTGGCTAAGATCTCCTTGCGCAATCTGGATAGCAAAGTTGGTAATTCGTTCCATCGGTGTGATGATGATTCGGGCAAAAAAGAGCGAAACTAAAACACCGATACTGATCAATACGACTACGGTTGAAAAGGTAATCAAGACAAATTTTTTCAATTCATGCTTCAGATTCTTTAGTGAAATCCCTAACCGGATCACACCGACCTTCTCGCCGGTATCGGCATCCCTCGACTTTAGAATGGCTGGAGCCACCACCTCATAAAGCGTTTCGGAGTTTTGAATATACTGAAATACGCTTGACTGGTTCGCTTTCAAGGCTTGTACTGTGAGGCGGTCCTCCAATATTTTTCCGTTTTCTTTCCCATCTGAATGGGCAATGACTTTACCATTCTTATTTAAAATAATGGCATAAGCGATATCCGATTCGTGGGAAAGACCTTTGATGATTAATTCTAAAAAAGCGCTATCCTCGGATGAGATGGCGAATAAACTATTGGTCGTAATACTATGGGCGATGGACAGTCCTCTTTTTTTTAGCTGGTCTTCATAAGAATGTTTAAGGCCGATCAACAAAATAGCGCCGACAGTGGATCCCACCACGATAACAAGGAGATTAACCAACAAAATAAATTTAAACTTCAGTCCTCGTCTTGTTTTTTTTGCAGGGATCATCCTAATCGTTTCGCCTCATCTATTTGTGGTTCATTTCCCCGGAGAAAGCGACAAATCAATGGAAACGCTCTCTTTCCCTTTGAGAGTGATGGTCTTTGCAGCGCTGGTCGAAGGACCCATCCATGCCTTTATCTGATAGGTGCCGTCCGGGATGTCAGGGATGGTAAAACTTCCATCCTTTGCCGTGGATGTATAGAAGGGATGATCCAATACCAGTATGAATCCTGCCATATGGCTATGGATGTGGCAAAATATTTCGACCATTCCGGGATTCTGGAAGGTCCAAGACTTTTCTCGTCCAGGGCCGTAGAGGCCCAATTCGAAAGGATTTGATTTCGAGATGGAGAAGGCGCTGTGGAAGACTGTGTCTGCATTCGGGAAGGAGACCGTGGTCCCCGTCGTAATCGCCAATGCCCGAGGCGCAAACTGAAGGTCTTTATGGTCCATGTCGGGCGTCTGTTTTGGCAAAGAGAAATTCCCCTTGACCCCTTCCAGATAGACCACGATATTTTCCGGGCTGCTTTTCCCTTGCATGACGACCTTGCCTGTAGCCGTCCCTGCGAAGGCAAGAGGGGCGCCGGTTAGAAAAAAGAAGAATACGGCGAAATACACTATTTTCATCAAACCCTCCTTAATGATCTTTTGGAAGATCCGGCATCGAAACAACAGGAAGCTTCCCGGTGAGCGCCTTCAAGAAAGCGACAAGATGCTCTTTGTCCTTCTTGGTCAGATTTAATTTCAAAATTTTGGATGACTTCGTTGGCACAGAGGCCCCGCCTTTATTATAAAAGTCGACCACTTCTTCCAGCGTGCCAAAGGCGCCATTGTGCATGTAAGGCGCGGTTTGATTGATTTGCCGAAGTGAAGGCGTTTTGAAGGCCATCTTGTCTTTTTCATTTTTCGTCACGCCGAACCGGCCAAGATCCTCTTTCTCGGGGCCGACCTGAGGCACACCCAGGACATGATAGCTGCTGTCTGTGAAATTAGGTCCGGAATGGCATTGCGAACAGGCGGCTTTCCCAACAAACAAGATCAATCCTTTTTTCTCTTGCTCGGTCATCGCCTCTTTAGCCCCTCGCATATATTTATCGAAAGGGGAATCTTGCGTCACGACCGTTCTCTCGAAAGAAGCAATCGCTTTGCCGACATTTGGAAGACTCGGCCCCTCCCCGAATACCGCTAGAAACCGCTTTTTGTAGTCTGGCGTACTGTTCAGGCGCCTGACCAATTCCTCCGGTTTCAGGTTCATCTCCCCGGCGGCCTGGATGGGGCCCTGGGCCTGCTCCTCCATGGTGGAGGCGCGCCCATCCCAAAACTGTGCTCCATTGTAAGCGATGTTAATCACCGTGGGAGAGTGGCGTCCGAGTTCTTTTCCTCCGAACCCGATAGAGCGGGGGAGGCCGTCGGAGTAACCTTTTGCCGGGTCATGGCAGGTGGCGCAGCTCATCGATTTATCGAAAGAAAGCCTGGTGTCGAAAAAGAGCATCTTTCCCAACTCGATTTTCGGGTCGGTCTGCGGATTGTCGGCCGGAACGGGAACCGGCGGCAAGGGACCTAAATCTCCAGGCAGCTTCTCCATCTGATCAAGCGTCGCTATATTCAAAACGTTTTTTCTCGCCTTATCGACCTTTTCAAGCTCGCTTTCCGCGCTTAGGATTCCTACGATCATCAGAGAAAAAACGATCGCCATCCCGCCCGACATGGGAATGAGAAAATGCTTCTTTTTATTTGTTTTATTTTTTGACATGGATTCCTCCGATATTTAGACTTCTGACTAAGCATACCTCAGGACGGTATTTTTGTCCTTGTACGGTCTTAATCTCTGGGAAGTTCCGGCATCGAAATCGCCGGGGTCTTTCCGTCGAGGGTCTTCAAAAAAGCGACCAACTCCTTTTTTTCCTGATTGGTCAGGTGAAGTTTTATCATGTTCGGCGATTTGTTAAATCGGCTGGAGCCTCCCCCGCGATGGTAAAAATTAATGACCCCTTCCAACGTTTCGATCGACCCATTATGCATGTAGGGGGCTGTTTGCGTCAGATTGCGGAGCGGCGTCGTTCTAAAGCGCCACTTATCCTTCTCCTCTTTCGTGACCGAATAGCGGCCCAGATCGGCCCCTTCCTGGGAAACGCCGAGGCTGTGAAATTGGTTGTCTGTAAAATTGGGGCCGCTGTGGCACTTCGAACAGACCGCTTTTCCGACAAATAAGGCCAGTCCCCTTTTTTCCTCATTGGTTAAGGCATGCTTATCCCCAAGCATATATCGGTCGAAGGGAGCGTCGCTCGTGACCAGCGTCCGCTCAAAAGAAGCGATCGCTTTTGCGGCGTTTTCTATATTCGCCTCTTTTCCAAATACTTTTTGGAATCGCTCTTTGTATTCCGGAATCTTGTTGAGGCGATCGGCCAACTCTCTTCTTTTTAAGTTCATCGCTTCCGGACTTTCAATCATATATTGCGCGCCTTCCTCCAGGGCCGATACCCGTCCATCCCAAAGTTGAGTCGTATTGTGCGCGGCGTTCAAAAGGGTGGGGGAATGGCGTCCGAGCGCCATTTTTCCCAATCCGATAGAAAGGGGAAGGCCGTCGGAGTAGCCTTTTACCGGGTCATGGCAGGTGGCGCAGCTCATCGACTTATCGGAAGAAAGTCTTTTGTCGAAAAAGAGCATCTTTCCAAGCTCGATTTTTGCATCGGTCTGGGGATTGTCGGATGGAACGGGAACCGGGGGTAAGGGACCTAAATCTCCAGGCAACTTCTCCATCTGATCGAGCGTCTCGGGAGTGATCAGATTCTTACGGGTATTATTCACAGCGATCTTTTCTGTCACCTCGCTTGACGAGGTTTCTATATGGAACAGGCTGACGATTGCCATAAAAAAGGCGAAGAGAAAAATTCGGTTTTTGATGGATCGAACCCGGTTAAACTCGAAGCGGCTTCGGGAGACATTCATGGTCTTCAATTTCTCCGGGTTTTAAGTTTCATCGGTTCGCAATCTCTGTTGTATATGCGCCATGGGATCATTACTTTATTGTTTTACCGTCATAAAGGCCAATCGGTAGGGCACCCCTTCCATCTCTTCTCCTTCTTCGTTTCGGACGGAAAAAAGGCTGACCTGATAAGTGGCATTCGGCTTCAATGGTATATTCGGCTTAAATTGGAGCGTTCTTGGATCAAGCCAGGTGAACTGCCCGGAAATTTCTATCGGGTCCCCATTTTCGTCGGTGATGCCTCGCTGATCCAGGACGAAGTCTTCTACCAGGGTGGGATCCATTTTCTGGTTAAATTCGATGGTGATCAGCAGGTCACCCAAATCACCAATCTCAGACCCATATTCCGGAGAGGTCTTCACAATGTCGATCCCGGAGGGATCACTCCCCCATACCAGAGCGGGTTGGGTTATCATGGAGGAAAAAAGTTCCCACATAAGCAATAGAATAAGAGAACTTTTCATTTTTTCTCCTTGTTATCGCCTGTACGCATTCAATTTATAAACAACTATTTTCACTGAGGTTTATTGAAAGAAGGTATTTTAGCAATTTTATGCAAGGCAGTTATGCAAGCAATATGCCTCTCAGGCATGATTGGGGTGAGGCCATAAATTCATATTAAATCAATGGCTTAGTTTTGCTCGCGCGGAAAAGACGGAACTTAGAAAATTAAACTTGCATAGTTTGCCACATAGAAAAAGCCATTTTTTGTCACCTGGGCTTTGAAAATAGAGAGCACGGTACCGGATCAATCATCAAGAGAGGATGGATGGAACTCGACCCGAACAAAGGGGGGGAAATTATTCAAGAAAGGAAGTCACAGGTATGCCGAATAATAAAAAAAGATAATCATTTAGAGGGATAGACCGAGGCGTTGACGAGATGTTACTGTTTAGACGGCAACAAGAGAGGAACAACTAAATAAGGGGGATTCTGATGAAACGGATATTTTTAACGGTGTGGGTATTCCTCTGGGTGGGGAACCTGGCGGTAATGCCTGCTTGGCCAGAGGAGAAAGACCGTTCTTCCCAGAAAGAAATGGGGGGGATGGGGGGGATGATGGACAATTCCATGATGTCCAGCCACAACGACATGATGGGGAAGATGCTCGACACCATGAAGGAGATGGCCCAGGTGCTCAAGGAGCAGGCTAAAGATCCGGACGTCAAGGCCAAAACCGACCGAATGATGGTCCATATCGAACAGATGAAAAATCAACATCAAAAAATGAGCGGGATGATGTCAAAACAGGGGAAATAACCCCATCACTGGAGCAGTAAGGGGGAGCCTTGCACGGGTATAAGGCTCTCCCACCCTCTTGCGATGGATTGCCGTGGAGAATGAGGAGGGATGGTATAATCCGAATGATCATAGCGGAGCGGTGTCAGCAACATAACTTCCCTTCTTTTAAAACCTCAAAACCCTCCTTGATTAGAAAGAGCACGATGATTAATCCGGCAATCGGGTCGGCCCACCAGAGTCCATATAAATAATTCAATCCTAATCCGATGAGCAGGGCAATAGATAAAAAGACGCAAGCCAAGGTCTGCTTGGAATCGGCCACCAAGCTTTTGCTGTCCATTCGTTTCCCGGTTCGGTATTTTAAATAAAATAGAACCGGCATGACAACCATAGACAGAATGGCGATGATGATTCCGAAGAGGCTTCGATCCGGGATTTCGCTAAAGACCAATTTCTCGATCGACTCATAGGCGACATACGCTCCCAGGATCAGGAAGGCGTACCCGATCAGCCGGACTGCCCTGTCCTCTTGTCGTGCTTCTCCCTCATCGGTAACCTCATCATTTCTTCGAAATCTCCAGATGACGATGGCGCCGGAAAACGACTCGACAAAACTGTCGAGGCCGAATCCGACCAGCGCGGCGCTTCCGGCGATGAGCCCGGCGATCACGGAGGCGACCCCTTCGAGGATGTTGTATCCGACGGTGAAGTAGGCCAACCGGAGCGCCCTTCGCTTAAGTGTGGAATCCATCCGATCAACCTCCTCCCTTCTCTGCCGGCATCCTGCATTCCTTGATGACCTCTTTGGGAATCATCTTCAGGGCCACAAAGAGTAGCGCCGGCACGATGACCATGTCGTCGAGGTGGCCGATCAGAGGAATAAAAAATCGGGAATGAGATCGAACGGCAAAAGGGCATAGCCGACGGCGAGTGCAAGAAGAAGTTTGGCCATCCTCGGCGTGCGGCGATGCCTGAGCATCCGCTGATAGGCCTTCAGTTCACGTTTTAATTTCATTCCTATCGCCTTCAATCCGTTCATTCTGCTCCTGTTCAATCACAAAAGAGGGCGGCCGGTCCAAAATAGGCCAACAGCCATCATTGAACATGGCATTCCTGTTCAACAAAGCCCCCGGGTATAAGGAGCCATCACTAGGAATCTGCGGGTCCACCTCAGCCTGTCCGGATTCTTCCTCGTTATGGTCTTTATCTGTTCCCCTCCGGAAACCGGATTTCCTCGATCCAATGGTCAGGGCGAACGCCGACCTGAAGCGTCGTATGATCGATCCGAAATCGATCGGCCAAGAGCGCTTCAAGCTCTCCCTGAATGGCGGGCCAATCCTGAAGCCGGGAGATCGTCACATGGGCGCTCAAAGCATATTTTCCAGAGGTCAACGTCCAAACATGTAAATCATGCACCTCCTGAACGCCGCCAAAAGAGGCCATCGTCTTTCCAACCTCTTCTAAGTCAATATGTTCGGGAACAGCTTCCATAAGAATATCGACCGCCTGTTTGAGAAGGCTCCAGGTCCGGGGAAGGATAAAGAGGCCGATGCCAGCGCTGATGATCGGGTCGGCGAGATACCAGCCGGTGGTCAGTATGATCAGGGCGGCAAGGATCACCCCTACCGAGCTGAGCATATCGCTTAAAACTTCAAAGTAGGCTCCTTTCAGATTAAGACTCTCTCCGGAGCCGGCATGGAGCAGGCGCATGCCGATCAGATTGATGATCAGCCCCACGACCGCCACGGCCATCATTGGAAGCGCCAGGACGGCGGGAGGGGCGATGAAGCGCCGATAGGCCTCATAGAGGATATAACATGAAATAAAAATCAGGACGACGGCATTCACAAGCGCAGCCAGGATCTCCACACGGTAGTAGCCGTAGGTTTTCCGGAGGGTGGGAGGGCGTTCGGCAAACCACATGGCAAAGAGCGAGATTGCCAGGCCGCCGACGTCGGTCAGCATGTGCCCCGCGTCGGCAAGCAGCGCCAGGCTCCGGGTCAGCAGTCCTCCGATGATTTCCACAATCAGATAGGCAACGGTCAAGGAAAAAACGATCAGAAGCTTCTGCCGATGGCCGGACCGTTGGACCGCGATCAGATGAAGGGTTTTAGCGCTCGTCGCCATGCCCCCCTCCTTGCGCCTGTGGGCTTTCTTTAATCACATTGGGATTGATTCCCACGCCGAATTCAAAGACGAGTCGGCCGCCCCGGTCGGCCCCCAGCGCCACCAGCGCCGACAAAACGACCAATCCAAATAGAAACCGCCAACGCTGTGAAGCCCATTGCCCCCTTTGGTTGATCCGGAAGAGATAAATCGAAAGAAAGACCCCCACCAGGGTGGCGGTCAGCATCCAGTTTCGGTGAATATGAATGAAATCATGTCCTGGCGCATCATGTCCTGTGGGATCGGTCGCTGCAACGATATTGGCGGCGATGAACCCGGTGGGGAGGGTGATGATCGCCGAGAGGGTTCCAAGGTAGAGCATCCAGGTCGCGACGAGATGAAACTTTTCATCACGCAGGACCGCCATTCCTTCCATCGCAAGCGCCCCCAGAAAGAAGGCGATCGGAAAGTGAATCAGCAAGGGATGGATGTTTTCCTGAAGCGCGGACATTCCGGGAAGCAGTGTCTCCATATTCTCTCCTCCTCATCTGTCGAAGCACAGCGTTATGCCCTCTCGGGGATTTCCGCCACATTCTCTCTCTCTTTTATCCCTACGTCAACGGCTTCGTCTCTTTTGTGAAAGATCCGATAAAGCACCGGCAGGACCAGCAATGTCAGCGCCGTTGACGAAAGAATGCCGCCGATGACCACCGTCGCCAGGGGCCGCTGCACCTCCGCTCCCCTTCCCACAGCCAGGGCCATCGGAACAAACCCGAGCGACGCGACCAGCGCGGTCATCAGGATGGGACGCAGGCGCTGGAGCATCCCGTCGAGGATCGCCCGGTCGAGCGGGACCCCCTCGGCGCGAAGCTGATTGATGATGACGATCTTCACCAGGCCGTTGAGAACGGCGACCCCCGAGAGGGCGATAAACCCGACCCCGGCCGAGATCGAGAGGGGGATTCCCCGGAGCCAGAGCGCCGCCACCCCCCCTGTCAAGGCCATCGGGATGCCGGTGAAGACCAGGAAGGCGTCTTTCACATTTCCGAAGGTGACAAAGAGGAGGATAAAAACCAGCACGAGCGCGACGGGGACCACGATTTTGAGGCGCTTTGTCGCGGAGATCATCTGCTCGAACTGCCCCCCCCAGGTGGTCCAGTAGCCGGTCGGAATCTTGACCCGCTCTTTAATGCTTCGCTCCGCCTCCTGCACGAACGATCCGATGTCGCGGCCGCGGACGTTGGCCGTGACCACGACTCGCCGCTTGCCGTTCTCCCGGCTGATCTGATTGGGGCCGGGAGCGACCTTAAAATCGGCGACGGCGCCAAGAGGGATGTAAGAGGGCCGTCCCCCCTCGTCTCCCCTGGAGGGGGGAGAGGATAAAGATGAAACCGGGAGGGGAATCGGAAGACGCTTCATCGCTTCAAGGTTGCCCCGTATCTCCTCCGGCAGCCGGACAATCAGGTCGAACCGCCGGTCCCCCTCGAAGATCTGGCCCGCGCTCTTTCCTCCGACGGCGATCTCGATCGCCTCCTGAAGGTCGGAAAGATGGAGGCCGTAGCGGGCCATCTCTTTCCGGTTGATCTGAATCGTCAGGACCGGAAGCCCGGTGACCTGCTCCACCTTGACATCCGAAGCGCCGGGGATCTTCTCCATCACCTTCGCAATCTCCTCGCCGGTCTCGAACAGAACGTCCATGTCGTCGCCGAAGACCTTCACAGCGACATCACTTCTGACACCGGCGATCAGCTCGTTGAAGCGCATCTGAATTGGCTGGGTGAACTCGTAGTTGTTTCCGGGAATCTGCTTGACCGCTTCCTCAATCGCATGAACCAAGTCGGCCTTGGGGCGTTTTGGGTCCGGCCACTCCGACCGCGGCTTGAGCATGATGAAGTTGTCGGCCACGCTGGGGGGCATCGGATCGGTGGCGATATCCGAAGTCCCCATCTTGGCAAAGATCTTCTCCACCTCCGGAAATTCTTTGACCTTTTTTTCCAGGGCATGTTGCATCTTAATCGCCTGGGAAAGGCTGGTTCCCGGAATGCGCAGGGCATGCATCGCGATATCTCCCTCGTCGAGGCTCGGCATAAACTCGGTCCCCATCCGGGACGCCGCCAGGACCGACAGCAGCACCAGAGCGGCTGCCGCGGTCACCACCGCCGCCCTGTTCCGAAGCATGAGATTTAAAAGAGGAGCGTAGGCATGTTTGGTCACCCGGACGACGAAGTTTTCCTTTTCGGAGAGCCGGCCGGAAAGCAGGAGCGCCACGGCGGCCGGGACAAACGTCATCGAGAGGATCATCGCGCCGAAAAGGGCGGTGACCACCGTAAAGGCCATCGGGACAAACATCTTTCCCTCCACCCCGGTCAGGGTCAGGATCGGGAGGTAGACGATCGCGATGATCAACTCGCCGAACATCGTCGCCTGCCGGACCTCCTTGGTGGCTTCGAAGACCACCTCGAAGCGCTCGGCGCGGGTCAGCAGCCGTTTGAGGCGATGCTGCTCCTCCGAGAGCTTCCGGATGCTGTTCTCCACGCTGATCACGGCGCCGTCGACGAGCAACCCGAAGTCGAGCGCCCCCAGGCTCATCAGATTCGCGCTGACCTTATTTTGAACCATCCCTGTGATCGTGAAGAGCATCGAGAGCGGGATGATCATCGCCGTAATCACGGCCGCCCGGATGTTTCCTAAGAAGAGGAAGAGGATGACAATGACCAGCAGCGCCCCTTCCGCCAGGTTCTTCTGAACGGTTTCAATCGTCGCATCGACGAGTGTGGTCCGGTCATAGACCGTCTTGGCGACCACCCCTGCCGGAAGGGTCCGGTTGACCTCGACGAGTTTATCGGCGACTTTTTGCGAGACCGTCTGGCTGTTCTCTCCCATCAACATGAAGACGGTGCCAAGGACGACCTCTTGGCCGTTTTCCGTGGCGGCGCCGGTCCGCAGCTCTTTTCCAAGCAGAACTTCCGCCACGTCGCTAATATAGATCGGCGCCCCTTGCCGGCTGCCGATGACGATCTGCCGGATCTCCTCCATGTCGGCCACCTGGCCGGGGGCCCGGATCAGATACTGCTCTCCCCGGTGCTCGATATATCCGGCTCCGACATTGGCGTTGTTCCGGGCCAGCGCTTCCAGAATGTCTTGGAAGGTCAACCCGTAGGCGATCAGCTTTTCCGGATAGGGGGTGACATGAAACTGCTTCTCATAGCCGCCGATGGTGTTGACCTCGGTCACCCCCTTCACATTCCGAAGCTGGGGTTTGACGACCCAATCTTGAATGGTGCGAAGATCGGTCGGCGTGTAGGATGTACCGTCCGGCTTTTTTGCCCCTTCCTCCGCCTCCACGGTCCACATGTAGATCTCCCCGAGACCGGTGGCAATCGGTCCCATCGTCGGCTCGACGCCGGCTGGGAGCTTCCCTTTCGCTTCCTGAATCTTCTCGTTGACCAATTGTCTGGCAAAGTAGATGTCGGTGCCGTCTTCAAAAATGACGGTCACCTGAGAGAGGCCGTACCGGGAGAGGGAGCGGGTCTCTTTCAAGTGGGGAAGGCCCGCCATCACCGTCTCGACCGGGAAGGTGACCCGCTGCTCCGCCTCCAGCGGAGAGAAGCCGGGGGCCTCGGTGTTGATCTGGACCTGGATATTCGTAATGTCGGGAACGGCGTCGATCGGAAGGTGCTGATAGTTGTAGACGCCGAGCGCCGCGACCCCCAATGTCACCAGCAGGACGACCCATCGCTGGCGGATGGAAAAGTGAAGTATTTTTTCAATCATTGTGTTCTCCTAATAAGGTCTTGTAGGGGCCGCCCCCCGTGGCCGAATTAAATCGTAGGGGCGCACCTGTGTGTGCGCCCAGAGCAGGGCAGACACACAGGTCTGCCCCTACCAATTCATACCGCCAGATTATTTTTCTCGCCGGTCCGGACTCGAATCACCTCTTCCAGATCCCTCACCGTGATGATCCCGTCTCCCTTATGCCCGGTGTGCGCCGCTTTCCGGATCGTCTCGGTGATCGTGGAAACGATCTCATCGGCGCAGACGACCATCATCACCGTCTTGCGATGGGTGTCGATGGCGTCCTCCGTGGCGGCATAAGCGCCGCCGGCGCCGAGCCCCCGTCCTTCCCCACGCCCATCGAGAAGGGTAAAACCGGGGAAGTGTTCGAGTTCACGCAGGGCATGAACCACTTTTTGGACCATATGCGGATGAATAATGGCTTTGATCTCTTTCATCAACGTTTCTCCTTTTGTTTTCCCCGACCCCTGACACCCGGCCCCCGTCCCCCATCTTTAATGATCATGCGAAGCTCCCGACTTGCCAAGATCGGCCTTGAGCACAAAGCTGTTCCGGGCGGCGTATTTCTCTCCCGGCGAGAGACCCGAGACCACTTCCACCCACTTCCCATCGCTTCGTCCCAGTTCCAAAGGGCGCGCCTCAAACTGATCTCCGTATTGCACGAAGACGACCTGCCAATCCCGATAGCTCTGGATCGCATCGGCCGAGACGGCGACTGCTGTGGGGACTTCTTCTTGCTGCAACTCTACTGTCACAAAGAGACCGGGCCGCCAAAGCCCCTTTGGGTTCGGTATATCAACATGGGCCGAAGCGGCCCGGCTCTGCTCACCGACCAGGGAGCCGATGAAGGAGATCTTTCCGGTCGCTTCCACCCCCAGCTCCTTCGATCGCACGGTGACCTTCTGCCCCAACTGAACTGCGCGCAGATCCTTGGCGTAGACCGTGATATCTCCCCAAACGGTGGAGAGATCGGCGATGACAAAGATATCGGCATCTTCTTTGATCGCCTCGCCGACGGTGATTCGTTTTTCGATGACCACGCCGTCAAGGGGCGCTCGCAACGCATAGCGCGCAAGACCTTCTTCTTTGGAGACATTGTCGAGATCGTTTTTGGAAAGACCCAACGCGAACAGTCTTTCGGTTGCCGCTTTAAAGCCGATTTCGGCTTGGGCAAGGGCCTGCTTCGCTACCAGAAAATCCTGCTCCGGAGAGATCTTTTTCTCAAAGAGCTGTTTTTCCCGTTCGAATGTCGCTCTGGCCAGTTCAACCTGTTGGGCCGAGGCGAGATAGTCGCTTTTCAGGTCGGCCAATTCGCGGCTTTCGATGACGGCAAGCAGCTCTCCTTTTTTGACCCTGTCGCTTAAATTTTTTCGAACCTCGGTCACAACCCCGGAAAGCCTCGGAATGACATGGGCCACTTTATTTTTATTGAGAACAATCTCGCCGGGAAGATCCAAGACCGTTTTCATCCGGACCGGGCCGGCGGTCTCGACTTCAATTCCGGCGGCTTTTGCGGCCTCGGGCGCCATCTCCACCCTTCCTTCCACCTGCGAATATTGCCACTGAGATGGCTTTCCCTTCCGCTCGGCCGCGACCTTCACATCAAAGGAGTGGGGCTCTTCGACTGTTTGATCGCCCCGGAGATAGTCCACCTCTTTTTGAAACCGGATCTCGTCCACACGCCCTCCGAGCCGATGGAGCGCCACCGTCAGCCGGACCTCCCCCGGATCGACCGGCTTTCCTTTCTCGTAGGCGTAGGCCCGAAATTGCGGCGGGACCCCCCGTTCATAAATCGTCAGCTCAACCTGAAAATCGCCATCCGACAGAAGCCTTCCTCCATGAGGCCCCTTCGCAGCCGCCTCATCGGCGCGTTTTTCCCCTTCCGCATGGGATTCGCTCCCCTTGGATGTCTTATCGGTCCGCACAATCGCCAATGCCAGGCCGATCCCCACCAGGAGGACCGTGCCGACAGCCATGATATTTTTACCCTTCATCTGATGACTCCCTTATTTTAACTTGGAATTCCCTGTGGCTTGCCACAGGGATGGGTTTGGTATTTGCTGTCTACCACTCATTCCTCCCCCTTTAAAAGAGGCCCTAGCGCGGAAAGTTACGGCGCTCCTTAGATGGGGGAGGTAAGGTGGGGGTGTTCATCCTTTCTTCACCCTCCCCTTACCCCTCCCATCGAGGGAGGGGAAGTGGTTTCCGCTCCTCCTCCAACCATTTCCTGGAGGTCATGATTTTAGATGCCCCGCTGCTTGCGGCGGGGTTATTCATTCGATTTTTTACTGGTCCCCGGTCCCCGACCCCTGGCCCCCGCCTTCCAGCGGTTCCCCGATCAGCCGTTCGACCTCGGCCACCGCCTGGTGATAGTCGGCCAGGGCGCGAAGATGCTGCGCGCGTGAACCGAACAGCGTCCGCTGCGCGTCTAACACATCCAATAAACCGAACTTCCCGAGCCGGTATCCTTCATTCACCGCCTCGAATGCCTGAGCGGCGCCGGGGAGGACCTTCTCCTCCAGAGAGGTCGCCTCGACATGCGCGGTCGAGAGGGCCCGGTAGGCCTCGGAGAGAGCGGCGGACACCCGCGCCTCCGCGGCCCGGCGCTCTTCTTCCCCTTTCGAAAGGCGGTGGCGCGACTCCTGGATCCCCCCCTGATTCCGATTGAAGATCGGCAGGGGAACGGAGAGGCCGACGATGAACACATTGTCACCCGTTGTTTCGTACCGCCGGAATCCGCCCATCATCGTCAGGTCGGGAATGGCCCGGGATCGCTCCAGATCGATCACTGCCCGGCGCTGCGCGATTTCGGTCACCCATCGGGCCAGCTCCGGGTTCTTGGAAAGACGCTCGGTGAGCTGCGCAAGGGAGGGAATGGGAGAGACGGCGCCGAGCGTCCCCTCCGCTTTATCGAATCGGGGCGTCGCGCTTCCCCAGGTTGCGGCCAATCGTTTGCGGGCAGCCTCCAGTTCCTTCCCGGCGCGGTCGCGTTCGATCCCCGCCGAGGCCAGCACAACGTTCGCCCGGATCTCCTCGATCGGCGAGACCTTTCCCGCCTTAACCCGCTCTGAGACGACGCGAGCCGTCTCTTCAGCAAGCCGGATGGTCTCTTCCGTTAGCGCCCGCTGCTGCTGCGCCCTCAGCAGATCGGTAAAGGTCTGAGAGACCTGCGTGAAAAGTTCGATCCGTTTGGCCTCGTAATCCCAACCGGCCAGATCGCGTGAAAGCGCCGCGGCCTCGCGCCGCTTCGTCCGCTTTCCTCCCAACTCGATGATCTGGCTGAGGGTCAGTGTGGCCTGCGGCTGGGGAACACTCTCCGGAGAGGCCGAAACCCCCAGGTCCTGCAGGTCGGCGCCGATCGACGGATTGTGAAACAGCCCCGCTTGGAGGGTCGTCGCCTCCTGCGCGCGGACCTCCCAGGAGAAGGCGCGAAGCTCCGGATTGCGCATCAGCGCGAGCGCCAGGGCCTGCCGCAGGGTCACGGCGCCGGCCGGCGCTTCTATTTCAATCTGTTTTTGTGCCGCTTCTTCCGGCCTGGCGGGTGGGCGAAACGCGGGTAAATCGGTTCCAAGCGGGCGGGGTTCTGGAAAAGCGGTATTTGAACGGTCGGCGGCGCAGCCGGTGAGCCAGAATAGCAGCACGACCCCTAGAATCATTGTTTTTGAATGCATGAAATCCTCCGAAAGGTTTTCCCTCTGTAGAGACGCGACAGGTCGCATCTCTACAGATTGCCATCTCTTGGATCAAATAGAGACGGCGACGGATCACGGTTCGGAAGATTTAAATGATAAGAACGGTGGTGCGAAGGGCAACGAGGATGGGATTAAACCGGGGTGGAGAATTCGAAAAAAGACGGACTGAACGCGGCCTCACGATCATCGGCCATGTTTGAACGATGACCAGAGGGGAAGCGTCCTTGGAGAGACCGATTATTTTCGTCGCGGCAACGGACTGCTCTTTCTGCTCGGGAACATGGATGACATGATCTTCTTCGGGAGTTGATCCCGAAGCCGCAGCAAGCGCTCGATCAAGCAGATCATGCCGATGCTCCAACGGAGACATCCCTGGCGCTTCATGCTGATCCTGGACACCGGGGTGGTGAAGCACCAGATGGATCTGGTTATGACTTTCGTCCAAGAAGGCCTGATGGGAGTGGCCCGCCGCCAGAAAAAGCAGGGGAAATCCTTGGGCGCTTCCAATCCAAACCAAGAGGCAGGAGAGCAGGCAGACCCAACCTCCGATTGTTTTTGTCCGACGGTTTCTTCTAGACAGCATCTTTGTTCTCATAGAGTATTATAGTAGAAGTTTATACCCGCTTTCAGGCCGGATGACAAGGAAAATCGTAAGATCGTGTCCTCGGAAGCCGCGATGATCCTTGATCTGATGATGCCGGGAGAAGAGGGTTCCAATCTGAAAACCACTCCGGAACAAGCCTGAAACGACCGCCGTATCATGAAACTTACAGCAAATAATGGACAGAAGGATCAGATCATCGGATGATGGATTTAACAAGTTATTTACATTATCTTAACCAATCTGCAATTGAGATATCTCATGATCAGGCTGCTTCCGTATAAGGCCGGAAGAGAGGGAGTGGAGATGATTAAGAGGAGCGCCGTTAAAATAGGTTTCTTAAGCAAAATTTATCACGGCCATGCTTCCAGGGCCGACCTACCCGGCGGCGTTCAATTAATCTTCCGCGCCAGGGCCTATTTTAATCGGAGCGCCGTTAAAATAGGTCCCTTAAGCTAAATTTATCACGGCCATGCTTCCAGGGCCGACCTACCCGGCGGCGTTCAATTAATCTTTCGCGCCAGGGCCTATTTTAATCAGTCACTTTATTTCGGTTAACCTCAATTTAAGGAGATGATATGAAAAGGAACGCCGTGGTTTACGTTGCCGCCTCCAACCACTCCCAGGAGGTCGTAATCTTCAAGGCCATGCGTCGAAGGCCGACCTACTCGGTTTGCTTCAGGGCCTATTTTAAGCGGAACGCCATAAATTTTTGCTTAAGGGCCTATTTTAAAAGGATGCTCGTAATAACCACCCTTCTGGTCGCCATGACCAGCCCGGCTTGGGCCAAGCCGGCGCTGATCAAGGTCGATGGCTCCAGCACGGTCTTTCCGATCACGGAGGCGGTGGCGGAGGAGTTCCAAAAGAAAAATCCGAACGCAAAGGTGACGGTCGGGATCTCCGGCACGGGCGGAGGTTTTAAAAAGTTTTGCGCCGGGGAGATCGATATCGCCGATGCTTCCCGTCCCATTAAACTCTCCGAGGTCGAGCTGTGCGTCGACAACAAAGTTCAGTATATCGAGCTTCCGGTCGCCTATGACGGTATTGCCGTGATCGTCAATCCAAAAAATGACTGGGTCGATCATCTGACCGTAAAGGAACTCAAGAAGATATGGGAGCCGGCGGCGCAGGGTAAGGTCAAGAAATGGAATCAGATCCGTCCCAACTGGCCCGACAAAGAGATTCACCTCTTCGGACCTGGGACCGATTCCGGAACCTTCGACTACTTCACAGAAGCCATTGTGGGAAAAGGGGGGGCAAGCCGGGGGGACTACACCGCCAGCGAGGATGACAATGTCTTGGTCCAGGGAATCGCCACCGACCCCCTTGCGTTGGGTTACTTCGGGGTGGCTTATGTCGAGCATAATAAAGATCGATTGAAACTGGTCCCCGTCGACGATGAAAACGACGCTAACGGAAAAGGACCCATTCTCCCGGAGTATGACACCGTGGTGAAAGGAACCTATCAGCCTCTGGCCCGACCGATTTTTATCTATGCCAGCAAGAAATCCGCCGATAAGCCGGAGGTCCGGGAGTTTGTCGATTTCTATATGAAAAACGCCGCCGTCCTCTCAAAGGAGGTCGGCTACATCGCCCTTCCAGACAGCGCCTATCCGTTGGCGGCCAAACGCTTTGAAAAACGGGTCACCGGCTCGGTCTTCGGCGGCAAGGGGGCTCAGGTCGGGGTCAGCATTGAAGAGCTGATAAAGAAGGGGCAATAAAAGCCGGATTCACGACACTTACAAATATTTAAAAAATATTCACCGCGGAGGACACGCTTTTATGGGTGTCCTTCTGCTTTTGTAACCCATTGAAAAAATTGGTGCCCCCGGGGTGATTTGAACACCCGGCACGCGGTTTAGGAAACCGCTGCTCTATCCGCCTGAGCTACGGGGGCCATCATGGGGACTTCATTCTACCTGCATGCCGATGGATTTTCAATGAAAGATTTTTCAGAAATGGAGCGAGGAAACACCGGGGCCGAGAACCTTCATCGTAGGAAAGTTACATATCATGGATTTGAAGCAAAAACGGAGCGCCGTTAAAATAGGTCCCCTTAAGCTAAATTTATCACGGCCATGCTTCCAGGGCCGACCTACCCGGCGGCGTTCAATTAATCTTGCGCGCTAGAACTTATTTTAAACGACCGATGATCGCCTTGGGCTTTTTCCGAATCCGGCTGCCGGTCCGGCCCGATGATCTCAGAGAATTCTTTTGTCGCCCCGGCATTAGAAAGTGTGGCCGCTGGTCTGCTAACCCACAATGCGGTCCTAGCCGGTGTTCGTCTGTCTTATGGGAGATGCCAATGGGTTTCTGCCAATTGACAAGGAAGCAATCCGGCTGATGATTTGGGTGCGGTTGGAAACCTCCATCTTCCTTCGGATTGCAGTGAGGTAACACTTCACCGTTTCATCCGAAATGGACAACGCATTGGCAATCTCCTTGTTGGTATAACCGTTCAGGAGCAGGCCGACGACATCCAACTCACGGCGGCTGAGGTGAAATCGCCGTCCCACATTTTCAAGGTTCAGATGGTCCGATACCGAAAGAGAGTCGATCAGAATCAGAATGCGGCTCTTCGTTGCGTCGCCTTTGTTTGTCAGGAGAAAGGTTCTGATGAAGTAATTGTTCCGTATCGTCGAAAGCATCGGCGTGGCGAGAGAGCCCAAGCGATCAGGAACTTTCTTATTCCCTTTTATGGACCCCCGAACCCACCGGCAAAGGGCTGAAAACCCTTCAACGATTTCTTCTTCCGGAAAGAGCTTTTTCGCAATCGATTCTCCCGCCGGGTTCGTTTCGATCACTTGTCCGTGAAGATCAAAAACCAAGATTCCAGTCGCGGCCTCCCTATTTTCGACATGCTGAAATCCTTCAATCAGAGCTTCCACTTCGACCTCCCATCAAAAACCTCTCTCATTATGCATCCGTTACCCTTTCCCCGACCCACAAATCTGGTTCCGTCCCCTGTTTTTGGCAGTAAACAACCTTTCGTCTGCAACACGGACAAGCTCTTCAGGTGTTGAAGCCTCGTTCGGAAAGGCGGCCATTCCGATGCTTAAGGTCACTTCTATTTTCTCTTTTCTCGTAAGGCGGCCTATTTCAGGCATCGACTCGGATACCTTTTTTTGAACCCGAAGGCCCAGTTCTAAACCTTCTTCAAGAGATGTTTCCGGCAGAAGAACCGCAAATTCCTCTCCCCCGTAGCGTGCGACCAGGTCGCTTTTCCGCGCGCATTCCTTAATCGCCGCTGCGATCAGCTTCAGCGCCAGATCTCCCTGCGGGTGGCCATGCAGGTCATTAAATTTTTTAAAGTGATCTACGTCCATCATCAGCAGTGTGATCGGCCGCTTATGCCGCTTGGATCGGCTGAACTCTTCATTCAAACGAAGATAAAATTCTCGATGATTGACCAGGCCGGTCAGGCCGTCATGAATCGCCAGGTGTTGGAGTTCGGCATGGCTGCCGCGAAGGGCCGTTGCCATCTGATTGAACTCCAGCGCCAGTTCTTCCAACTCATCACCGGTTGAGATCTCGATGTGATGGTCCAAATTTCCCTCCGCCAGGCGCCTGGCCCCTTCGGAAAGAGACCGGAGGGGAACCATGACATTTCGATTCAAAAAAAACACCGACCCGACCCCCGCGCCCAGACCCCCGACCACGATGAGGATCATCCCCAGCTTCATTTGATCATTGGATCGGTTCGCATCCGCGAGATCTTTCTTCCGTTCCGATTGACTTAGAATGAACACCTCTCCCAATGATTTCACCGCCCTGCCGGCATAAAAGTCCATCAGCGCCATATGCTTCACCGCTTCCGGGTTTCCCACCGGTTTATGGATACCCAAGAGAAACATCGCTTCATGACAGGCGACGATCCAATACCCGATCGCCTCCTGAACCGATTCCCTCTCCTTCGGAATACTGAAAAAGACTCGCGCGATATGCTCGAAACCACGATCCACCTCCGTCGCTAACCTGTCGAACCGGCGAACTTCCTCGGGATCGCCCGTCCCCAGATAATCGTTGGGGGGCATGATGGCCATATTGATCCGGTTCTGCTGTTGAATGGCCGGCAGGATTTCTTCTTCTCCTTCTTGAATCGAGAGCTGTAGCTTTTCAATCACCCTTTAAGAAAGGATCAGGCCGACCAGCGCGACTAAAACGGTTGGAACGAGCATGGCGGCGAAGAAAAACCATAATTTTTTTCTCAAAGAGAATCGCACCAATTCCATGCTCCTGATCGACCCCATTCCCCTCAATTCGCCAACCGGCGGCGACTGCATACTGATATGGAATTTATGTTGCGCCCATAACCTCATCGGAAACCCTAAAATTTTACTGCTTTTCTAAACATATTCCTAAAGCAAGAGATATACCTTAAAAACATTAAATACTCTAAGGAATTGAAAAAACGGTCGAAACGGTTTGAACAGGTCCTTCCTTCTTAAGAGAAGCGATGCCCGGCTTGGGGGAAATCCCCCAAGCCGCAGGGGGAAAAACCCAAGGAACATTAGACAGTGATGGCTTATCTTTTATGATGCTTCGGCGGATTTTTGAGAATCGACAACGGCTCTTCGGGCCAACGGACGAAAGTTCGACAGATAAATCTGGATAGGAATCTAGGCCAGAGATCCATACCCACAAAGCTGGCCCCACCCATTTGGGGGATTGTCCGACTTGGGATAATCCCATAAAGTAATCTCAAGTTAAAGAACCAAGCGGCTGGAAAAAGACACCCGGAATGTTTCAATCAAAACAGGAGAACCACATGAAAAAATCAAATCGCTCGTGTCAAACCACATTTGAACGGATCGCTGTTCTTGTCCTATTGCTTTTGGCTTTTACCGCGCTCGCCGAGGCCCGCGTCATTACGGCCGATGTGGTGGCGCTGGACCAGGTCATGACCTGGAACCGGTTCGGCTCCTATAATCCGGTCGGCATGATGTATGCGCTCCGGCGCGATAGGGTCTCTATTCGAGAGATTGGGAGATCTCCGTCGGGATGACCTGACAAAGGGCAAAACCGATGACGCAACCCATCGATAAACCGAATGTTAGATTAGAAGAGCCGCCGATGATTCATCCGCCGGAATGGCTCTGGATCGACTTTCGATTTGATAAATCCGATTCAACCCTCCAGGAAACCCTTGCCCGTTTCTGCCCGGGCCATAGTGTCTCCGAGTTAAAGCAGGTTCTTCAGGCCATTAAGGAGATAAAACCCAAATTCCTTGTTTTTGACTTCGATTATCCCGATCTGCTGAGGCTTAAGATCCTGCAACAGACCAAGTATAAGAATCCCGGGATCCCGATTCTCATGTTGACCGATCATCACTCGGAGGCGGTCGCCGTGTGGGCCCTCCGCATGCGGGTTTGGGATTACATCGTGAAGCCGGTGTCGGTCGACGAGTTTTCAAATCGGATTTCCAATGTCATCAGCTTGATTGGGAAACAGGACGCCCAAGAGAATCGGATCAACTTCATGCCGGTCCCTCCCATACCGATGGAGCTCCGGTTCCATGTCTCCCATTCAAATGCAAAGAAGACCTCCCCCGCCCTTGCCTGCATCGAAACGAACTACCCAGAGAAAATAACCCTCCGCCAGGTCGCCCGCCTCTGCGGCATGGGACCGTCTCAATTCAGCCGAGCGTTCAAACGAGAAAACGGCACGGCGTTCCGGGAATACATCATGCAATTCAGGATCAACAAGGCGCTGGCGCTGCTCAAAAACCTTCCGATCTCCGTGACGGAAGCGGCCCTTGCCTCCGGTTTCAACGATCTTTCTCGTTTTTCCCGGATTTTTCGACGATATATCGGCGTTCTTCCTTCGAGCTATTTGAAGAAGATGAGGCCTGGATCACAAGGAAATCTTGCTGAAAAACCATAACGCCGGCGCACAAAACGCATAGTATTTTTTCGTTGATCGGCCTACTCTGCTTTACGATATATTACAATGGGATATTCTAGACAAGGATCTCTTCAATTAACAGGAAAGAGAAGCTCAAAACAACAAAAACCATGGAGGTATCAACATGAATCCCTTTCATCGGAAGTGGCTTAATGGAATTTTTTCAAGCTTTGCCCTAGCCGCACTGCTCCTCCCCTTCTTCAGCGGGGCGGTACAAGGGCAGGTCATAACAAGTCCGCCGGGAATAACAGCCGCACCGGTGGAAGGCGTCATCAGAAATATCACCCTCAACGACCCATCGGACACTTGGTCCGGGGGGACGATCACCGTAGGGGGAGCGTTTGAGCAAACGGTCATCATTCCACGCAACCTCGTCATCGATCTTCCGGCAGCGCGATTCACCCTGCAGCAGCTCGTTACCGAGGGACTCTCCATCCCCGGAGTGAGCATTATAGGAAATGGCGTCGCAACGATTCTCGCGAATCGCCAGCCGGATGGGAGGGTCATCGCGGGAGATGTTTGGATACACAAAGGGGTGGAGAGTATCATGGGGACCGTGACCTTTATCAACCATACCGACGGCTATTTCCGGATCAACGGCACCTTGGGGATGGATAATGGGCTCATGGTCCGGCTCAACGACCCGACGGGGAGGCACACGATCCAGGGGGGGCTCGGCTGCGCGCAGGGAAATCTTGTCAACTGCAGCGCTGATATTCGCTTCACAAACGATCCGGATAACTACACTCACGCCGCCGTAACCGGCTATCCCATTTGTATCCCGAGCACGGTAGTAGGTGGAAACCGTGCCCAGGGAAGCAACGCGGGCGGTGCCGGCGACCCCTTCTGCCCGGCCTCCAACCGCACCGCAAACTCAGTCGTCCCGAATTCGACCCTTTTTGCGCCGATTCAGGTTGGGGACAGCGTCACCGTAGAAGGGAATATGGAGACGATTGGCACCGTTCAGTTCCTCTCCCCCCATACGGCGCGCCTTAACGTGGCACTGACCACACAGGATGATCCGACCCAGCCCGACTACTTGATCTGGGAAGAGGTGGAATGGGACGTCGCCGGTTTCCAGAACGAGCGGGTGAGGTTACTGCTCATCGGGTTTTCTACCCTGGGGAACTCCCATGTCGATGTCTTCTCCCTCCACTGGAATCCGGCCACCGGCCTCCCTGTCGAGTACCCCCTCACCTCCACCGTGGGAAATCCCACCACCACCAACCTCGGCATTCCCCCCTTTGGAACCAGCATCTTTAAGGTCCGACATATTGTAGACTTCCTCCTCGGCGCCCCGGTCGATGCGAGGTACTCCCCCTGCCAACTGCTTGCAAACGCCGGGATAAATGTTTGCTCCCCCCAGCGAACCATGGATGAGGAGTTTCGGATCGACAGCCCGGTCGTCCGGGATCTGATGGGCAGGACCCGGCGCGCGACGCCGCTGAACCCGGGGGTCGCTACCCTCGACATACAGGGAATGCCGTCGCAGAATGGACAATATCTGACTCCCGTCGGGATCGGCCATCCGACGCCGGAGATGACGGAGGTCAACCTGGCCCTCCTTCCTACCCCCTTCAACTTCGAGGGAACTCCCTGGAGCCAAGACCGTCGGCTCGGCCCCGCAGGCTGCGCCATTGATCCGCTGACCGACGCTCCCATGTGCGAAAGTACCGCCACCAGCGCAATGGGCTCCCTGCATTTGAACCCATTTCCCCACTCCGGCCAGGATCCGCGTAGCCAATCCCCTGCCTTTGCCCAAAGGGTGTCCGAAGCGGGCCGCAACAGAGTTCTCGCGTTCCATCCCTTCGGCGCGACCGACATTCTGCCCTTTCCAGCTGGCGGCGCGATCACCAATCCGCCTCCGCCTCCCCCCAACTCGGTCCCCGTGGCGAACCCAGACGCTGCAACGGTGACCACGGCCGTCGCGACGCCGATCAATGTCCTTGCAAACGACACCGACGCCGATGGCAATGGCACGATCAACCCGGCTTCAGTGGTGATCGTCACCCAACCGGTGAACGGAACGGCAACGCCTAACGCCAATGGAACGGTCACGTACACTTCAAGGAACCTCTTTACCGGCGCCGACACCTTTACTTATACGGTCGCGGATAATGCCGGCGCCCGTTCCAATGCCGCTACGGTCACCATCACCGTGAATGCCGCCGGCGCTCCCAATTCTCCACCCGTGGCGAACAATGACGCTGCAACGACGGCTCCCAATACCGCGGTTACGATCAATGTCCTTGCAAACGACACCGACGCCGACGGCACGATTAACCCCGCTACGGTGCAGGTTGTAAGGGCGGCGGACAATGGAACGGCTGTGGCAAACGCCAACGGAACGGTGACCTACACTCCGCGAACAGGTTTTGTCGGCAAGGATCGGTTCCGCTATACCGTCCAGGATAACCTCGGCGCGGTTTCAGATACCGCGAACGTCGATATCGACGTAAGGTAAGCAAGTACATCATGGAGCGGTGGGGGACCTCCGGAGGGAGGCCCCCCACCGCCAAAGGCAAAGATTTCACTCTGAAAAAGGGCTTTTCAACATCCTGCGAGGGAGATAAAGGAGTCATCTGACTTTAAAACAAAGGAGAGGAATGAGAAATGAAGATTAAACTTAACATTGCACTGGGGATCATTTTTTTTATAGCCAATCTTGGCACTGTAAATGCCGCACCCCTCGTGCTCAGTAATCCAAGCCAATTTTCCGGTGGCGAAACGCTAATCACTTTCGATGGCCTCGGTTCATCAAACAGCCTTGAAATATCTTCAATCAATGGGGTCGGGTTCACTCTCCTGCAAGTAAATACATTGACAAGCACCGGTTTTGCCCCGACGCTGGCCAGCGCGCCAAACAGCACCTATGCCCGAGAGTTTGCGCCGAACGATGGTCCGTTCTTCCTTAGCACGATTTCCTCTGACCAGAATGCTCCACTTTTCGCCGATCTGCGCATCACGCTTCCGGGAACAGCCAACCGTATCGGGATGGAAATCCGCAGCGGTCAAGCAGCAAATCTCGTTGATGATCTATCTTTTGAGTTTTATCTCGGTAACACACTTGTGGAACAATATAATTCGCCAATTCGCGGCCAAGAGAACTTTTTCTTTTACGGATTTGAAAGCACGCTCAACTTTGATAGTTGGGTCATTCGTCAGAGCCCGGACAGTCGGTTTGGTCTAGAAAACCTGCGCTTTGAGCCCGTTACCGTTGCCTCCGTTCCGGAGCCCTCAGGCTTAATACTTCTCTGTTCTGGCATTTTAGGGATGAGCGTCTACCTCCTGATACAAAAGAATTCAGGTTGTACCAGTCCATCCGGTAATTCGGCATAGCGTAGAGATCAGGCGTTTTCTGCCTCCCCTCCCTCATCAAGCCGTGCCGGCGGCCAATACAATGGAATCCCCTGTGATCCTGGTGAGGATCACAGGGTCACCAATTAACAGTTGATGTCAAGGGAAAAAAAGTGAGGATCGTACAATCCGGTCGGCATGATGTACGCGCTACGGTGCGACGTGGTTGATCTGCGCGGCAATCCGATCGGGCTCAACGGCCGCATCCCCGGCATGGTGAAGGTTCGAAGTGAAGTAACCATCAGAGTGAAGTAATCATCAGATCGGGCGGCATTCCCTCCAACCAGGGATGCCGCCCTTTTTATCGGTTCGGTTCTTACCGGTTGATCATGAAGCGCGTTATCGCAGCCGGGTATCTGAAGAAACTCGTACGGAGAGAGGGGTCCAACGTGTTACAGGCGGGCTTTGCTCGCCAGCAGTTTGGTCGCCTCTTCGGGCGGCAAGGGGGGGCTAAAGAGGTATCCCTGTATTTCATCGCATTGAATCGAACGGAAAAAAGCGAGTTGTTCTTCGGTTTCCACCCCTTCGGCAATCGCTTTCAGGTGGAGGTTGTGCGCCATGGCCACGATTGTTTTTGAAATGACGGCATCATTCGGGTCGATGGTCACTGAGCGCACGAAGGACTGATCAACCTTTAATTTATGAATCGGAAAGCGTTTTAGATAGCTTAGTGAAGAATACCCGGTGCCGAAATCATCAATGGACAATTGCACTCCCAAGGCATTCAACTTAAAAAGGGTCCCGATGATGTCTCCTTCCTTCTGCATCAAGATGCTTTCGGTGATTTCCAGTTCCAGGTCACTCGGGCTCAGGCCGACTTCTTTTAATACTTTCATAACCACATCGAAAAAGTTCTGCTGTTGAAACTGGCGGGCGGAAAGGTTGACTGCAATCCGGATCGGCATCAAAGAGGCGGTCTGCCAGGCCTTGTTCTGAATGCAAGCCGTGCGCAGAACCCACTCCCCGATCGGCACAATCAATCCGGTCTCTTCGGCCAGAGGGATGAATTTGGCCGGGGAGATCATCCCCAGGTCGGGATGCTGCCAACGGACGAGCGCCTCCATCCCGACGATCTCTCCCGTGCCGAGATCCACCTGCGGCTGGTAATGCAAGCGCAACTCTTCTCTTTCTAAAGCCCGTTGTAAACTATTCTCCAGTTGAAGGCGTTCCAGCGTCCTGTTGTTCATCGCCGGCGAGTAATGCTGGTAGTTGTTCCTTCCCTGCTCTTTGGCCCGGTACATCGCGATATCGGCATTTTTCAGGAGGAGTTCGGGTTCGTTCCCGTCATTGGGAAAAAGGCTGATACCGATGCTGGTCGTAATGAACAGTTCATGCCCTTCCAAGGAGAAAGACCCCGACAGGGCGGCGAGGATTTTTTGAGCGATTTTGGTCACATCCTGGGCCTTTGCAATGTCGTCCAGGATGAGGGTAAATTCATCGCCGCCCAAGCGGGAGACGGTATCGCCGTCTCTCACAGAGACATTCAGCCGCTGCGCCACCGCTTGCAGCATCTGGTCGCCGATATTATGCCCCAACGTATCGTTAATTACTTTGAATCGATCTAAATCAAGAAAAAGAACGGCCACCAATCGTTTATTCCAGGGCGCCCGTATCAATGCTTGCCTCAAACGATCATAAAAGAGGGTGCGATTCGGAAGGCCGGTCAATGAATCGTAGTGCGCGGAATGATGAAGGCGCTCTTCCGCCCGTTTACGCTCGATGACCCGGCCAAGGAGGGTGCCGATATGCGTCATGACTCCCAGCAGCCGCTCATCCGGTGCAACCGCTTTGCCGGAGAAAAATTCGAGCACGCCAACCACCTCGTTCCCCACCAGGACCGGGAAGGCAAAACCGGCCCTGATTCCGGCTTCAGCCGCCGCCTTTGCCCTCAGAAAATTCGGGTCTTGGGTCACATCCATCATCCAGACCGGTTTCCCGTTCGCCAGAACCCGCCCCGGCAGGCCGATCCCTGAGGGGAGGCGAGTTGCTTCCGTCGCCTCCCGGAAGATTTTGAACGGCTCCGGGTTCTCCATCTGCCAAATGGTCGTCGGGGTTAACTCTCCGGCGGCATCTTCCGAAAGCAAATAAACATGCCCTACAGGCCAGCCGGTATGCGCGCAGATTTGGCACAGCACAATCTGCATCGCTTCCTCGATGGTCGAAGCCTGGTTGGCGGCCACCGCGACCACCTGAAGCAACTGAACGGAAGAGACCTCATTCTCTAATTGTTTCTGCACCAGCTTGCGCTCCGTCATGTCCATCATCGCGCCGATCATCCGCACCGGCTTTCCTTCACCATCGCGCACCACGTACCCTCGATCAAAGATGTCGGCATAAGCGCCGTCCCCTCGCTGAAAACGGTATTCATCCGACCAGAATTGCCCTCCCCTGTCGATCACGGCGTGAACTCCGGCAACCACCCGTTCCCTCTCCTCCGGATGGATATGGTCAGACCACCAGGAGACGTCGGGCCCGATTTCTTCCGCCGAATAGCCAAAGAGCGTCTGGACCGCCTGGTTCCACCCAAGGTGGCCGGTTAAGAAATTCCAGTCCCATAGTGCATCGTTCGTTGCGCGGGAGACGGCCTGAAAACGCGCTTCACTTTCCTGAAGCGCCTTTACCTGCCGCTCTTTCTCCTCGGCTGCGGCGGTCGTCCGTTGCGAAAGTTGGTGGCCGTAAAAAGTGGCCCCCCCGATCATTAAGAGGATCAGGCCGGCGATCAGATATTCAAACCGCTGCAAGAAAGCCGCCGCCGCCATCTGTTGAGCGAAGTAGGAATCTTGTATCTTGTGGACATCCTCATTAAGGTCGGCAAAGGCGATGTTGACCTTGTTGTATTTGCGATCCATGGTCGCCATCCGCTTACCTGCGCTCCCAGGGTCGTTCTTGGCAAAGAACGAAAAGATTAAATCGGCCTCCGCCGCCATCTCATCCATCGCACCATCAATCGCATCGAGCTTTGTCAGCAGCTGCTCCGCCTCCTTCCGATCAGACACCCCCTTCGCCAAATCCTCTCGAACGGCAAGCATCTGCCCATCGAAAATATGCCGCGCCTGACGCATGTTGTCCGACTCGGACGCCACATCGCCTGAATCAAAGACATCATTGCCGGGCGCATTGACGGCGCCGGCCATTTGGCGAAGCTTGGAATACCGTTCGAGCCGATCCGCCCACCGGTGATTCACCGCAACCGAATCGGTGTAGATGGTCATCACCTTGTGGTTGAGGTAGAGGCTCAGCAAAATAGTAAACAGATCAAAGGCGGCGAGAAGAAAGTAAATGTGGTGCCATTTTGGCTGCGGCAGGTCTTGTTTCGAAGCCGACGCTAAATTGGAGAAATGGGGAAATAACCTCATTCGAAACCTCATTCAGCATATCAGGAAGGCCGGTCAGGATGCGACCATCACCGGTGTCGAAAGTCTACCGCCGGGCAGACATCCTGTCAATTTGGTAAGGTCTTTTGGCAGTTTTCCGAGTTATCAGGGAGGGGAGATCGCGCTCGGCGGCACGACCGACTTTTCGGTCCGGATCAATCATTCTTCAACACGCGATGGATCGACTCAAGGAGTTGCTTCGGAGAGAAGGGCTTACCGATATAGAGATCGACGCCCGCTGCCATTTCTTTGTCCAGAGAGGCGAGTGGGTTTCCCGTGAGGAGGATCACCTTCATATTCATTAAGGTGGAATCGCTCCGAATTTCCCTGAAAAGCGCCAAGCCGTTTAAGTTGGGCATGATGAGATCGACGATGATGAGGTCGGGGAAAAATACCCTGACCTTCTGGAGGGCCTCCCTTCCATCCGCCGCCTCCTCTACCTGGAAGTCTCCCGTTGCCAGAAGCTCGCGTAACAACAGCCTGATATGCGGCTCATCCTCGACAATCAAAACCTTCTTCATCCTCTTCCCCCCGCGTTCAACCAACTCAATGCGTTCTGTCCACTTTTAAAACAAGACCTGCATTTTAAATTCCTGAGAGAACGCCCTCTCGCCGCTCGGAAAGGCGCTGCCGGGCAGGAAGAGCGCGCTGGTCGCCTCCATCTGAACCTGCGCCATCGCCCTGAAACCCCAAATCAGGTCGATTTCGCTTCCCAGATTTCTTTCCTCCCCGGAAGGGCGAGCTTTGATTCCGGTATCGCGAAGCCGGGCAGCTTCTTCGACCTGAGCGTAATGGTGGTAGACCAGATCGACGGAAACCTTTTGAAAAGGGGTCGCCCCCAGTCCGGCGGTCCAGATCTTCAGGTTGCTCAGCTCCGGATCGAATAGCTCGCCGTAATACTTAAACTTTGTCACGCCATGCCATTTTCCCTGGTTGTCTTGTAAACCGGTCTGCTGGAAATTCCGATCGATCCGGTCTTCCGTATTGCGGTCTCCCGACCCGAAAGCGTATCCGATCGTGACGGAGGGCTTCATCGGGTAATCGAAGCGGGAGCTCCAGCCGATATCCCATCCATATCCCCGAAGGATCTTGGAGCCGTCGCTTCCTGAAACAGACGCCGCCTCCAGCCAGTATCGCTGCCCCTGAATTGATTTCCCCTTCCACGAGATTCCGACGAAGGTGGGATGGCGATCCTTGTTTGTCGGGTCCCGGCGGGCAATCGCGTAGAACGCCGCCTCGTCCTTTGGAGCAACCTGGTGTACGGCATACAGGACATAGTTTCGAATTCGTTCTTCCGGCTTCTTCGGATTAAACCGGTTGCTGCTGACCGAAAGCTGAAGTTCAACCGGATCTCCCCCCCAAATCAGGCGAACGGCATCCAGATTCTCGTCATAGATCCATTCTCTGGAATCTTTAAATCGCTGGCGCCCGATTTGGATCTGCGTTGCGGGGAAAACCTCTTTCCAGAGGAGGTAAGCTTTGTTGACCTCCCCCGTCCGGTCCCGCGATACCTCCCCGTCTCTCGATAGCGAGCGCTCTTCAAAACGGAACTCCGAGAATAGCTCCACACGCTCCAGAGGGCGGATCAATGCCGCCAGATCGAGGCGGCCGGTGAGACGGGTCTGATCATCCTCAAGGGCCTCTTCAAGATCTCTATTTTTTCTCCTCAAAACGCCCAAGTGGAGTTGGGCCCCGATCGACAGCTGCGGACCGAATTGAAAGCTTAAAGGGGGCGAGGCGTCGGAATCGATCGGAGGGGGAGCCCCCTTCTCCTCTTCCTGAAAAGCAGATGCAGTCTCATGGCGGAGGAGTAAAAGCGATATCATCAGCGCCAGACCGATTTTCTTTAACAAGGAAATTCTCAAAAAGCCTTTCCGATCTGCGGCCCTTCGCCCTGGAAGAACGGAGATTCCGCTCGCTCTGCTGTTCAGCCGTCTTGTAGGCGAAGGAGCTCATGATAGTACCCTTTCAGGCGAAAGAGTTCTTCATGGGTTCCCCGCTCCACCACTTCGCCGTTTTTCAAAACCAGGATCTGGTCGAATGCTTTGATCGACGAAAACTGGTGGACAATGACCAGGCTGGTCTTTCCTTTTTGCAGGCATTCCACCGCCTCCCCGATCAGTTGCGCCGATTCGGCATCGACCGCGGAGGTCGGTTCGTCCAGAATTAAAATAGACGGGCGCTTGATCATCGCCCGGGCCAGACTGACTCTCTGCCGCTGCCCCCCGGAGAGGGTGCAGCCTCTTTCTCCCACCACCGTCTCGTACCCTTCCGGAAGCGCGGCAATAAATTCATGCGCAGATGCCAGCCGCGCCGCCGCTTCAATCTCTTCTTCCGTTGCGTCGGGTTTTCCATAGGAGATGTTCTCTTTGATCGTAGCGCCGAAAAGGATCGAATCCTGGAGGACAATGCCGATTTCACGCCTAAGAGACTCGCGCCGGTATCGCTTGATGTCGACTCCATCTATCAAAATAGCCCCTCCCAGGGGATCATAAAGACGGAGGATCAGGTTGACGATCGTCGACTTGCCGGCCCCGGAAGCCCCGACCAGCGCCACCCGCTCCCCGGGAGAGATGGAAAAAGAGACACCCTTCAGGACATCTTTTCCTTCCCCGTAATCGAAGGAGACATTCTGAAAGACAATCTCCCCTTTTAGGCCAGACGCTTCGATCGCATCGGGAAGATCCTGGATCTCCGGCTCGATCTCCAATATCTCGGAAATCCGCTCCGCGCTGACCATCGCCTTGGTAAATTTTGTCGAAAGCCGGGTCAAATTCCGGATCGGTTTGTACATGTTGTGCAAGTAAGAGATGAAGACCAGAACATCGCCGGGCGTCATCTGACCTTTGAGGGCCTGAAGGGAGCCGAAGAGAACCACCGCCCAGACGCCGACCGCGCTGATGATCTCGACGGCGCGGGTTGCGGCCGCCTCCATCCTCGCAGTCTGGATGCTCTCTTCCAATGTTTGGCCGCTCTCCGTCTCAAACCGCTCCTTCTCATATTCTTCCCTGCCGAATGCCTGGACCAGAGAGATCGACGTCATGACCTCACTGATGCGGGAGGCGACTTTCCCCTCCTTTCGCCGCTGTTTTACGGCCGAGGCTTTGACCTTTCGATAGAGATAAAAGAGGGCGTAGGATAAGATCGGAAGGGTCGCCAAAACAACCAGACTTAATTTCCAGCTCATGGCAAACATGATGACGAACATTCCGAGAATCGTAAGGAGATGGGAGGTGAAGGTCAGCACAGACTCCGCAAAAACATCCTTCAGCGTGCCGGTGTCACTGGTCACCTTGGTCAAGAGTTCGCCCGACCGGGCCCGGTTGTGAAAGGAGAGGGAGAGCCGCTGGAGATGGACGAAAAGCTCCCGTCGGAGGGTATCGACCATCTGGAAGCCGATCCGTGAGGTCATATAAATCTGCAGATAGGAGAACCCGCCCTTGGAGATGGCAATCAGAAAAATGGGGAGAGAGAGGATGACCACAGAGAAAACCGCTCCGCCTTGAAGGATTCCGCTTAAAAAAGAAAGGGAAGCGGGGAGGGGTTTGCTTAATAGAATGTGGTCGAAGATGATCTTTAAAGGCCAAGGGGCCAGGAGTTCCGTCAGCGTATAACAGACCATCCCGACAGCGGCAAGGAAGAGGCTTCCCTTGGCTTGGCCGAGATGATTCAAGACGATCTGTTTGAGCTTGGAGGATTCTTTTTTTCTCATTTTAAAATAAGCCCTAGCGCGAAAAATTACGGCGCTCAACTTAGAAATGGACCTGGGTCGTCAATTAAACGTACACTGTTTCTAGAAATTGACAAAAGCGCTCCGTACACGCTCCGAGTTCAAAATCACGCTCCACGCGTCGGCGTCCAGCGTAGCCGAGCGTCTCGCAAAGTCCAGGCACACTGACAAGCGTTTCGAGCGCGCTCGCCAAGGCCGAGGGGTCGCCCGGGGGCAGGAGCATTCCCGTCCGGCCATCCACGATGGCGCTCTCAATCGCCCCGACGTCGCCGGCAACAACAGGCCGTCCACTCGCCATCCCTTCGAGAACGACATTCGGCAGACCATCCCGATCCCCGGAGCCGCTCAAAATCGACGGGACGACAATAATGTGCGCCTTCGCGTATTCATCCGGAAGCTCGGTATGCGTCATCCCCCCGCATAGTTCGACCCGGGCTGAAAGATCGGCATCGGTAATGGCCGCAGCAAGCCGTTCCCGTTCAGGCCCCTCACCGATGATTCGAAGGTGAAAAGGGAACGACAGCCGGCTGACCGCTTTGAGAAGAATATGAAAACCTTTTTTTTCAACCAGCCGGCCGACCGCGAGCAGGCGCACAGGCTCCCGAGGAGGGAAAGGGGCCGGGCGAAAACGATCGATGTCGACACCGTGAGGAATCATATCGACTCTCGCGCCGCTCCGGGAGAGAACCGCAGCGGCATCCGGATTACAGGCGATCACGCAGGCGGCTCTGCGCGCGCGTTCTGCCAGCGCTCCGGCAGGAACTTTGCGCGCATCAAGCGCATGAACACTGAAACCATAAGGGAGCCCCAGCCGCTTAGCGACATGGGAGGCCACTTCAGCCGGAGTGTGGGCAAAGTAGCCGTGGACGCCGGTCAAGGCCCGATGGTCAAGCTGGTCGATCAGCATTTCAGCCTGCTCGACCGGGCTCCCGGCCGGGAGAAGCTGAACTTTGTTGAGAATTTGGTGACCATCGGGATGAAGGGAAGAACCGTCGCCGGGTTTCGTCGCAAAGATGGCGGCAAGAGAACCCCGCGTATCGAGGGCGCGCAGCTCGTGCAGCGCAAATGTCTCTGAGCGGCGGGGAAAACCGCTGACGATCATCACAATACGACTACGGCTCATTGAATCCTCGCATCCTGCGGTTCCGGCCGGGTCGATTTCACCAGGCTTTCAAATGTATGGAATCGGACAGGCGCATATTTACGAAGCGCACCGAGCAAAACGTCCAGAAAGGCGAATGCCTCATCATCCATCACCTTGTGGTGGAGGAGGATTCCGATTGTTCCGATCTCGCTCATCTGAGACGCCAGTTTTTCCACAATCTCATCCGGGGATTTCATGGAAGGTCTCCCCTTCCAACGATAAAGGTCCAGAGTCGTCGATATCTCTTTGAAACCAAATCCGGTCACAGGCCGGTCCCCTTTATCCTTGGAAAAAACCTGAAACCCCAACCGGTCGAGGACTTTAAAAGTCTCTTCGGTACAGCGGTCCCAAGGGGGGGTGAAAACGGGATAGAATTTATCTCCGAAAACCTTCTCCAAAAGGGTTTTGCCTCTGGAGATATCCTCCCATTGCTGATCGAAATTGCGGCTGACCCCGAATTCACACTTCCTTCCCTCTTTCTCGTGGTTCAGGTGTCGCCAGCCATGCTGGTTGAGCTCAAACAGGCCCGGATGAAGATGCTTGTGATGATCGAGCAGTTTGATCCCGGAATCGGTCAGGCCGCCCGGAATAATCTCCAGATTCAAGGGAACGCCGTGGGCCAGCGTCACATCAAACAGGCGCCGAAGCGTCTCTTCATCATCGTCCACATCATCGTCTCTTAAGAAGAGGTCGATCTCTTTTTTTTGTTCGCCCATTTTTTCAAGGAGGGGTCTCAGTTGTAATTCGATTAAACCGGATTTCGTTTTTTCGCAACGCGGAACCCTTTGTTCAGCGACAGATTGCGCCTTGTCACCTTTCTGAAATATCTCAGCCAGAAAAGCGGCTGTCTTTTCGACACCCAGCATCTCCAAGTCGGTCGAAACGCGCTTTGCTTTGAGACCGTGAGCCATCTTTTCTGCGAGCAACTCCGGCCGTAGCTCCTCTGGACGGACCATCGTGGCAACGCCAAGGGCCTCTAATTTTTCCGCGCGAATCGTCTGCTCCTCATTTTGATTGCCTGTAAAGGGTAAAAGTAATGCCCTCGTTCCAGTGACCAAGATATTCATGCAGGTATTGTAACCCGCCATACTGATTGAAAGACGAGCCCTTTTCATATAAGGCAGAAACTGCGTCGTATACCTTCTGAGGGTGATATTGGGTTTAGACCTGACCATGCGCTGCAATTTCAAAAATTGATCTTCAGGAAGGTAGGGACCTGTAAAAATAAGGAGGTGATGCGGCAGGGTCGCTTCAATGATCGAACTGGCATTAACGGCACTTTCCAGCAATTCAACCCCCACACGTCCGCCACCGATGCTCGCGAGGATCAGTGGTGTTTCAGCATTCTCTACCAGGCTCTCTTCATCTTGATCGGTGGTCTCCTGGGGAGATCCTCTCGCAACAAAACCGGTGTATCTTATATCGAGATTCAGATCTTTCACTCTCGAGAAGGTTTCGTCTAATCTCTGGAACTTTGGATCTGAATGGATCAATAGCAAGTCAAAGTATCGGTTGACGATATTACAGACCTGATCCTCATGTCTCGCCTGGTCCCGCTTGCTAACGAGGATGTCCCGAAGACTGCAAACGACCTTTGTTTTACCTCCGCTCAGTCGTATTCGGGCCAGGAGCGGGATCAGTTCAAAAGCGAATTTTCTTCTTCCAAAGGGAAACAGTTCAATAATGAGGGCATCCGGTTCAAACCGCTCATATTCCGACAGGATCTTTTTTGTTCTGGCCGCTTTAATTTGATTAAGACTCTGAAAGCTATCGACCGACCGGATCTCTCTGAATTCCGCGTCTGACTTGAGCGGCGGCAAATTGACCACCTCCACCGAAGGAGGAAACTCAAATCCCGGCACAATTTCTCCGCCATTCAGGAAACAGACATCAAAATCTTTCAAACCACGGACGATTTCTATGCTCCGGATAAAGTGGCCCATCCCTAAAACATGTTGGCAGTAAAAGAGCACCTTTTTTTTCATCGCTTAAAACTCCTATCGAGGGCAATTCCTTTCTGAGCCAAGGCGATCATCGCCTCAATTTCTTCTTCTATCCGAGGTCTTTGCTGAAGATAAAACCGGTATGCCTTGGTGATAAATAGAATCTGAATATACCAATTTAAATGATCCGTTGAGATTTCAAGACCGCTCTTCCGTTCATAAGCATGAACAAACGTCGCTATCATCAATGGAATGAGATCCGGATCAAAGGAGCGGAAATAGCAATCAACGATAAAATTTGCGATGTCCTGAGTCGGATCCCCCATCGCAAACTCATCAAAATCAAAACAGGCGATCTGATCACCACAAGCAAGGAGTTGTTGAACAGAAAAGTCTGCATGGATAATGCTATCGGGGATCGGTAACAAATCGGTGGCAGTCTTTTCCAAAGAGCGCTCGATCGATTGCAGCGGCTCTCTAAACCGAGGAAAGGCTCGAATCAACTTGGCAATCTTTTTTTTAACCTCCATAGTGTGGCCGGCGATCGTGACCTGAACCGGGCTGAGGAGACCACTTTGGTGGAAACTTGCCAGGCCGTTCGCGACCTTCTTCAGGAACCGGCAATAATTCGTTTTGTCGATCAAACTGACCAATGGTTCGCCCTGTAAACCGACTTGCCAGAGGGTTTTGATTGGGTCGTTGTACCCCAAGGGTTGTGCGATTAGAAAGCTGTCCGGGTCACGCTGAGTCTCCCGAAAAAGAGCAACGGATCTCTGGTAGAGGACTTTCCCCTGATCATGACTGAATGTCTTGCCAAACAGTACCATCTCCTTCGGTTTGGGAGGCACTCCCCATTTCAGATGGTATCGGGCGGTGCAACGAACCCCCGGACGGTAATGAATGATTTCAGCTTCAACCTTTATAATGTCTTCCGGTCGATCAATACCTGAAGGCAGATTTTCATAAGGGAAATAGCGTGTGACCTTCTCGGGGTCGATATATTCCGGCAAATGAAATAGTTCCGGATCATTCGGAAAGGCCCAAACAATCATGTCGAGATTAGGGAGATGTATAAATGGCTCCCCATAGCGTGGTGAAACAAATGGGCCGGTTCTCATCTTTTCAAATTCAACTTGACTGCGGTTTTCAAGGTAGGCCTTGGCATAGAGGATCTGTTCACCCGATTCTTTGGTCAAGGGATCTGCGACATTGAGGTGATAACAGATTGAAAGCGTCGATCGGCCATAAGACGACGGATTTTCATATGTTTTATACCAGGCGTACCCAATCTTACAGTTTGTAATCGTCAGGCGACCCGTTGAAAATAGAGGAAGCTGCCGCTGGAGAAGATCTTTCATCCGCTCTGGGTCAGTCAAAAGATCAAACCCTTTCATCCGTGACTCCACCTTCAAGCGATTTATTCCCACCTTACGCCAATCGGCCCGAAATCGCGCTGCCAAGTATCGGGTCTATCTCTTCGACTTGCCCAAGCCCGGACGATAGTAAGGCTGCCGCCGTCTTAAGGAAGCGAGGCTCGAATGGTTGAAAGTCCATTCGGCGATCACCCGTGAGGTGATAGAGAATGGCCGCGCCTGCGAATGACACCACGCGCGAGCGCATATTCAGCCATCGATCTCCGACCCTTTGTCGATAGGCATTCAGCGCTTCCCGAAGGGCGATCTGACCGGAATGACCGGACGCGGTGATCAGACCCAAAAGAATGTAGTCTCCCAAGAAAAGACCAAGATCATAAGCAGGATCTCCAACACTTGAGCTGAGTTCAAAATCGATGACGCCGATTCTGTGTTTGCCCACAAGGATGTTCTTGGGAACGTCGTCCAGTATCAAAAGCCGGTTCCCACCCGTCTGCTCACTCGCCTTTTCACTCGCACACTTCAACGCCGTCAAATCGTTACGAACTTGCTCCAAAACCGCGTCTGTCTTGATCTCCACCGTCCGCAAAGCGAGCATCTTTTTCCAATGGAGCAGGTCGGTTTCTTTGTCACCCCACACGGGCGAAATGGGCTCAGCCAAGGTATGGCACCGTGCCAAAAAATGACTCGCCTGACCCGCCACCCTCGGATCGAACAGACCTTTCTTGAGATCGTCCAGCAGAGGTTTCCCACCCGGGCATACCTCTGTCAAAACAAGAGTCGATGTCTCTTTATCGAAAAGGATTACTTCCGGGAGATCAACCTCATCAATTCTGTTATCGCTCAATCTGCAGAGCGCGCGCCGTTCTGCCGAAAGGCGTCTTTTAGGCTTGAACCTCAGTTTCTCCCCCCAACATCCCGACCCGACCGTATCGCCGGCATATTTTACAAAATAACGCCGGTCGTCTTTGAACCGAACACGGTAGACCTGATCCAACTTGCCGCCACAGGCGCTGCTGATCTCTTTGATGTCGCCGAAGTTGTTTTTATCGATGAGCCCCTGTACCTTCTCCCGAATGATCTCACCTGTTTCTCTCATCCCGTCCCGGCAAACCTCCCAGACGCTCGCACGCTGCGCCGGATTTAGTTGCCCTGGAAGTGCGGCCGTAAACGCGTCTCGCCCTGCCTCACCACGGCCCAACATTGTTCTCAAATCGGTCGCCCGGACTGTAATGGAACCGGTAGGAGCGGCGACAAGGCGCGCCGAAATCCCGGTGCGGCTTGAAAGATCTTCTATATTTTTGAACCGTTCATCCCCCTGCTCGAAGTCAGCCTCTCCGATGCAGAAGAGCAGGGTATCGCCGGTTTCAACGCGGTCAAAGTAGCCGAGTGCATGTTTTACCGAAGTGTGTGAGGCCACTTCAACCCGGACCTTTGCTACACCTTGCAAATAGATCGACCAGATCCGTCGGGCGACATCGGCGTCAAGCGCCTTTGTCGTTCCAGGAATGCTGCGGCACCTATTGGAGATGATCACGACGACTTGGTCGACACCAGGCCTCAAAGCGAGATCGAGCACTGCCGTCAGATGCGCCGCATGAGGCGGCCGAAACGCCCCCGGATAAAGTGCGATGCATCGGCCTTCGGTTCTTGCTTCCTTGTCTCGAATCGTTGGCATGGTCTCTTCTCAGCTTCGCGGCAGGAGGGTTCGTGGCCTGATCCCACCCACCGACTTACGCGTCATTCTGCCGACGCCTGATTGGATCTAACCTGATTTTTCAAATCACTTTTCCTGCCGATGGAAACAATAACGCTCGCTCAGATCTAAATACTGATTGAGATGTTCCATCCGTTTCACATTCCACTGCCGAATGCTTCTCCTGGCAATCTCATAGATGAACGCGGCGGCGATGTGCCAATGAAGACGCTCCTGAGACACTTCCCATTCAACCTGCTCGGAATAGACGCGGCAGAACGCTTCGACAAGCGCTCTCATTTTGCTCTCATCAGATCCAATGAGGATTCCGTTATGATAAAAATTCGCGATAAAACTGCCGATGTCATACAGTGGATCTCCCAGGCAAACACAATCCATATCGATCAGACCGACCTTGTCCTCATGAATCAACATATTCCCTATTTTTAAGTCTCCATGAATCGGGGTGATCGGTAAGGAAGCGCATCCGATGGTTTCTGACCGGATGAGAAGAGAGTGGACCAGAAAACCGATGCGATCTGTCAATTGAGGGCACGTTTTCTTGGTGGTATCGTCGGTTTCCTTTAAAAGGGCCTTCATATCCTCTAACCTAAATTGTCTTTGACTGCTCAAACGGGTGCGATGAAATGCCGCGACAGTCACCGCCATCTGCGCCATGACTTTGCCGCAATCGGGTAACGCGATCTCCTCCTGCTTAAACGGTCTGCCGGGTATTTCCGACTGCCAAAGCGCCCTGAGTTCCGGATCATATCCCAACGGTTTGGCAATCTTGAGTCCTTCCATTTGACCCGATAACTGGCCCATGATGCAATAAACCTCGCCGCCACTTTCATCGGGATATATTTTTCCAAAAACCGCCACCGGAACCACTTCACCCGACTTCCGGTTTTCCAACTCTAATTCATAACGAATCATGCAGGATCGCTCCGGCAGATAGTGGATAATGTCCGCTTTTATCTGCCTCAAGTACTTAGATTGGTGGAGGCCCAATGATGTAAGCCTTCGCGGTAAGAGGTCATACAGGAACGGAAGATCGAGCATTTTCGGCAAGTGGGTCAGTTTTCGGTCATTTGGAAATGACCATACAACCATCTCAACATCAGGGAGATAGACAAGCGGCCGTACCCCTTTCAAAGCGAAGAGCTCTTTGCGGCTTGCCCGCTCAAATTCTGAAAAACCTTCTCCCGGTTTACAGAGTCTTGCGTAGATGATCTGCTCTTGGACAGATTTTGTTTTGGTATTGAGAATCTGTAAGTGATACGATAAAATACAGCTTTTTCCAGGCTTATATCGCTGTTCACCCGCCCGGCACGCTTCGATGACAAAGCAATCGCCTTCATTGTTGGTTTGAGAAAACAATCCTTTTTGCAACGCTTCCCGCATCAAAGTCATGTCTACGGCGAATGGAATCTGCGGAAAGCGAGGATCTGTTTGTTTTTGTAGCATCATTCCCTCAGTCCAAGACCTTAAAGTCTGCCCGTCTCGCGCGAACCACTTTTTGAAGGTCATCCAAGTCGACCTGAAACGTCACGGCATCCGTGTCACAATGAAGGGCCTTGTTCTGATAACTGACCCTCCCCTGGAATCCTTCCAAATCGAGAACGACGCGTTCTTTCACCCGAATAAACTCGATGTGATTCGCTTGCAGATTCGAGATATGGTTCTGCCTATTCTTTCTGAGAAAGAGTAACTGCCCCTTATACACTATCTCCTCAAACCGATACTCTTTCAGACCCGCCCCATGCGCCAGGAAGAAATAGTCGGAATAAGAGGCATCCTCTCCATCAATCGTAATTTTCAGGGCGGTGACTTCGTCTTTTGGACACAATACCGCTTGGTGGTAAACAGGAAGCTCTTCTATATAAATGTCCGGCTGCTTGGTTCGATAGGGATAAAGCAGGGTCTGAAACAGAGCGGGACCGCTTGAATTTTGTGAAAAAGTAACGATCGGCGCTTCTTGTTTCACCCCGTATTCTGGAGAGATAAAACCCGCTTCTATGGCGGCTCGGATCCCATCCACCCTGGGTTGCGCGATCAGGAGGTTCGGGGATGTGACACGGGTTGTCGTCTCGCATTGACCGATGATCGTTTGATCGAATGCGCTGGGCTGGAGGTGGAAATAAAGGGTGTAAGAATGAGATCCCTCTCCCTGCAACCGATCTGAGATAATCCAGTATTCAGGGGGTAGAAAGAAAACATTCCGGTCGTGGACGACCGGATATTCATGGCTGACGGCTCTCCCGGCAATAAAGTCAAATCCCTCGGCTGTCGTAAATTCTTTTAAAACAGCCTTTGGTTCACGATCGATCGGTTTCCCGCGTCGATAGGAAATCTGATCTTTTCCATCAACAAGCACGGTATTATGGTAAGCGGTTCCCTTAAATGTTTTTCGCCAATTGACCCCGTCATCGCTCTCTTCACTATAGGTATATCTTCCGGGATCGACAATTAATGAGTGCCCATAAGCCGCCATCTCGAAATTGAGAAGATCATAGTGACCGTGGCTCCCTGCTCCCAGCGGTCCACAGTCAAAGAAAAAATAGAGCCCTTCATCGTAGGGCTTCTCCATCCAATCGCTTCGGAGAATATAATACCCGCTCTCACGAAATCCTTTCGATCGACACGGCGGGGGGGTCCCTTCTTTTCCCCGGGAGAGCGCATAAAGCAGGTTTTCATTCCGGTAATACTCGAACCCCTTTTTAAATAGAGAGAGGTAACTGTTACGATCTCCATCACTCACAGCCGGGATAAAACCGTCAGGCTTGTGAACATAGAGTGAGAATTCGAGCGCCTTCTTGATCAAATTATCGCATTCAATCGGTAAAGAGATTTGGTTTAAGGAGGCCAGTTCTCTGATCCGAAGGTAATTCTTAAGCACCGTATGATGATAATCGGGTGATAGCTCCCTCTGCACCCCATCCAAAAGGAGGTCCTGTTGCATGTTCTTGAGGATTTCCTCCTTGGAAAAGGCAAGAAACCACTCCGCATCGCGCATTTCCGGAAAGAGGGTGGCGATCAAGAATATCGCATACAACTCAATCGTCCGATGGTTTCCTTCATCCGTTAAATTTTTTGTTAAGTAAAGGGTTTGCAAATAGATCGATCTGAGAAACTCAATCAGAAAATAAGGCCGTATGGCAGGGGAAGGTTTTTGCGAAATAAAGTAACGGTAAGACAGAACCCATTGCTGCACTCTCCTGCCTGTCACTTGGCTGTTTATAAACCCTTCGGGCACATTTTCAATCCATGATAAAAGAAGCTCAACCCATTTCTCGGCATATTTCTCGTCCCCGGTGTATTCGTAAGCGGCGCCCAGATCTTTTGTAAAGTAAAATTTATGCAACAAAATAAGCCACTCAATGTCCCGGCTGGGATTGATCTTCCAGTCGAAATGATTGGGAAGGCGGTATGTTTCATTGTTAAAGGAAAAAATATTCTCAATGATCTTGTCGGCTTTTTCCACGTGGTCTCTGGTGCCCTTCGAAAGTGGGAAATGGCGAATCGCGCTCCGGCTTTGAAAATACGACAAGAGCGCTTCTGCCTCCATAGAAGCGTATGGTTCCGCCAGAAACTCCCATCTGGTATTGTTCTTAATCGCGTCCACTGAACCCACTTCCTCTATGTGTGATCTAAAATTTCATTACATCCTATAACGACTTGACATGAAAGACGGGTTTTCTAAATCACAAGAGAGGATCTCCAAACTCCTTCAGCATCGTTCCCGGTTCCGAATGAAGGACCACAATATTTCCGGCCGGATTCTTTCTGACAAAAAGGAGCACACCGCTATAGGTAAAATCTCCGAAGGTATATCCGTCACTGAAGGGAGCATCGGCGCTGAAGTAATAGTCCCGGTAGCGTTGTCCATCCTTGGTCACGGTGACACACAGCGCAAACGCTTGTGATGCGCGACAGAGTTGAGCGCCGCACATCACCGGCAATACCTCTACAAAAACTTGGGGCCTTTCATCTTGATAGGGATAGAGAATTGTATGATACGCGGCATCAGCGCCATGACGGGAGAACCTGACCACGGGCGCTTGATGCTTGACGCCATATCGATGGGAAACGTACCCCTCTTCCAGGAAAGGGTTGACCTTTGGGTCTAGCGCTTGGGCCATCACCAAATGTGGGGCATCGACAAAAAGGGTATCGTGATCATTCATGATGGAAACCTTCCCGAAGGCTTGATCGGAGAGGTGAAAGAGGAGATCGTAGTCATGCGATTCTTCTCCTCGTAAGAAATCGGAGACGATCCAGTACTCCGGACAGACAAAAAAGATCTTCCGCTCATGCACGGCTTCGTACTCATGACTGCGAGCGATCCCATGGACAAAGTCAAACCCCCGATGACTGATAAACCTCTTGAGCTCTCGGTCCGGTTCCGGTCCTTTTATCTTAAATTTTTTTCCGTGGAAAGTGTATTTTGTCTGGTTTTTTTTATCTACGAGAACGGTGTTGTGGTAAGCGGTCCCCCGGAAGCGGACACGCCAGTTCGTCTCTCCCGATTCATCATAGGTATAACGGCCCGGATCGACAATCAATGATCGGCCATAGGCCGCGACCTCTATACTGAGGAGGTCGAGATGGCCGTGGTTCCCCGCCCCCAACGGACCGCAATCGAATACCAGGTATTTCTCGTCTTCGTAGCGGTCCGCTCCCTCTCCCCAGCCGCTTCGGAGAATGTAATATCCGCTTGCCGGGAATCCTTTTGATCGAAGCGAGGGGGGCCGGCCGGAAACCCCTTTCGATGCCACATAGCGCATCTCCTCGGAACCATAAAGCTGATATCCCTGCTCCAAGAGATCGAGAAAGCCTCGGACATCCCCATCGCTCAGCGACGGGATCGTTCCGTCCGGCTTATGGACATACAAGGAAAATTCCAGCGCCTTTCTGATCAACAGATCGATTTCTTCCGGCACCTCAATTCGGTTAAGGGATGCCAGTTTTCGAATACCGAGATAATTTTTTAAAACAAGATGGTGATAATCGGTCGAAAGCTCACAGTGGACACCGTCGGGAAGGAGATCCGCCTGAATGTTTTTTAGCAATTCACCCTTAGAGAACTCAAGCCAATCCTCTGAATCCTTCATTTCCGGGAAAACAACGGCCGCCAAAAAGATAGCATAAAGCTCGAGGGTCCGGTGATTTCTCGCCGGCGTGAGATGTTCGCAGAGGTGGTTCACCTGGCAATAAATCGATTCCAAAAACTTCATATAGAACGCCGGAGAGATCACAGGCGATTGACTCAACGTTACGAAATAATAATGTGCAAAGATCCAATTCTGTATCCGCCGACCCGCCACATCGCTTGAAATAAAACCAAGCGGAACGGTATCGATCCAGGAGGAGGTCAGCGCCACCCATTTCTCCGCGTACCGGCGATCCCGGGTCTCGTGGAAAGCAATCCCCAATCCGACCGCATAATAAAATTTATGGAACAGGATCAGCCATTCGACATCCCGGCTTGGGTTGTTCTTCCAATCGATGGGATCCGGCAACGAATGCGACTCGTGATTGAACTCAAATCGGTTCAACAGGATGCCATCCATTTTTTCTCTGGCCGTCTCGTTCTCATCGGCAACGGGAAAATACTGGATCTCTGTTCGTCCCTGATAATAGGTTAGAATCTTCTCCGGGGTCCAAGATAGATAGGGCTGACGGAGAAAGTCGATTCCATTCTCAGTGCTTCGTTTCATCAATTCACTCACACAGCGAGGAGTTTATTTCCGCGCGGAGACAAGCTCCGCGCTGTTTCTTTTTTGAAGAGTGGAGACGAATAACGATTTCAATGCCAGCGTCGTTTTCTTGGAATCAAAAACGCCACACACCTTCTCACGGGCGGCCTGACCCAATTTGGCCCGCAAGACCGGATCCTTAAGCAACTCTTCGAGCGCCAGCGCCAATTTGGTCTCATCCTTTTGGGGAATCAGCAAGCCGTTCCGCCGATGTTCAACGAGCTCCGGGATCCCGGAGATCAGGGTGGAGATGACAGGCCGCTCCATCGACATGGCTTCGACCAAAACATTCGGAATGCCATCACGATCTCCATTGTCGACAATCTGGCATGGGAGAACGAAGAGGGTGCATTCGCTATAAATCCGCTTCAACGTTTCCTGGGTCACGGCCTCTTCCAGCAAAACAGTCTCCTCAAGTTTCAGTTCCTCGATCAACCGTTTGAGGAGCGGCGTTTGCTCATCGGCCTCACCGACGATCCGGCATTGAAAGGGCTCACCGCGCTGCTTGAGAATCGCGCACGCTTTGACGAGGCAGGCAAACCCCTTTTTCTCAACGAAGCGGCCCACGGAGAGAATCAGCGGCGTCGGTTGGGAGGATGCTTTCTCTTCAGCCGGCGCAAAGAGGGTCGTATCCAGTCCGTGGTATACCGTATGGACCGACTGGACCTCCGGACAGAGGCTCTGAAGGTACTCCTTATTTGCCTCGGTACAGGTCACCACAAACTCAGCCCTTTCTATTTTTATCTGCAACAGGTTCCCCGGATTCAGTTCTTTAAGATAAATATCCTTGGCATGCGCTGTAAAACTGAATGGAATTCCGCTGAGTTGACTCACCCACATCGCAATCGTCGTCGAACCGTGAGCGAAATGGGCATGTAAGTGCCGTATGCGCTTCTCCTGCAATACTTGCGTTGCGATATACCCGGCCTGGAGAAATTCTTTAATGAATATCTTCCTCGGCTTCCCAAAGAAAGAGGACCGGTATCGGAAGCTCATCTTCATGACGTCCCATAACGCGCTCAGATAAGAGCCGGGACGCAATCTCCAAAGGCGGGAATGATCTCCGATAAAACGGGGAAGATGGATCCAAAGCCACTTGATAAAGTGGACCTGCGAGAGAGAACCCACCTCCGGAAGATAAACCACCGGGGACTGAATTCGATCGACCGTCTCGTGATTCCTCCGGAGGGCCGGTTTCTTTACCGAAAACACCTTCAGCTTGATTCCGATTCTTTCAAGCTGATAAATCTCGTTAGAGATAAACGTTTCAGAAAGCCGCGGAAACTCTTTCATGATATAGGCGATTTCAGGCTGATCGGGTTGATCCCGGGGAACCCTTTTCCCAGTCAAGACTTTTTCCTCATCCGCCCAAGCCGCTTAGAAGGGATTGAGCCCGCCCTTTTGTTTCCTCTATCGCGGTGCGCCCGTAGGCGCAGTCGGCTTCGACTGCGGTAGACCCGCCGGGCCGATGAAAGAGGCCCGTCATCGATCCGATTCTCCGGCCGATTCTCCGGCCCGCTTTCAGGAAGAATCGTGTCATACACAATCACATTGGGAGAAAAAGAGCGAACCGCCTCGGGCCAGTGCGATTCTCCCTCTTCATCCGTCTCGACAAAAAGCTGAAACGATTCGTTCCACGATGCCGGATCGCTTTTCGTATAAAAGAGAACCTCGGAGGCCGGCGACAGGTTCCGGATCTCTTGGGCAATATTGAGTCCCCGCATTAAATGCCCCAATCCCCTTCGGTTGTGGCACTGAAATAAAACACGGATCGATATCGAATTCAAATCTCTCTCCTTCATTCGCTTCTCTCTTGAATTTGGCCGATGACAGATTCAAAGAGTGGGTGATCGAACCGGTCTTTTTTGAACATCAGGGCCAGATAGTAAATTTCAGAACAGATCCGATACCAGCGGAGCTTCTTCTGATCGAGTCTCTTTTTTGCTCTTTCCTCATATCCGTTCAAATAGGCATCGCCCGCCTCTTCACAGAAAAGAAGGTTCGCCTGACTGGTGGCCGCTCCTGTACCTGGGCTATCGGAGCCGGTCATCGCGTTATGAAAGAACGGCACGTCATATTTCAATGAAGCGATAAACATGGCGATTTCCCGGTAGGGATCGCCGCGCATCGCCAGATCAAAATCAATGACCGACCAGGAGCCGTCCCCTCTCAAAAGCTGCGAGCAGACAAAGTCGCCGTGGCAGAAGGTGTAATCGTCTCGATTTTCGGAGGGAACCGATTTCAACAGACGCTCCCGGAGATTCTTTAAAAAAACCTGCCGTTCCGGCTGAAAGAACAAAATCAATTGAATGCTCGATTCGATCGTCTGAAGAAAGACGCTCAAATCCCATTCCGGAACGGTTGAAACGTCGAGGCGATGGAGATCATGATGCAGGCCGCCGACCGCGTGAATCAAAGGCCGATAATTATTTTTATTCAGAAGGGCCGAGAGGTCCTCTCCTTGTTTCTCTTCCTGATAAAAAAGAGCGTGCGCTTCGTCTATCCCAACCGGCGCTGCCACGGAGAATGAAGAGGGAACCCCTTTGAGAGACGCCGCAACCGCCGTGAGCCGGTCGTAGGCTTCTTTAAGCCGTGACCTTCGCTTAAACTTTCCGACCGCCGGCATGACGGCCCCCTCCGAGGCCGGCAGCCGAAAGGTCAACCGCCGGAGGGGAACATACCGTAGGATCTCGATCGGCAAAGAAGGTCCCTTTCGTCGCGCGGATTTCGCTTCGAAATAAGAAACCATCCCCTCCAGATAAGGCTCTTTTGGAAATTCAAAAAATTCAATCTCTCCCGTTTTGACGGAATAGTAGAGGGTCACCGCGTGAAACCCGATCGGCGCCGATTTGTCCCAGTACTGAAAAGAGTGGTAAAACCGGCTCAGTTCCCATCCCCGGCTTGGAGCAAACGAGCCCTTTATCTCGGAGTGAATCATCGTTTTTTCCACAGCCGGCTCCTCGTTGATTCCGCCGAGAAGTAACGCCCGCTCCGCCCAGATCTCCTCAAAACGGCGGATCTGCCGGTAAAAGGGATGCTCCGGTTCGATAAAAGAAAATGTTTTTATCCGTTCGGTTCCGATGACCATTCGATATCCTGCGCCCGGTTGATTCTAAAATCGGGACCGTTTCCGATTTCAATCTGCTCTATTTTTTGGCCGATGAGGTGGACCACCTCTCCATGCCGATTCTGCCGGAACGCCAGAAACCGGCCGTGAAAGGCGATCCCCTGAATTTGAACCCTCTCGGTAGACATTCCCCTTTGGAATAAAAACCAATCTGAGAAAGGATCTCCGGCCCTGGACCCTTCAACGCGAAAGACAAGAAGGCGATCCGTCGACGGCGGCATCAGCGTGACGGCCCGGAGAGCGGGGCCGTCGCCGTGAAGATCCTCCGGGGCTAGCAACGTGGCGAAGAAGAGCGGGGCCGATCCGGTCTGGACAAATTCGACGACGGGCGCCTCTTTTTTGACGCCGTACTTTTCAGAAACCCACCCTTTCTCAATCAACGCCCGCATCCCCGGCCTTTGCACCGATTGGATTCTTAGCAGCGGAGATCGAACCGATACTTCTGACTCCGACGCTTCAAGGGAAACCTGGTTCAGCCATTTGTGCGATAGATGAAAGCGGAGCGCGCATTCGTGCGTCTCGCCGTCTTCCATATCGATGTCATCCAGGATAAAAAGATACTCCCGGAGGAAGTAGGTAAAAAACCGTTTGTGGACCGGCGAATACTCCGCGCTTCTCGCCCCGGCCGAGACCCAATCCGACCGCCTCCCGAGATAAAAACTCTTTTTAATGATTTCGATCTCCGGCCCATGTTTGGTTCTGGAGAGATACCGGGTCTGGTCTTTGCCGTCGATGGTCACCGTGTTGTGATAGGCCGTGCTTTTGAAGCGCTTTCTCCAATCGGTCCCTTCGGAATCGGGATCGGAGGAATAGGTATACCGGCCCGGATCGATCACCCCCGGCTCGCCATGGGCGTAGTAGCAGAAATTGAAAAGATCGTAATGGCTGTGGCTCCCCTCCCCCAGTTCGGCGCAGTCATAAAAAACGTGCTGCCGCTTCGCATAGGTCTCCGGGTCTTCTCCCCAACGGTCACAGAAAGTAAAATAGCCCGACCGGTGGAAATGCGCCGAGGCGTCGCCGGGCGGCTTCCCTTCGCGGCCGAGCGTCGCCGCCCACTGCAGATGCGGATCATCAAAAAGCCGGGCCCCCTTCTCCAACAGCGCCAGGTGGTCTCCGTTGTCGGAATCGTTGATCAGGGGGATTTCGCCGCCGGGCCACTGCATCCACATGGAAAATTCCAACGCTTTATGAAGCCTTTTCAATAAAGTTTTGTCCAGAGCCAGTCCGCTTAATTGAGCCAGCTCGACAAAAGAAAGGGCGCTCTCCAAGACCAGTTGATGATAATGGGTGGAAAGCTCCAGATGCACCCCATCGCAAAGAAAATCGGTCAACAGATTCTCGGTTAATTTCTCTTTTCCAAATTCAACAAAATAGGAATGGCGCTGAAACTCCGGGAAGAGCGCCCCGACCATAAAAACCGCGAGAAGCTGGAATGTCCGGTGGTTTCGGACCGGCTTCAGATGCTCGGAGATATAAAGGGTCTCCTTCGCGATCCGCTCCAGGAACCTTCTTAAAAGGCTCGCAGAGACCAACGGACGGCAGGGGATCTCTTGCAAGAGCAGAAAAGAGTAGACCCAGTGCTCCATTCTTTTGGCCTCCACCTGCGCGTCGCTCAGGACGATGTGCCCCGATTCCATCTCATCCAGCCAGGATTCGAGCAGCGCCGCCCATTTCTTTAAAAAAGCGTCGTCTTGATAGTGCCGGTAGGCATGAATCAGATCGACGGCAAAATAAAATTTGTGATGGGCGATCTGCCACTCTTTATCGCGGCTCGGATTCTCTTTCCATGAAAATCCCTCCGGCAGAAGATACGATTCGCCGATGAGATCAAACCGATTGTCGAGGACTTTTTTGGCATTCAATAGACTCGCCTCGCTTGCACGGGGGAGGCCGAATCCCGGCAAACGTTTTCCGGCCAAAAAGTGGCCGACAAAATGATCCGGCGCGAGCGTTTCGATCTCCTCGATAAAGGCGCTTTGAGGTTCCCTGTTCATCCCGGCCGCCGCTCCGAATTGATCTCACTTCCTATTTCTTTAATGAGCTCCAAACAAACCGGGTCCGGTTCGCTGCCCCTCAGAAGTTTCCGGCAGTGCTTCATGAGTCTCCTGAACTGCATAAACCCGTTCAACAATTCCTGATCAACCGAATAGCAGGTTTTCTTATCGTACTTTTGGATGAAATCAAGAGAGGCGTTCATCCCTCCCGGAAAGCCGGCCAAAAAAGAAGCGATGTCTTTTTCTCTCGGCCCCAGGGCGGCGCTGTCCCAATCAATGACCGCCAGTTTTCCCTTTACGGAAGATGCGAATCTTTCGGCATCATAAAGAAGGTGTTTCGGCGAAAATGACCCGTGAATCATCCCGGAATAGGACCGGCTACGGGAAGCAAACAACTCCGAAAGCCTTTCGAAAAGAGGCCGGATGACGGCGGAAACTTTTGGAAAACGGGCGTGAAGGTGATCCTCGGAACAGGACATCATTCCGATTTCTATTTGCGGGGCCCACTGAGGAAGCGCAGGAATGGCGGTTTGGTGTATTTTAGAGAGGATTTCGATGACCTCATCATAAAGCAGCGGCTTGATCTCCCCGAACCTTTCCGCCCCCAGTTGGTCGACCCGAAGACCGGGAAGATAATCATAAAGAAAAAAACATTTTTCAGGAGAGTAGGAAATCAACTGCGGAAGCGTCAACGATTGATGAATACCCGACCGTTTAATGGCTTTGGATTTATCGAGGTCCTCCTGGAACTCTTTTCGCCGAACGATTTTGAGGATGCGTCTCTTCTCATGCGCTCTCGCGCCGAGCAAAAAGGTCACCCGCCGGCCGGGATTGTAGAGAAGCCGCCGGATAAATCTCTCCTCTCCCGATTGAAACGGGGCGAATCCAGGCGAATTCCACTCGATTCCCTCCAGACAGGCCGGCGAGGCGACCAGGCCGAAGAGGCCCGGCAGTTCCGGATCTTCCGGATAATACCATGACCGGATAGAAGGGCCGCCCGAGTCGTCCTCGTCTTCCAGAAATTGGAGAATAAGCTCCTTTTGATAAGAAAGCCGGGCGGAAGGCGCTTTGAACTCCAGATTCAGGAGGAGAAAAGAGGATTCCCTTTCGTATTTCTCTCCCGCCGGCGTGACGGAGATCAAACAGTCTTCCCGGCCGCTCTCTCGAAAGGCCTGCCGCAAGGGGGCGAGAAGCGTCCCCCGGCGAACCCGCGATTTTATCTCTTCCCGGGATAAACTCAATAACGGCTCAAGATGATCCGTCGCTCTCTGTTCCGCAGAAGTGTTCATCGGCTCCCTCCATCTGAAAGAAAATAGCCTTTCAGCTTTTTCACATTTCGAATCAGATTAAAATCTTTCCGGACCTTCGACAGGGCCGATCCGACGAACCGCTTCCGCCGGGCAGTCTCGTCCGACAGCCATTCAACGGCCTGGGCCAGCTGTTCCGGATTTTTTTCCTCGACGAGAAGGCCGTTGCGGCGGTGCGAGACGATCTCCGGAATGCCCGCAATAGAGGTCGAGATCACCGGAACCCCCAGCGCCATCGCTTCAAGGAGGACGGTCGGAAGGCCGTCCCGGTCCCCATCCTCCCCCACCCGGCAGGGCAAGACAAACATCTCGGCCCTTTGAATCAGCCGGATCACCTCTGTTTGAGGCCGGGCGCCCGGAAGGGTGATCTCCTTCTGTAAGCCGAATTGTGCGATCTGCCGCGCCAGGGCATCCCGTTCCTCCCCTTCCCCCACAATGGCGCAATGAAACGGTTTTCCACGCTCCTTTAGAATCTTGCACGCTGCAACCAGATCATGAAACCCCTTTTTCCGCACCAGCCGGCCGACACTGACCAGCAGACCCGCCTCCTTCGGCGCGTCCGAAGGGCTAAACTGCGCCAGATCGATTCCGTTATAGAGCCGGATCATCTTTCCGTGACCTCCTTCGAAGCGGACCAATTCCTCCAAGTACCTTCGATTGAAATCGCTTACGGTGATGACAAACCGCGCGCCTTCTATCAGCAAGGCCAGTCTTTTTTTATCGACACTTTCATGATAGATGTCTCGCGCATGCGCCGTGAAGCTGTATGGAATTCCGGTCTGCCGGCTGACCGAAGCGGCGGCGCCGGCCGCCCAGGTTGCAAAGTGGGCATGAAGGTGGTCCACGCCGAGGCGTTTGACCAACGGGGCGATCAGCGCCGCGTGATCCTCCGGCTCGCCGGAATCTCCTTCCCCCTGCAAGCGATCCGAACCCAGCCGCGCCGGCGCCCCGGAAGGGCCGGCCACCCAGCCCGACCTGCTTTCCACCTCAGGGTCCGAAAGATAGTAAACGGGGGCATCCAAGAGATTGCACTTTTCATGGACGACTTCCTCGCCCGAACCCTTGAGGGCCACGACGACCAAATCGAGGCCCTGCCGTTTTAATTCGAGCATTTCATTGAAGATGAAGGTCTGAGACAGCCTTGGATAGCGCTTTAAAAAATAGCAGACCTTGAAGGAGGTTTTTTTCTTCATCCGGTTAAACCGTTTAATAATGGAACCCGCCCTTTTATTTCCTCTATCGCGCCCCGACCGCAGGCACAGTCGGCTTCGACAGTTTTATCGTCGCCCGAAACTGGGTATAAAAGCCGCGAAATCGCGGAGCCGATCCTGGGAAGGGCGTCGAGATCAATGGCCTCGTCCGAACCGGCGTCCCGCATCCCGGCGCCGACTTCTTCCAAAACGGCTTGCATGAAGGAGCGGGGTTCGAGATCGTCGGGATGAATGGTCTTAAAAAGGCCGAGCCGCGCCATCCGTTCCGCGCGGAGCCACTGTTCCTCCACCGGCTTCACCCGGGGAATGACCACCGCCCGTTTCCGCAGGGTCAGGATTTCGCAAATGGTATTGTATCCTCCCATTGAAACAACCAGATCGGCCGCGTCCATATAGCTCATCAGGTCATCGGTAAACTCGCAAATCTGCACATGGGGATACTTCACCGTCGCCGCGGATACTTTCTTTCTTTGCGCCTCAGGCATTTCCGGGCCGCAGATGACGAGGCTTCTGGTATGGTGGCTGGCGGGCAGAAATGCCAGGCCGGCAACGTAGGTCTCAACCATCCGGTAGCCATCCTCGCCCCCTCCCGGCGTAACCAGGATCAGCCTTTCCGTCTCCAGACCCAGCTCTTTCCGGAGGGTCGCCCGGTCCTTCAGTCCGGCTTCCCGCTGAATATACCCGCAGAAGCCGACCTTTTCAGAAACCAAGGGTCCAAAATGATATTCCTTCCGAACGTCGAATACGCTTGCGGTTCCGGCCACCAGAACCAGATCGTAAAACTTCCGGATCGCTTCCTGATAGCCGTTCTTTTCCCAGATACGCATCGTCGCCGCCGGACTGTCGAGGATGTCTCTGAGAAGAAGCACCACCTTGGTCTCAGGGAGGTGGATCTTCAAGTAATTCATGACCCCTTTCAATTCATTCTTCACGCCATAGGGCTTTTTATCCACAAGGAGAAGATCCGGCCTGAAATTCGCCACAGCGGAGAGAATCAATTCGGATCGCAGCCGCATCGTTTCGTCAATGTCGGTGCCGAGATATTTTACGGAATAACCCTCTTTCTCCGTCCGTTTTAGACAGGGGAGTTTAATGTAGTCGAGCCGTTGAGGAATCCGAAAACTGTGGACCATCGGAGAGCCGGAGACAACGAGAATAGAAATTTCCGGCATGGTATCGATCAAATGCTTGCAAATGGAGAGCATCCTGCGGATGTTTCCGAGGCCGAACGTATCGTGCGAGTAAACCATGAGTCTTTTCATTTTTCTCCACCAAACTGTTTCTGAGGTGTTATTTTATAAACCGATCCGAACCCCTTGTCCTCTCCTAAGTGCTGAGCTCACCGGATTTTCAGCCCTCCACCTTTAACAAGGGTCACGCCGATGATATCGCGCGAGCATGAAAATCTGATGAGAAACAAATAAAAAAAAGATAAAAAGGGTCAAACCGATTTTTAATCTCTGAATTCCCCGTAGCTTGCTGCGCGGGATCGGTTTAGTATTTGCTGCTTGCACCCATTCCTCCCCCTTTAAAATAGGCCCTAGCGCGGAAAGTTACGGCGCTCCTTAGATGGGGGAGGTAAGGTGGGGGTGTTCGTCCTTTCTTCACCCTCCCCTTACCCCTCCCATTGAGGGAGGGGAAGTGGTTTCCGTTCCCCCTCCAACCATTTCCTGGAGGTCATGATTTTAGATACCCCGCTGCTTGCGGCGGGGTTATTCATTCGTCCGCTTCCGTTGAAATTTTATAACCGATGTCTCGAACGGTGCGGATCAGCTTCCGCGGATGCCCTTCGTCGATTTTCTTCCTGAGATGACTGATATAAACATCGACGACATTGGTGATCATATCGAAATGGTACCCCCAGACCTCTTCCAGAATCGCGGTGCGTGTGAGGACCCGATCGGGATGCCTCATCAAATATTCGAGAAGAGCGAATTCCTTGGCCGTGAGGTCAACCGGTCTCTCCCCTCGCCGGACTTCGCGCGTCTCCCGATCCAGGACCAGATCGACGACCTTTAAAGGGAAGGCCGTCTCCTGTTGGGGAGCCCTCCGAAGAAGCGCTTTCATGCGGGCCAGGAGTTCGCCAAAGGCAAAGGGTTTCGTCAAATAATCGTCCGCGCCGGTTCCCAGCCCTTCAATCTTATCTTGCACCGCATCTCTTGCCGTAAGAATCAGGATCGGGGTCTGCACCTTCTCTGCGCGTAAAATCCGGCAGACCTCCATGCCGCTCATCGAGGGAAGCAGCAGATCGAGAATGATCAGATCATAAGAGATCGCTTTGGCCATCTCCACTCCTTCGATTCCGTTATTCACGGCGTCGACACGGTAGTGTTCCGCCTCAAGCCCTCTCTTCAAGAAGCTCACGATCCGCTCATCGTCCTCAATCAGAAGAACCTGCATCTTGCCGTTCATTCCTATCCGCCCCACGCCGGCCTCACATAGCCGGGGAGCCGCCGCTTTTTCTACCATCGCTTGCGTCATCACGTTAACCAAAACATGAAACAGAATCTCATGGTCTGCGGCGGGGCCGCATGCGGCCCCGCCCTTTAGAACCAACCGACTATCCTACTGTCTCGGCCAGGTCCGAAACAGAGGGGTTGTCGTCGCCGGTTACCCGGGTCGCGCTGTCGTCGATGACGGTGGTTCCATTGGGATTCGCGTCAATCGTCCCTGCGCCCTGAACAAAGACTTCCATGTTGCCCGGAACCTGCGCCGTCAGCGCTTCTGCCAGGGGGGTGCCGTGGTCGGGGTCTTTGGTTCGGCCGTCTAGGTACTGAGTCCCCATATACTCGCTTCCCTGATTTAACACCTGTCCAACTTCATCCGAAAGATTCCGGGCGTTTGCATTCGAGGCCGTCAGCATGGCTTTGAACGCCCCCTCCAGGTCGAAGAGAATCACCGCATCAACCGGCGTCGTTCCTGTCGATGCGCTCTTGAAGGGAATGGTCACTTCCCATCGGTGATCGGTCACAAAGGTAAAATCCTTGCAGGTAAACGAAGTCGCCTCCGAGCCGACGCCGATGGCGCCTTTGACCCAGATACTGGGACGGCGTTTAACGCCGTTATCGAGAACTTTGCTTCTGAAAACTGCGGGATCGGTCACATTGAGGATCGGCGTCGCCTCATCCTCTACCCGCTTGACCCGGAACCTGACGCCGGTGTAGTTCCCGGCGGGGGCATCAATCTGGATCGCCTCTCCGACATTGTCATCGGTGTCGGTCAGGTCAAGGGCGAACGGACCAAACTCCGCGTCATCAATGGCCGCTTCATTTTTCAACTCCACCTCATCCAAAATGGCATAGGCTTCAGAGATCCATACTCTTCCGCCGGAAATGTCAAAGAAGGAGGCAGCGGCGGCAGAACAGGGGACAGCCGCTGCATTGGCCACTCCTTTATCAAAAATCCAGTTGACCCCTTTTCCCAGTACGTTCGAGGCGAACGACGGCTTCGCTGCGGCTGCGGGATTCGGGATGGCGGTGGCGCCCATTTTCTGAACCGAAGAGATTCCCAGAGTGGGGGCGGTCGTCCCATCGCTTCCGCCTCCCCCGCAGGCCACAACGCTGAGCCCGATTGCTGCGATCATCCAGAATTTTAATTTTAAATATGTTTTCATTTCTTCCTCCCTTTGGTTAAGGCTTTGATAAAAACACTGAGCCCATGCCAAGCCTTCCAGAGCAAATCCTATGCCGACAAGAACAGAATATCCTGGCATGGGATATAAAAAATGAAAAACAGCCGCCAGTACATGCTGATTACTTATATATAAAAACAAAATCAGCGATCATTTTCGGCCTTTTTTTCTTTAAATTGCTTTCGGCTTTTCCTGTTGAACTGATGGAATCCCGGCAAAAGTCGCCGGATTCCCGGCAGGGACCCGCCGCTGAAATATCTGATCATCCGGGAACAACGATCATTTAAGAAACTTGGGCGGGATGCGGGGTGGGGGATTTGACCCCGATTTGGGTGAAATACCCAAGCCCAACGTTGCGCGGGACGGCGCTTTTCACGCGAGCCGGGCTTATTGGGCAAAAATTCATCTCATTTAAAATAGGTTCTTAAGCGAACCGAGTAGGTCGGCCTTCGACGCATGGCCTTGAAGGTTACGGCGTTCTGTTACCGATATCGGGGCGGGCAGGGAGGTGTCGATTCGTTTTGGCATATCAATTGCTTTTCATCTGGCTAATCGTCGTCGTGTACTCTTTCCCAAAAAAGGATGGATCGAACATGAGTCAAGTTAAATTCCGGCTGATTTTATCTTTATTCGTTGCGCTGCTATCCGGTTGCAGCGAGAATGGCATCGGGGTTGGATCGGGCGGCGGGGCCGGCGCCGGTGGAAACGGCGACGGCAGCCCCACTCTTGGAATCACCTCGATTGAAAAGCCCGCCCCTGCGCTCAAGCCGACCCAGGCCAGAGGACGGTTCGATCGGGGCCTCGGCTTCCTGTTCGGAAACCCCGTCATGGCCCAATCTGCCGACTGTCCGCCGGCTGCCTTTAAACATGCCGTTCGCCTCAACGACGGCGCGATCTGGATTACGCAGGCCTATTTAATCTTAGATGAAATCGAATTCGAGGTTCCGACTCTTCCGCCGGTGGATGGGCCCGAAATCGGCCCGTTTGCATTCGACCTGACCGCCACCGACCCGGATGTGCCGCAGGAGATTCGACCGGATGTCCCGCCGGGGAACTATTCCGGGATGAAGTTCCGGATCAAACGGGTCGATGATTTCCCAACGGAACAACCTAAAAATCTGGGCGATCGCCTCGACTCCTTTATGGGAAAAATATTTGACGATGCAACGAAACGGCGGCCGAGTGTCTGGATCGAAGGGGTGATGCAGGCCGACGGGCAGGCCTGCCGTTCTTTTAAATTTGTCACCGATCAGGAGTGGCGGGTGCGCCTTCCCTTCAGCCCCGGCGCCACAGTCGATCCCACACGGCTCGATGTGGTTACTTTACTCGACCTTCCTCAGGCATTTGAGACCGCCCAGGTGACGGTGGCCGGACTGGTCGGTGAGATCGGAGGAGTGTCCTCCCCCCAAGATGATCTCGGTGGAGATTTCCTCGACGGTCGCACGACCGCTCCCGCTAAATGGGGGACCGAAAATGCCAAGAAGGTGGCCGCTCGCCTTCCGGAAGGCTTCAAGGTCTTCATGCAAACCGCCGGCACGTTCGTGGTCGATCCGGGGGTGGACGACACCGCCGTGCAAATCTCGGACGACAGCGGCCCGGTTATTGGTCCGTAAATCAAGCGTTGATGAAGGGACTCTTTCATCCTCCATTAAGTCTCCATTTTCGAGGTCGGGATGCAAAAATACGGTTTACTGTTCATCATGCTGATGGCAGGCATGATGTTGCCGATGACGCCGGCAGGCGCGGAACCCCCTCCCATAGAGAAAGAAGAATCAAAAAGCCCTTCCTGGTCGGGAGAGATCGAGACCGGCCTGGCCTATGACGGGAACGTCTTTCAAGAGAAAGACGGAGCCGAATCGGACGTCTTATGGGAGTCGTCGCTTTATCTCGCCTACCGGCCGGGGCAGATCCGCTGGAGCGGGCTCGCCACGCTCAACCGGTATCTTGAAAACAGTGAATTGAACTACGAATTCTATGAAGTTGGCGCGGAGCGGCCCTTCGGCGAAAAGAACCATGGCAGCCTCTTCGTTCAAATCTCACCGCCCGCCCCGCTGGATAAAGAAGATCCCTCCTTCCCGCTCATCACGTTGGGATCGTACGGATTCACGGCCCGGTTCGACCGGGATCTCTCTCCCTGGTGGAATAGCGGCCTCTCGTTCTCGTATGACCGGCTGAACTACAGCGACGCGTTCGACGCCAAAGACACCGACATCCTCAAGGTCGGCTTCCCTCAAACCTTCCGGCTTAAAACCTGGCGCTTCGTCGTCGATTACAGCTTCGAGGAGGGATTCGCCCAGGGTGGAACCGTTCCCAGCGGCCGGCCGGACGACATCTCTTATATCGCTCACGCGGCGGCGTTCCAGGCCGGATACCAATGGGCCGCGCCGGTCTCGATCCGGCTCCGCTACCGGATCCGGAGCAAAACCTTCAACACCGACCTGCCGAAGGAGACCGAGCCGATCCATTCCGGAAGGAGCGACACCAGTCACGCTCTCCTCGCCGGCCTTCGTTACCAGCCGTTTCCAAACGTGGTCGTCCGCGCCCGCTCCCAACTCCTATGGAGAAACTCCTCCGATCCGTTCGTAGAGTTCAATGAATGGATCCACGGCCTTTCTGTTTCGTATCTATTTTAAGAGCCTGCCGCTTGAAAACCGGCCATCGATTGATCGCAACCGCCTTCTTTCCGGCAGGAGGTGGCAAAATAGGACCCCCTTTTTTCTCTTTCCGGCCCAAGAAAATGGCATCCCTGTTGCACTTAATAAAGATCGTTACCTTATTTAAGTCAACCACTTTGTAGAGGAGAATATATGAAACAATGGAGATCCCAGGCCATTCTCGCAGGCGGGATGGCCCTGATCTTTTTCGGGGCAATCCCCTCTTTCTCAGCCGGGTTAGACGACGCAACCACCGGACCGAAGCTTAGGGGAGACGGCTCCATCGACGATACCCAGCCCCGTTCGGCCAAGGACTTTGCGCCCGGAATCAAAAAGCGGGGGGATGGATCGATTGACGACAGCCGGCCCCGCTCGGCCCAGGAGCTTGCCCCCGGCACGTTGAAGCGGGAATCCGAAAGCCGCTCGGCGCGGGATTTTGCGCCGGGGACCGTCAAACGCCGGGGCGACGGATCGATCGATGACACACAAGGTCATGACGGACGGGACGACGATCACTCCCGTCGAGGCCGGCACGGCCGGGACGACCGGGGCCTCATGAGCGACGACGACCATCAGCATCGGGAAAGAGATCGGGAACGGCACCGGGAATCGGACGACCGGAGCCGCTCGGAAACGCGGATGGAGTCGCGGGAGCGGGGAGAATCCGGGCATGAAGAGCGTATTGAATCACGGGATCGATCCGAGACGAGAACCGCTTCGGACCGCTCACGGGAACAGGAAAGGGATCGGGGTCGAGGAAGGGACGACCAAAGGTAAGTAAACACCGTCAACGAAAGGAGCGGGAGGCCTTTAAAGGGCGCCCGCTCTTTTTTTTGGACGGCCCAAAACTGAAATTTAGAAAAAAGCGCTCTGGCAAGGCCCTTCCTAGCCCGACACATCTCCAACGCAATCGCGGCCCAGAGCTGTGTCAAAGTAAAGCCTAACCAATCAGGATTCAAAGCAAATGTCCTCCCCTTTGTAAGGGGAGAGGTGGGGTAGAAAGTGTATTTTACAAGGCTAAATGTCGCCGTTGCCGCATGTTTCTACCTCCCCTTGCCCCTCCTTACAAAGGAGGGGGATGTGCTCTTGTAGGCGACTTTGCCGTTACCTGAGCAACATCGCCGGCGCCAGAGAGTGAAATGCCGAGACACCGCTCGGAAAGCGCTTGGAGCGTGGCTCCCGTCGTAATTGCGAATAAAACAATCAGGAAGGATCAAGCCCGGCTTCTCTTCCGGCGTCGATCGATTAGAAAAATCTCGGCATCCCGCGGGACGGTAGGAGGCGACCCCCCTTCGCTTCCGGGTCAAAATGAACCGTGAAGGGAACCGACGCTAAAAAGTCGCTCGGCGATCAAAAGATTGGAGGGAGAGCTCAAAGAGAGGGGAAACTCGGCCACTCGCGAGAATGGCTTCCAGTGATATCATTTTTGAAATAAAACCGTTTACGCAATGCGCCGATAAAAAGGACCGGTTAAAAGTGGAACCCGTATCCGAAAAAGATCGGCTGAATTCCAATGAGCGCAAGCCCGCCCAGGGCAACCCCGACGATAATCAGTGAAAAAGGAAGGTAGATCAGGGGGCGGACCAAAGGGTGCTCCCATCCGATCCGATGCATCATCGGCTGGAGGATAAAGGCCAGCGAAAGCCCAAAGAAGGAAATATTGGCTAAGAAAAGGCCGGCTAACCCGAAAACCACCCCGCAGAGGAGCTCAAACGACTGGACGGTGAGGAGACTGGGATGGCTTTCCAGAAGAAGCCTTCGGAAACCGCTCCGGATCTTATGGAGGGGGGAGAGATCGGCCGCTTCTCCTTTCTGATGCCCTTGGCGCTGAGCTGATTGACCGGTTCGGTCGCCGGTGACGAAAAAGGTGGCCTTCCGGGTCAGCAGATAGGAGAAGACCCCCAGAGAGGAGATCGGCCCCAGGGCTGAGTAGACGGTGGTGGACCGGCAGAGAAACTTGAAGAGCTTTAACGGTTTGCGCGCCATTTCGATGATGAAACAGAGGATCGGTGAAAGAAGGGAAAGAAGGGTGATCAGAAAAAAGTCAACGCTGTAAACGACGCTGAAACCGGGATGGAGTCTCCGCATCGGCAAGATAAATTCGCTTCCCCCGACGGCAAGGGTCAGGGGGCGGGGATCGCTGAAAAGCGCCGGAATCAAGAGGTTCGCATCGATGAGAAAGAGGAAATAGAAAATAGAGAGGGGAAGGTTCAGGGTTGGAAAGAGGATATCGCACTTCTCTGCCAGGGAGATGTGGGAAGAAAAGAGCAGACGTCGCATTTCCATCGAGAGAAGTTCGCAGGTCCCTCGTGTCCACTTCATAAACCTGATTCGAAACGCTGCAATCGAATCGGGGAAATCTTCGTAGCAGACGACATCCTGGGCAAACCGACCCATCCATCCCTTCTCACGAATCCGAATCGCATAGGCGAGATCCTCGCTGACCATTTCCGGAAACCCGCCAACCTCTTCCCAGCATCTGCGGCGGAGGAGCGCCCCATGGCCGAGGAGCATCACAAATCCGAAGCGGTTACGAAGCGGTTGATACCAGCGCCAGTGGATGTCGATCCCCGGTCCCATTGCTTGCGCGAGTGGGCTCGCCGCATGGGGGTTCGCGCGGTGATTGGCCTGGATGAATCCGCAGGTGGGATCGGCGAGAAGGCGCGGGGCCAGCCGCGTCAGAAAGTCGGAAGGAAGAATTTCATCGGCGTCCGCCAGGGCAAAGAACGACTCTTGGGAGGCGGCCCCGGAGAGGGCATGGTTGAGATTCCCCGCTTTAAAGCCGCGCCGGTCTGTGCGCCGGACCACGCAGACCCTTTCCGGGTGCTTTCGCGCAAAGGTGTCCACCTTTTCCTGGAAAAGCGGGTCGGTGCTGTCGTCCAAAATGTAGACGGTAAAGTGAGGGTAATCTTGCGCCACGCAGGAGGCCGCGCTCTCTTCAACAAAATCGTTGTAAGTCGTATACAGGAGGGCGACGGGAGGAAAATCGGCGGAACGGAGCGCCGGTCCTGCTTCGCCCTCTTTATCTCGACTCTGGTAAACCCATTGATAAATACGGGCGAAAACAATCACCCAGACATTGTAGAAACCATAAAGCCAGGCAATTTCCACAAATAAAATGAAGAAGGCCATGGCGCTCCATGAAAGGGGACCCTCCGTGAGTGCGAGGAGCCCGGCAAGCCGAGGGTGGAACCAGATCAAGGCCACGACCCAGGTGGAGAAGATGGCGACATATAAATCCGGGCGGGGCGCCGGACGGGGCGGCCGGGCGTTTCGGTTTCCACCCGACATCCGGGGCGGTTGCAGTACCACTGTTCGCGGCCTTTTCTCCAATAACCCTGTCGGGGTCTCCATGTCTTATTCCCTTTCGAGTCTGAAAGTTAAACCCAATGCGATTGTTGTAAAGGCCTCTCCGTTCGGCGGCGTCTCGTGTCGGATAAGCAGGCTGGCCCGATGCGCGTCGCCCAAGGGGAGCGATCCAATAAGATGGGCGGCCCAGAGCGCGCCTGAGACACCCGGTATCTCACTTTCGAATCTTCCAAGCGCAAGGCCGGCGCCGAGTCGCCGCCCTTGGTCAAATCGGTATTCCCCTGCGAACAAAAGACGTTTCTCATTCTCGCCAAAGCGGTCGGTCTTCGTATAAAATAGCGTCGGTTCAAAGCGCAGGCGGGGGGTGGCGGGGAACCCATACCCCAGATAGAGATTCCAGTCGGTCTGATCATCATCGCGGAGACCTAAAAAACCGCCGACCTTTAACGACCGGGCATCGGGGAGATAGACAACCTGTTCCGCCAGGTAGAGCGATTGATCGATCCGGCCAGGCAACTCGCGGCGACCGACCTCCAATTTGGTGGTGTATTTCCCCCCCCAATTGGCCAATCCTCCCGCGAAGAGAGATGGAATTTTTTTCCCTTGACGGACTAAGGCAGGGTTGTCCAGGCTCAGGGCGTTATCGTAACGAGTCCAAAAGCGCAAATCAGGGGTGGACCAGCCGGCGACCTCCAGAGATCGCAATCCGGTATCACCGCCATTGAACGTGTGTCCTCCCCACAGGCTGAGTTCAAGGGGCGTCGGCGCGCTTCGCACGGCGTCGATCCCTACCAAGGCATCTCTCCGGCCCGGTTCAATCTCCAGCGCCTGGAGGAAGGCGCGCCGCGCCCCCCGGTGATGGCCGGATGCCAGTCTGTCCCAGCCGAGGCGGACCGCGTCATCGGCGCCCTGTGAATCTTTTCCATCGGCTTTACGGGCGACTTCAATCCCGTCTAAGGCATCCCGACGGCCCGGTTCAAGCTGGAGCGCTCTTTCGAAGGCTTTGCGCGCCGCGCCGCTCGCCCCCCCTGCTGCGAGTTGGGCCTGACCAAATCCAACCCAGACCTCGGCATCGTCAGGAAACTTTTGTAAGACAGCCTCAAATCGGCGGACGGCTTCTTGCGCATTCTCTTGCCAGAGCGCCGTAAAGGCAAAACCTTTCAGGGCGTCCAATCGGCCCGGTTCGATTTGAATAGCCTGGCGGAACCGCTCCTCCCCTTCCTGGGGCTGGCCGGCCCAGGCGAGGCTGAAGCCGAGGCCGGTCAAGGCATCGACATTTTTTGGGTCTTTCTTTAAGACAACGAAGAAGTCTTTCTCTGCCGAGGCATGTTTCCCCTGCCATGAGCGGACATGGGCCCGCCCCAGACGGGCTTCAAGATGGTCAGGATCTGTTTCGAGCAATCGGTCATAAAGCGCTTCGGCGGCGGCAGGCTCCCCGGCGACGGCCAACCGGGCCGCCTCATTGAGAGTCACCTCTGCGGCGATGGCCGGTTGAATGGGAGAGAAGAGCGAGAAGAGAAGGGTTGCCGACAAAAAGAGCATGGCATGAGATTTTGCCGCGCCAAAGTCAAAATCGAAAAAGAAAAATTTTCTGTTCGGGGGATGGATCCGCTTCTTCGTATATTTCATCTAAACTCCTTATTTAAAAATAGGGTCACCCTTTTGTTGCAGGTTAAGAATGATGACCCCGGATACGATACTCCGGCACTTAAGCAACTCCTGCGCCAACACAAAAAAGTATTCCTCCAAGGTATCGAAAATGATCGAAACCGGCCGTTTCCCTTACTGTATCTTCGAATAAGAAAAGCGCTCCGGCTTATCGTCTTGTCGAAAAACCTTCAGGTTTTCGCTTGAAGTGATGGGTTTCCGGCGACCTCGCCGGATTTCAAACAGGCGCCGGCGTCGAGAACCTGCCGCCTCCCCCAAAAAAATCCACGTGAGTCATCGATTCTTAATTTTGGGGATTTGACTCGGTCTGGGTGAAATCCCCCGGCGTGTCTAAAACCGGTTCGCATGATCCACCCTCTCCTGGCCAGGCGCATGAGAGGTAAATCTTGGCCTATAAATTGCTTTTTTTATTGTTTCACTGGAGGACAAAGGAATGAGACCGATCTGGACCATTTTTATCACTGTTTTTTTAGCGGAGTTGGGAGATAAAACACAGCTTGCAACCCTTCTTTTTGCCACCGATCCGGCGGCCGGTAAGATACACGTTTTTCTGGCTGCAGCGGGGGCGCTGGTCTTCAGCACCGCCATCGCCGTCGTGGCGGGAACGGCATTGGCCGGCCTTGTCTCGCCAACGATATTGAAGGGCGCCGCAGGGGTCGGGTTTATCTTGATCGGCATCGGGATGCTGGCGCAATTGTATCGATAAGGAGGGAGAGAGAGGGTCAGCGGGAAGCGGGGGCTTTCAGCCGGGCCAGATGGCGCTCGGCCTCCTCGCGCCACGGGGGCTCCGGTCTCTGCTGCAGGAAGCGTTCGAGGAGGTCGGCCGCCTCGGCGCGCCTCCCCGCCTCGTCGTAGATCAAGGCCAGATTGTAGAGGGCCCGAGATTGATTCGGATGCCGTCCCAGGACCTCTTCATAAATCTCCGTCGCCTGGCCGATCCGGCCCTGTTCGACGTAGAGATGCGCGAGGTTCAGCCGGGAAGGGAGATGGTCCGGATCAATCTTCAAAGCATTTTGGTACGCGGCGATCTCCTCCTCCGGCAGCCCTTTGAAATTGTAGACCAGGGCGATATTGTAGTGGGCCCGGATATATCGGGGATCGGACGCGAGGACCTTTTGAAACTCCAGGAAAGCAAGATCATATTCCCCGCTCCTCAGATAAGCGACCCCCAGGTCATTCCGGGCGATCAGATCACCCGGATTCTTTTTTAAGTGCTCGACATAAAACCGAATCGCCGTGGAATACGCTTCCCGCCCTGTCGCCTCCAACCCCCGTTGATGGAGGTTGGAAAGGCAGCCCGAGACCAAGAACGACAGGAAAAACAAAAGGGCCACCCACCGATTCTTAAACATGCTTCGTCCCGTCCTTTCTGATAAAGTAGGTCTAAGCGAAAATTTACGGCGTTCCATTCAGAAACTCTTTTACTTCAGTAAATCCTCTTCCTTCTTTTTGGCATCCGTCAGGATTTCATCCGACTTTTCAGAAAGGGCTTGAACCGCGTCGGCATGATCCCGGATGGCCCGATCCAGGTCCGCCCGCTTTTCCTCCAGGGCCCGAACCTGTAGATCCATCGGCCCTTTTTGCATCCCCCTGGGGAATCCCTGAAGGCGGGCAAGGGTCTGCTTGATCTGGAACTCTTCCTGAAGAAGCCGTCTCTCCTCGATCAGCTCGGACTTCTTCTTATCCAGCGCTTCCGCATCGTTTTTCAAAAGAACCGCCATCTCCCTCAGCGCCGCCGGAGAGGCGCCGTTTGTATCCGGAATTTCAATCTGCGGCAGGGCCGGAATATGAGAAACAGCGGGGTCCAAAAGCGTTTGGCGCTCCCGCATCAGGGTCAGGACCTCCTTGTGTATTTGGTCGGCGCGCTGAATCTCCTTTTGCTGAGTCCGCGCCTCCCCCTCTCGTAGAAGGAGGCGGATCTCCTCTCCGAGCCGGTCATGCAGGGCCGCGGCGGCCCGCCTTTTTTCCGCCGTCAGGTTCAGTTCAATCTTCTTGAGTTCCCGCCGTTCCAGCAAAATCTCCCGCAGGCGCGAAAGGAGCGCTTCCATTCGGACCTGCTCGATCATCCCCGCGCGCCCCTTTGATTTCAGCGCCTTCACTTCATTCGAGACCTCTTCGGAATGCCGGGCCGACAGATCAATCCGATTTAAAACTTCCTGGAGGGTGGCGCTGATTGCCGCCATTTCGTTTCGGAGGAAGTCGGTTCCCTCTTTTGCGAACGAAGCGCGGCCGCCAATGAGAAGAAACGCCGAAACAAACCCGCAATAGAAAAAGGTCCGCATCCATCCTCTACTCCAATAGCCCGTATTTCCGCATCTTGTATTGGAGCGAACTCCGATGCAGGCGGAGGACCCTGGCTGCTTGTGTTTGGTTTCCTTGGGTTTCATCGAGCGTTTTTCGAATAATCTCCCGTTCCATCAGTTCCAACCGCTCGGTCAGCCCCATTTCCGAAGGGCCCTCGCTGGACCCTTCCGGGACCGAGATCGATTGGAATTCCGGCGGCAGGTCCTCCGTTCGGACCGCCTCTCCTTCCGCCAGGACCGCCGCCCGCTCAATCACATTCTCCAACTCCCGCACATTTCCCGGCCAGCTGTAAATCGTGAGGAGGTCGAGCGTCTCCGGAAGAAACCGGAGGTTCTTATGAAGCTCCTGGTTGAATTTTTGCAAGAAATAGGCCGCCAGCTCCAGGGCGTCTCCTAGGCGCTCCCGCAAGGGGGGGAGATGGATTTCAATCACCCGAATCCGGTAATAAAGGTCCTCCCTGAACCGGTGTTCCACGATTTCTTGTTTTAAATCGCGGTGGGTCGCGGCGATCAGCCGAACATCGACCTTGATGGTTTTTGTCCCCCCGACCCGCTGGAATTCCCGCTCCTGAAGAAACCGGAGGAGCTTTACCTGAAGGGAAAGGGGAAGCTCGCCGATCTCATCCAGAAAGAGGGTCCCTCCCTCGGCCAGCTCCAGCCATCCTTTTTTTTGCGCCGCGGCCCCCGTAAAGGCCCCTTTCTCATATCCGAACAGTTCGCTTTCCAGCAGATTTTCCGGAATGGCCCCGCAATTGACCGGGATAAAAGGCCGCTCCGCCCGCGGGCTGCGCTGGCAGATTTCGCGCGCCACCAGCTCTTTGCCGGTCCCGGTCTCCCCCAGAATCAATACCGGAGATGTATGGGGGGCCACCTTTTCAATCAGGCGATGAACCTGCTGCATCTTTTCCGAACGGCCGATCATCTTTCCGACCGACTGATCAATCGTCTGCTTCAGGTAACGGTTTTCCGTCAGCAGCCGCCGCTGTTCCAGTGCCTTCTCCACCCTCGCCTCGACCTCCGAGAGGGAAAAAGGCTTCAGCAGATAATCGAAGGCCCCGTGCCGCATCGCTTCCACGGCGTTCTCCACCGTCCCAAAGGCGGTCATCACCAGGACCGGGGTTTGCGGCGACCGTTTCTTGATCTCGGCCAGGAGGTCGAGCCCGGTCATTCCCTCCATCTGGATATCGGTCACCACCAGATCGACCTCCATCTCGCTAAAACGCGCCAACGCTTCTTCGCCGCTGGCCGCTTCGGCCACTTCATATCCCTTGTCGGAAAAAAGGCGGGTCAAAGAGCGCCGCATCGATTCTTTGTCTTCGGCAATCAGAACGCGGATCAACGCTCACCTCCCATGGTTGGAATCTGAATCACAAAGACCGTTCCTTTCTTCTCGCCCCGCTCGAATGAGATTGTCCCGCCGTGCGCGGTCACGATTCGGTGCGAAATGGCAAGACCCAGGCCGGTTCCTCCCCGTTTCGTCGTAAAGAAGGGATGGAAGATCTTTTCTCTATTGCCTTCCGGAATCCCCGGCCCGGTATCTGAAATCCGAATCCGAACCCCCTCCCCCGAGTTTTCGGCCTGAATGCCGAGTTCCCCTTTTCCGTCCATCGCCTGCACCGCGTTTTGAATCAGATTAAAGAGAACCCGGCGGAACTCGATCGGGTCGAGAAAAACCGGAGGAACCCCCTCCGGGATGTTTTTTCGAATCTCCATATCTCCCCTCTTCCCGGCTGGAAAGACCAGCGCGAGAGCCCCGTCAATGATTTCTTCGATCTCCACCCTCTCCCGTTGGAGGACGGGCAGTCTGGCAAACTTCAAAAACTCCGTCACAAATCGATTCAGATGGCCGACCTCGCTCACCACCTCCCTGGCCAGACCCGCGACCTCTTCTTTTAAAATAGGCTCCTGAAGCGAACCGAGTAGGTCGGCCTTCGACGCATGGCCTTGAAGATTACGGCGTTCCTTTTTCTGATCCCCTTCGGCCGCGCCGCGATCTCCCCGTTCTCCGGTCTCTCCTCTTTTCACCTTCCGGGCCAGGAGCTCGACGAGCGCCTGGATCGCCGCCAACGGGTTCCGGATTTCATGGGCCATCCCGGCGGAGAGTTCTCCTAAAAGGACCATCTGCCGCTTCAACTGCACCTCCTCCTGAAGATTGCGCACCTCTGTGAGGTCTGAAAAGACCGCCGTGGCGCCGATCAGGTTTGCTTGGTGATCCTTCAGAAGAGACGTCATCACCCCGATCCATCGCCTCCCTTTCAGAGGCTCTTCCACGGAAAATTCTTCCCGGAAGGTCTCTCCCGTGAAAAGGGTCGTCGCCATACACTTTGCCAAATATGAAAAAGGGCCGAGCGCCGCTTCAACATCCCGGCCCAGAATGGACGAGGCGGGGATGCCGATGATCGCCTCCGCGGCGGGATTGCAGGAAGTCACCACGCCTCCCAGGTTCACCCCCAGCACGCCGCTCGGAATGCTCTTTAAAAGGGTCCGGCTGTACCCCTCCAGCTCCTCCGCCCTGGCTTTTTCCTCATCATATCTTTTCTGAAGAAGCTCGTCTTTGGTTTTAATCTGTCCGATCATCCGGTTAAAATGGTTTCCCAAATCACCCAGCTCGTCCTGACGCCTCAAATCGACTTTCGGGTAAACCCCTTCCTCGCCGAGCCGCTCGGTCGCCGAAGCAAGAAGTTGAATCGGGCGGATCATCGAACGGGAGAGAAGAAAACTAATCAGGACAATGCTGGCGCCCGTGACAATCGTGATCCAGATAAATTGTCCTTTCATCCGCGCCATGAGGGACATGAAGTCGGCGCCAACCTCTACCCCGACACCGGCGATGACCTCCCCCGTTTCGTCCGGAATCGGCGCATACCCGGCTTTGTAGAACTGGCCGTCCCGGCCGCGGTAAAGCACCGACGAAACCGCGCCGCCTTTCCAGATTTGCTCCAGCTCAAACGCGTCGATCTGAAGGAGCAGATTCTCCTCCCCGATCGACTGGGTTCCATCCAGATCGACGATCATCCGGTTATCCCGGCCGAAAAGATGAATATCTTTAATCCGGGTCGCCTCTTGAATCTTCTTCAATTCTCCTAAAATAAGGAGATAAAGAGAGCTCTTTTCATCTCCGGGCTTCACTCTCAAAAGAAATTTCGGATTGATTGATCGGGCCACCAGATTTGCAACACCGACCAGGCGCCGTGAAAGTTCCGCATCGAGGGCCTCTTTGGCCGAAGAGTAAAAGAACCACCCGCTCAGAGAAAGAACGGTGAGAATCAGCAGAATATAGGGAATAATCAAATTAAGGAAGAGCCGGCTTCTGAAGGTCGGCCGAGTGGCGGCAGAACTCTGCTTGCTCATCTGGAGCCTGTTGTCATCACTTAGGTTTTCCGTATAGATCCATCTGCCCGCTGGCTCGATCCTTTCCGGCTGTCCGCTGAGATTTCATTGAAAGGCACAGATGGTCTCCTTTAATACCTTCAAGTGGATCGGTTTTGTAAAAAAGGCTGCAACACCCAGCCGCTTGGCCCGTCTTTCGTTTTCGAGAGAAGAATCGGCGGTCATGATAATCACAGGAATTTGAGGATGACTTTTTCGAATCTCCTCCAGGAGGTCAAGCCCGTTGTAATCCGGCAGGCCGATATCTAAAAGAACCATTTGAATCCGGTCGGCATTCAATATGGCCAACGCATCTTTTCCACTCCAGGCATTTTTTATTTCAAACTGATTGCCGGTTAAACTCTTGGTGAGGTTTTTATGTAGAACCTGATTGTCCTCGACGATTAAAATCTGTTTTATCAATCTCTCCTCCCGCTTCATTTCTTACCCAGGCTGGTTTTAAAAGCAAGCACCATGCCGACCCCCTTTTACCCTGTTGAAATCGCATAGCCATCTGATATCTGAGAACTAATCTATTAGAAATGATCAATCCGTCATGAGAACCAGAACGGTGAAAGGGGGAAATCCCCCATCGCCTGGGGCACCTGCCCCAAGCCGCCTGGTCGAACAGACGGTTCTGTTATCCCGGAAGGAGGTGTCGAACCTGTTCCACCTTCCTTTAATCGGCTCCCTTCGCCTTTTCGACCCCTATGATCCTGTCGCGGCGGTAAGATTCAAAACAACCTCTTGACACCGGCTGAATTAAAACCATAGACTGGCCGGGTGAGGTAGAAAATGGTTCCGTCTGTCCCAAAATATACGATCCCTCTTTTACTGATTGTCTGGTTTTGGGTCTGGGGGATCTGCCCCTGGAACAGCGCCTCTGCAGCCGCTCAGGTCGTGGAGGCGGCTCATGCGGACCACGGCCACCATGGCGTCGATGACACCCATCATGCCTCCAAAGGAACAGAGCATTCTTGTTCCGGCGCCATCTCTTTTAGTAAAAGTAACCTGAAAACCGATCAGACCCTTTACCATTCCGCCGTTACGCAGGATCTCTCTCTTTTGACCGATCCTGCCGGCCCGCTAAACCAGATCGATCGATATTTAAAGCCTATTTTCGAAAGAACCACCCTTCCCAAATTGTTGACCGAATATTATCAGCTCTACTCCGTCTACCGCATTTAAGTCTTCCTTTTAAAATAAGTTCTAGCGCGAAAGATTTACGGCGCTCCGCCCCCATAACTTTGACAGCCGACGCTCGTGGAACGTTCAGCGCCGCATGTTCAAACAATTTCTTCGCTCGTCGAGCGATGTCAGGCAAGGAGGATGAAATGAAAACCGATCTGATCTCCAGGCGTCAACTTCTGAAGAGCGCCGGGGCGTTCGGAATGTTGGCGCTGCTGGAACGCCTCGCGCCCGCCTACGCCTGGGCGAGCGCCGCGGATGCCGCTCTCATTCCGCAGCTGACTGGAAACGTCATCGACCTGACCCTCGCCGAGACGCCGTTTCGCGTCGGGGATCGAACCGGGACGGCGATGACGATCAACGGCACGGTGCCGGGCCCGCTGGTTCGCCTGCGCGAAGGGGGAGAGGTCACGCTGCGTGTAACCAACCGCTTGAAGGAGGTCTCTTCGATTCACTGGCACGGGCTCCTTGTCCCTCCCGACATGGACGGCGTCCCCGGCGTCAGCTTCGGGGGAATCCGGCCTGGAAAGACATTCACTTACCGCTTTCCCCTCAAGCAGAGCGGGACCTACTGGTTTCACAGTCATTCGGGGGGACAGGAACAATCAGGCGTGTATGCGCCGATGATCATCGATCCGATCGCGCCCGATCCTGTGAAGTATGACCGCGAACACGTGGTGGTCCTTTCGGATTGGAGCTTCGCGTCGCCGATGGAAATCATGGACAAACTCAAGAAACAGGCGGGCTATTTCAATTTTCAGCGACGAACAATGCAAGAGTTCCTCTCAGACGCGAAGAAAAATGGTTGGCGACGGACATTTGACGATTACCGGATGTGGTCGCGGATGCGGATGGACCCGACCGATTTCGCCGACGTGACCGGCCGCGCCTACACTTACCTGATGAACGGGCTTTCGCCCGCCGCCAACTGGACAGGGCTGTTTCGTCTCGGCGAACGGGTTCGCTTGCGCTTCATTGACTCGGGGGCGATGTCCATTTTCGATGTGCGCATTCCGGGTTTGAAGATGACGGTGGTCCAGGCCGACGGCCAGAACGTGCAGCCGGTCGAGGTGGACGAGTTCCGCATCTCGGCGGCGGAGACATATGATGTGATCGTCGAGCCGAAGGAGGACCGCGCCTACACGATCTTTGCCGAATCGATTGACCGCAGCGGCTATGCGCGCGGCACGCTCGCCCCCCGGCCTGGCATGAGCGCGGAGATACCCGCGCGCCGCCCGCGCCCCCTCCGGACGATGGACGAAATGGGGATGAGCATGGAAGGGATGGGCATGAAGGGGATGGAGATGGACGGCATGGACCACGGAAACATGCAGATGCCGGGGATGCGGCACGGTCAGGAGATGGAGGAAATACCGAACACCCACGGGGAAGATGACCGGTCGGACAGGACGGCAAACGACCCGCAACGCGCACAGATCCCCGGCAGCGCGCCCGTCAAGCATGGCCCCGATACACACGGCCCCGGCAATCAAATGACCCCCGAGATCACGCGCGGCCGCCTGGACGAACCGGGCGCCGGTCTGGGGGGAGACGGCCGGCGGGTGCTGACCTATACCGACCTGAAGAGCTTGCATCCCTATCCCGACCGGCGCGAGCCGCAGCGGGAAATTGAAATTCACATCACCGGGCATATGGAGCGCTTTATCTGGTCGTTCGACGGCAAGAAGTATTCAGAAGCGAAAGAGCCGATTCATTTTCGCTACGGCGAGCGATTGCGCTGGACGTTCGTCAACGACACCATGATGGAGCATCCGCTGCACCTGCACGGCATGTTCATGGAATTGGAGAACGGCGCGGGCAAACATCTGCCGCGTAAACACACGATCAACCTCAAACCCGCCGAGCGCCTCTCGGTTGCCATCACCGCCGGCGCGCCGGGTCGGTGGGCGTTTCACTGCCACCTGCTCTTTCATATGGAAGCGGGGATGTTCCGCGTCGTGGAAGTCTCAGAACCGGAGGCGCGACCGTGAACCCTTTTCTCCGAGTTGTCCTGTTGATGGCGCTCGTCTCGCTGTTTAAAGTAGGTTTTCAAGCGAAAAATTACGGCGTTCCTTTTGGCGCGGTAACCGCCTTCGCGCAGACCACCCGGAGCGGATCCGGCCGACAGGAGCGCGCGCCGTCCCACTGGTCGCCGCAAGCGGATTGGCCCAATCCGGTCGACGATCATGAGAGGTTCACTTTCATTCTCGCCGACGTACTCGAATACCGACCGAAAGGAACGGATAGAGACTTCCGGTGGGACATCGAGGGCTGGCACGGAGGGGACTACCACCGAATCTGGTTCAAGAGCGAAGGAGAGCGCCATACCGCATTCAAAGCCGACTACGACGTTGACTTCCAACTCCTCTACGGACGCTTTATCCGGTACTACGATGTTCAGGTCGGCGCCCGCGCCGAAACGCAGACATTTCAGGGGCGAAACGTAACCCGCGGACATGCCGTGATCGGCTTAGAAGGGCTCGTTCCTTATCGCTATGAGATCGAGTCTGCGCTATTCATCAGTCACAACGGCGACGTGTCGGCGCGCTTCACGATCACAAAAAATTATCTGTTGACGCAACGGTTGATTTTCCAGCCGCGTTTTGAGACCCACGCCGCCATTCAGAAGGTCGAGCGGTTCACGACCGGCAGAGGGTTGAACAACATCGAGCTGGGATTCCGCCTGCGCTACGAAATCCGGCGCGAGTTCGCTCCCTACGCCGGCGTCTCTTTCGACCGCAGTTTCTTCGGCACCGCCGACCTCGTGCGGCAGGAAGGGGGCGACACCCGCCAGGTTCGTTTCGCGGCGGGCGTCCGGTTGTGGTTCTAAATCCTGTTAAAAAAGGGGGCAAAGTCCAGCGTCAATCGAGCGCCGTTAAAATAGGTCTTTTGAAGCAAAATTTATCACGGCCATGCTTCCAGGGCCGACCTACTCGGCGGCGTTCAATTAATCTTACGCGCCAGGGCCTACTTTAATCGAAGTCGGTTTCCACGGAGACCAGTTTCTTTCTGACGGCGTAAAGGATTAATTCCGCGGCGTTTCGGAGCGCCAGCTTATTCATGATATTGGCCCGGTGGGTTTCGACCGTCTTGGTGGAAATGCCGAGCTGATCGGCAGCCTCCCTGCTCTTAAAACCTTTCGCAATGAGGCGAAGCACCTCCCGTTCCCGCGGGGTGATTTCCCGGCGGGGCGCGGATGGAGGGGGGATTTCTTTCTTCAGGCTCTCTTTTTTCTTCACGTCAATTTCTACCTTTCTTCACATGTAGATTATTTCTTCATTCCAGCCGCCTTCACGAACTCATGTATACAATTCCGGACTATATAGACGAGGTATCTCAAGAGTAAGTGGGCCGGAGCCTCGAAGTCAAGAACATTTTAGTTTTTTTTGAATACAAGCTCCGATTGAGGGCAAAAATGAGATCTGCCAGGCGCTTCCATTCCGGCAAGGGTTCACTGGGGACATCTGAAGTTACGCGCTCTTCGCGCTCGTTTTCTTCTTGCTCTTCTCCCGGGTCCGGCTGAGGCTGGCTTTGAGCGCTTCGCCAAGATCGATCAGGCGGGTTTCCTTGCCGGAAAGACGGACCTTGCCGGCCGGCTCAGGGGTCTCCGAAAATTTTCTCTTCTTCTGATATGGGGTCAGGCTTGCTTTATTCATCCTAGCTATAATCCTAGAATGAAAGAGCGGGGGCCGTCAAGCTACCCATTTTCCGGGTTCATGGGAATGCCGTGCAAGCGGAGTATGGCAATCGGTTAAAAGCGAGTCTGTCCTAGCTTTATTGCTTTTTCTTCGGTTTTAAATAGGTTATAATGCACGCCAAGCAGCGGCAAACCCTTTATGCTAAAGGATTTGAAATGGAAAGTGAATTCATCAAACTGAAGATTCAGCAGGCGCTCGACTGCGTTCAGGACCTCGGCGAGCCGTTCCGCAGCCTGGCCTTTCAGATTACATTGAAGCGGCTGTTGAGCGAAGAGGCCGGCCTCAAAAGAGAGGTCGAAAGCGCCGCCCCTCCTTCTGAAAAAACGCTTCCTCCGATTAATGAATTTTATTCGGCCCTTCATCCGAAAGCTTACACGGATGCCGTGGTCATCATCGCTTACTATCTGCTTCAGGGGGAGAAGAGAGAACTTTTTACCATTCAGGACATGGCCGATCGCCTTTCAAAGTGCCGCGCCGAAAAACCGAAAAATCTGTCGGACGTTCTGGCCGGCTGCGCCCGCAACGGCTGGCTGGCCGAAGGCGATTATAAGCAAGGGGGAATGAAAAGCTGGTACCTGACCGCCACCGGTGAAAAATACGTCGCACTTAAATTAAAGTAGGCCTAAGCGAAAGATTACGACCCCCAGGAAGTGGTTAAAATAAGCCCTAACGCGCAAAGTTACGGCGTTCCACTTGGAGGTAGAAACGAAAACCACGGCGTTCCATTTAAACCGCAACGGTTAGCGCGCTGAATCAGACGTCGAGAAGCCCGACCCATTCTTTTTCCATGACTTTCAACCAGGCTTCCAGCGGCTGCTCGGCATCCACTTAAAAAATGCTTGTAACGCATCCCTCCAAAATGGTAATTTTTATGGAGACAAAAATCAAGACACTTTTTCAGGAGTGAATGATGATTGCCGCGATCACGGACCACTCTTTCGATAAAATCATTGAGAATACGCCGGCGCCGATTTTAGTAGAATTCTGGTCTCCCAGTTGCCGGAACTGCCGCGCTTTGTTTTACGAGCTAGAACGGCTTTCCGAATCGATCGGGAAAGAGATCGCTATCTATAAGATGGACGTCACAGAAAATTACCGGATTCCGGCAGAATACGATATCTCCTCTCTGCCGGCCCTGGCGCTTTTTTCAGGAGGGAAATTCATCCAGTTCATCGGCGGAATCGGAAAAAAAGATGCCATCCAGGTCGCCATGGATAAAGCGCTGGGAGAAAGATCAATTTAATCATTCAACGGTTCCCGGCCCCGCCGGAATGTCTTTCATTACCTGATGCGGGCCGCCTGCGTCCATCGCAGAAAGGTTTTACCTGCCGCGCCGGACTGATTTGGCCCTCCCCTTTCGGACCCAACCCGGACCCCTCCACAATGCTGTTTACAAACGGTCTGCCGAAGATTTAATATGAAGAGTCATCTTTATCTGACTGACTTTTCGAAAGGCGGCAGATGGAACGCCGTGGTTTTCGTTTCTACCTCCAAGTGGAACGCCGTAACTTTGCGCGTTAGGGCTTATTTTAACCACTTCCTGGGGGTCGTAATTTTCCGCTTGAGGACTTATTTTAATGGAACATCCGCATACCAACCGTCTCATCCATGAGACCAGTCCTTACCTCCTCCAGCATGCCCACAACCCGGTCGATTGGTACCCCTGGGGCGAAGAAGCCTTCGAAAAAGCAAAGAAGGAGAACAAGCCGGTTCTCCTCTCCATCGGTTACTCCGCCTGTCACTGGTGTCACGTCATGGAGCATGAGTCGTTCGAAGAGGAGGAGATCGCCGGGATCATGAACGAGCGCTACGTCAGCATCAAAGTCGACCGCGAAGAGCGGCCCGATCTCGACCAGATTTATCAGAATGCCGTCCAGCTCTTCATCCGCCGGGGGGGAGGATGGCCGCTGACGATGTTTCTGACCCCCGATAAAGTCCCGTTCTACGGCGGCACCTATTTTCCGCCCGAAGACCGTTACAGTCTCCCCGGCTTTCCGAAGATACTTCAGATTCTGGCCAATGTCTATCATGAAAAACCGGAAGATGTCGCCAAAACGGTCGAGGGGGTACGGAGGGCGCTCGGAGAAAGGTCCGGGAGCCAGGCCGTTCCGGCGATAAAGGAGCTCGACCCGCGCCTTCCAGAGAACGCGGCCGAAAGCCTCGGGCGGATTTTTGACACGACGAACGGGGGGTTCGGCGGGGCGCCGAAGTTTCCGAGCACCCCCGCGCTTGCTCTTTTCCTTCGCGAATACGATCGGAGCAAGGATGAAACTTATTTAACGAGGGTGACCTTCACCCTCGGCAAGATGGCGTGGGGCGGCATTTATGACCAACTGGGAGGGGGCTTCCACCGGTACTCGACCGACGATCACTGGCTGGTCCCCCATTTTGAAAAGATGCTTTATGACAACTCCCAGCTCGCCCGACTTTGCTTTTGGACCTATCAGGCGACCGGGCAGGCGTTCTACCGGCAGGTCGGAGAGGAAATCCTGGACTACGTTCTCCGGGAGATGACCGATCCGCAGGGAGGATTCTACTCCACGCAGGATGCCGACAGCGAAGGAGATGAGGGAAAGTTTTTTGTCTGGACCCCTCAGGAGATTAAAGCCGTTATGGGAGAAGCGGTCGGCGACCTCGTCTGCCGATATTACGGTGTCACGGAAAATGGAAATTTCGAGGGAAAAAGCATTTTACATGTGGCGCAGCCGATCGAGGCCGTTGCAAAAACCGCAGGGAAATCGCCGGAAGAGATCGACTTGGTTCTTAAAGAGGCGCGGCAAAAACTCTTCCGGGAGCGTGAACGACGTGCGAAGCCGTTTCGGGATGAAAAAATCCTGACCAGTTGGAACGGGATGATGATCGGGGCCTTTGTGGAGGGGTGGAACGTCACCCGCAACCCCCGCTTTCTCTCCGCCGCCGGGAAGGCCGCCGAATTTATCCTGACCCACCTCTACAGGGAAGGCCGGCTTCTGCGGACCTTTAAAGACGGCATCGGAAAGCTCAACGCCTATCTCGACGATTACGCCTTTTTCATCGACGCGCTGCTCGACCTTTCTGAGGCGACCTCCGACCCGCGCTATCTCGATCAAGCCAAAACACTGACCGCCCGATTGATCGATCAATTCTGGGATGACGCAAACGGCGGGTTCTTTTTTACCTCGAAAGACCACGAATCGCTGATCGCCCGTTACAAATCTTCCGCCGACCAATCGATTCCTTCCGGCAACGCCATCGCAGCGCAGGCGCTGCTGCGCCTTTTCTATTTGACGGGGGAAGGTTCCTACTTCGAAAAGGGAGAGCGGACGCTGCAATTCTTCTCCGAAGCGATGGAGGACAATGTCTTTGCCACCGGCAATCTGATCGCAACGGCCGATTTCTATTTGAGAAAACCAAAAGAGATCGTCGTAATCGGCAACCGGGAGCAACCGGAGACCGAAGCGCTCCTTTCACAGATTCATCGCCTCTACCTCCCGAACAAAATCCTTTTTATTGCCGATCCGGATCAGGCCCAAACCACCCCCCTTAAAATAAGCCCTGGCGCGGAAGATTATCAAGGCCATCTATCGAGGGCCGACCTACTCGGCGACCCCCAGGGAGTGGTTAAAATAAACCCTAACGCACAAAGTTATCAAGGCCATGATTCCAGAGCCGACCTACTCGGCGGCGTTCCACTTGAAATAGGCCCTGGCGCGCAAGATCACGGCGCTCCGGTTGGAGGTGGAAACGTAAACCACGGCGCTCATCTTCCGGAAGCGGCTCGGGGGAAAAAAGCGGTCGATGGAAAACCGACCGTCTATGTCTGCCGGAATTTTACCTGCTCGAAACCGCTGACCGAATGGGAACCGATTCAAGCCCTGCTTCTATCATAAGCGGAACAGCCGTGGTTTTCGTTTCTACCTCCAAGTGGAACGCCGCCGAGTAGGTCGGCTCTGGAATCATGGCCTTGATAACTTTGCGCGTTAGGGCTTACTTTAACCACTTCCTGGGGGTCGTAATTTTTCGCTTTAAAACAGGCTTAAGCAAAAATTTACGGCGTTCCTCTGAGAACCTATTTTAACATGAGCCCACAGACCCTTGAACAACCCCTCAGTCTCACTGAGGCCAATGAGCAGACCGAGCAAGAGCTTCCCTGGAGCGTCATCCTCTATAACGACGACCACCACAGCTTCGAGGCGGTCATCCTCCAGGTCCAGAAAGCGACCGGCGTCTCGCTGGAGAGAGCCTATGAGATCAGCATGGAAGCCCATACGAAAGGACGCGCGATCTGTTACACCGGCCCGCTCGAGCGGTGCGAACATGTGGCCGGCATCCTTCGGCAAATCAACCTAACCGTCGAGATCGATCAGTCCGGCTGACGCTGTGGCCCTGTCGAAATGGATCTTTGGCCTGCTTTTCCGATGGCGGGGAAGGCGGGAGAATCGGTTCCGACTACTCGATGGTGACTTCCAATTTGACGGAGCCTTCTACAGGCAGGTTTCGCTTTGAAGTTTCTTTGGTCAGACCGAGCTGCTGGAGAGATTGGAAAAAAGAGTCATATCGGGAGGCTGGAATGAGGAGGAGAAATTTGGCGCTCAGCTCCCCGCCCCGCTTTTCTAAAACCGTTCCTTCAGATTGGGCGGCCTGTCGTTCGATCTCTTGAATCGCTTCTTTCAAATCGCGCGATATGAGCAGTAGTTTAGCGGGTTCGGCATTGTTCGGCGCCGGCTTTTCGCGTGTCCCCCTCGACAGGTCATGGGGTTTCCCGTTGCCTGCTTTCTTCGGCAGGAGGTCGTGCGGCTTTCCGTTGCCGGCTTTTTTAATGATGGGAGCGCGCTCCGTTTCGGCGGGGACCTTCGAAGCCGTCGGAGGGGGCGGGGCAGCCGGCGCGGAATTCGTCTCATCGGTTGAACCGGCCTTGGAGGAAGAGGGCGCCGACCCATTCGCTGACTCGATCGGTTTCTGGTCAATCAACGAGTTTGTCTCGGTGCCGGTCGAACCTTGAGTAAAAAAATAAAGACCGCCGACGACAAACAAGGTCGAAACCACGGTGAAAACCGCCATGAATCGGAGCGGTGAAGGAGACTTCTGAAAATCAGGAGACTCGGCCGGCACGGCGCCCGGTTCGGGCAGGGGAAGACGGGATACCGCCTGCCGCTCCTTTTGCGGCTCGGCCGTCTCCCGAATCAACAACGGCACGGCCTCTTTCTTCTTCAGACAATCCAATCGGCCCTGACACTGTTGACAACCCTTTAAATGGATCTTGATCCGGTCGCGAACCTCCGCGGATAATTTTTCTTCCAGGAAATTAACGAATTGCCCTTCCGCCTCCCGACATTTCATTAATGCCTCTCCATAGGTAAATTATATATCATACCGTTGAAAAATCAACCTCTTAAATCGGACTCTGGAGGAATTTTCGGATCACTTCCGCCAACGCTTCTGGCCGTTCTGCCACGATGGCATGGCCTGTTTCCTTGAAAACCACCTGTTGCGATCCTTCGATACCGGCCTGGAGACGTTGCTGATAGGGAAGCGGAATCGCCGCATCTCGGTCGGCCCCGATAATGAGGGTCGGAATCCGGATCTCCCGGAGCCGATGATCCAACTGGGGAATCAGACGATGGTATTGAACCAGCTTGGCGAGCGCACGGGAGGATCGAAGTACCTCCTCTTTTTCGGACGGGCTTCGTTTTTGCCGAGCCAGCTTCTCTCTGACCTCCGGGCGATAATAAAAGGTGTCGAGGATTTCCCGGTAGGTCATTCCGGAAGGATTGATAATCGGAATATCCGGCCGCTTTTCAGCCGAGGTCGCGATCAGAATTAATTTTAAGATGGGTTTCGGATGGGAGAGGGCCAGCGATAAAGCGATCCATCCTCCGAGCGAGAACCCGGCGACGTGGCACCGGTCGAGGCCGACCGCCTCCATCCAGAGAAGGACAAAACCGGCTAAATCGTCGGTTCCCTTTATCTCTTCGAGCGGGTCGGATCGACCGAAACCGGGATAATCGATTGAATACACATGGAAGTCGTTTTCAAGAAGCGGAATGACCGTCTGATATTCGATCGCCCGGCCGGCCGCGGAAGGCAACAGGAGGAGCGGCGGCCCCTCTCCTCCCTCGAGGTAATGCACCCGGATCCTCTTCACCCTGATTTTCTTCTCATGCATGGGCCCACTGTAACATCGGCATCCATGTTTTTCAACAAGGGGCATGACCTTTGCATTTTGCAAATGACCTCTACAAATAAGGCCACATCCCAGTACGGAGTTTTGTCAAAAAGATTCTTATCTTTTAGTTGACTTTTTATCGCTCCAGGAAGTAAGATCCTAACTCTAGGAGAGCCGCAGATGGCCGAATACCCATTTCAGCTTCACCATGTTGCGATCCAAACCGCCAACATCGAAAAATCGGCTCACTTCTACGAAAAAGTTCTCGGAATGCGGCGCCTCAAGGAAGAACAGAGCCCCAAAGGAAGAACAATTATTTGGTTCGATTCCGGAACCGGACGGATCGAACTTTACAGCGGAAAGCCCGGTCAGCCGTTGAAGCATCTCTGGGATCCCGATCAGGTCGGTCCCCTCTCCATCGGCTTTTGGGTGCCCAATTTGGACAAAGCGGTCCGAGCGCTTCTTGATGAAAAGATCTCATTCATTAAATTACCTTATGAGCCTCTTCCCGGAGAGCGGGCCGCCATGGTTCAGGGTCCCGACGGTGAGGAAATTGTTCTTTTGGAAAAAAGGGTCGCTTAAGATCCGAAAGGCGTATGAACCAACGGAAAATACGACGATATAGTCTCTTTATCGAAGCCAGGCTTGAATCGAAAGAGGTTCAGGCAATCGGCGTGGCCGTCAATCTAAGCTCCCGAGGAGTCGGCATTTGTTGCCTCACCCCGATTCATATGGAATCGGAAGTGGTCATCACCCTCTATTTTCATGACAAGAGGGAAGGCGTCCTTTCTGAAAGTGTTGGCGGCATGATTAAATGGGCGCAGAATTTTGGAACGTTGAACGCAGCCGGGATTGAATTCTCCGCCGATTTGAATGAAGAAGATCATTTCCTGATCCTCTCTCATATCGAGCTTGTAAAAGAATTTGAAGACCCATGAACATGGGGTGATGATCCACTCCAGACGGACAAGGGTTAGGTAGGACAGATTGCTTCAAATTGAAAAATAATCCGCAGGAGTTTAACATGAACAACCGCAAAACAGAACGGTATTTGAAGGACGATTCAATTGAAGTCACCTGGAGGTCGCGGGGAATTGAAACGACCGGCGTCGCAGTCAATTTAAGCCGGCGAGGGGTCGATATTTGCTGCCAGAATCCGCCCGAAATCGGCTCCCATATTTCGATCACCTTTCAGTTTGAGAACGAAAAGAAAAAGACCGTCTTTGAATCGATTCAGGGAAAAGTGAAGTGGACCAAACGATTGGGGCTGTTTCATGCCGGCGTTGAATTCCTCTCGGAGATCGACGAAAAGAACCACGTTGGGATCTTCTCACAGATTGAAAAGGCGAAGGCGGTCGAAGGGGGACGGTAGCCTCCCTGGGTTAAAAAATCCGAAGAAAACGTCATAGTCTCGAAATCTCTTCCATAACGGCATCTACGATTTGCTGAGACGTTTCGACCGACTCGGAAAGCCGATAGTATCGGCTTAAATCAATCGGAGCGCCGTAAGTAATCATCGCCTTTCTTCCGGCGCGCGGGAAAATGCGACCCTTCGGTAAAATGGCCTCGACCCCTTGCACCTTCACCGGAATGACCTTTCTCGGACGCGCGTCGTAAATAATCTTACCCACGCCTGCTTTTCCACGACGTAGTGTTCCATCGGTGGAACGGGTTCCCTCCGGGGCGATCACCACCACCGAGTTTTGGAGCATCGTCGCCATTTTATCGATCGCCCGAAAATCGTGTTTTCCTCTTTTGACCGGAAATCCCCCCCAGGTCAGAATAATGTTTCGAACGATCGGAATATCAAAAAGCTCTTCTTTCGCCGGGGCCCGCCACCAGACCTTTGAAAAAAAAGGCATCGACGTCACCGCAATAACAAACGGATCGATTGCCGAAATGTGATTATACACGAGCATCACGCCGGTCTCTCCCCGCTCCGGAATATAGGCCTCGCCCCGGACCTCCACCCGATTCAGACCTTTGATAATCAAATACCAGAAGGAGAGTCCGATGGCATGCCAGATATTTACCCACAGGCCGGGGCCTTGTTTTGTCATGGTCAAAAAACCGATGTCTTTTATTGAGTTTCTGAAGGGAGGAAAAGAAAAATTCCGAAAAAGGAGCGCCGTAACTTTGCGCGCTAGGGCCTACTTTAAAGGGATTTACCTGACCCTATTTAATCTTGAGGAACGGGGCTTGCCTTTGCCTGGCGCGGGGGGACGGGAAGGACGCTTCGAAGGTCTTCGCTGGCCGGGAGGCGTCGGCTTGGGCTGAATAAAAAATCCATCCTCGGGCCATTCCACCGGAATCTTTTGGCCGATATACTCTTCAATCTCTTCAAGGCTCATCACGTATTCTTCGTCAGCCAGGCTGAGCGCCTTTCCGGTGGCGCCGGCCCGGGCGGTCCGGCCGATCCGGTGAACGTAGGCTTCCCGGTCCTGAGGAAGGTCGTAATTGAATACAAGATGGACCCCTTCAATATGCAGTCCCCGTGAAGCCACATCGGTTGCAACCAGAATAGGGACCTTTTTTTCCTTGAACTGTTCCAACACTTTCATCCGCTGCTTTTGCGGAAGGTCTCCCGTAATGGCCTCTGCCGGATACCCTTGCGCGGTGAGACGCTCGGCAAGGGTCTCGCCTTGATGCTTGGTATTCACAAAAACCAAGGCGCGCTCCCACGTTTCTCTTTTAAGGAGAGCCAACATCAGTGAAAACTTTTTGGAACGCTCGACGTGAAAAAGAACCTGTTCTACTTTTTCGGCAGTGACCTGTTCGGGGGTGACCTCGATTTTGACAGGATTATTCATATGCTCGTACGCCAGTTCCATCACCCGGCTTGTCAGTGTCGCTGAAAAGAGCATCGATTGCCGCAGGTGATAAGGAGGCAGACGGCGCATTAGAAAACGGAGGTCGGCGATAAAGCCCATATCGAACATCCGGTCGGCCTCGTCGATGACCAGGATCTCGGCCCTTTTCAAGTCGTAGACCTTCTGCTTGTAATAGTCGATCAGCCGTCCCGGCGTGCCGATCAGAACATCAACCCCTTCCCCCAGGAGAGATCGCTGCTTCTGATAATCGATCCCCCCGTAGACGGCCTGAATGTTAAAAGGGGTGCTCTGCCCAAGTTCTTTCGCTTCTTTCGCGATTTGAATAACGAGTTCCCGGGTGGGTGCGATGACAAGCGCTCTGGGAGAGGAAACTTTTGAAGCGCGAGGAGGATCAGAGCGGAGCAACCGGGAAAAAAGGACGATTAAAAAGGCGGCGGTCTTTCCGGTGCCGGTCTGAGCCTGGCCGGCGACATCTTTACCTGCCAGTGTCAAGGGAAGAGTTTGCTCTTGAATTGGCGTGCACTCTTTAAAACCGAGCCGTTCAATTCCTTCGAGAACAAGGGGAGGAATGGCTAGCGTTCGAAATTCGGTCGGCATATAGGACGCATTCTACCCCGCGACAAAGAAAAAAGCAAGGGTTCATCTGCGTATGCTGCAAGGGCGGGCAATGCGCAGGCTTTAAGTATGAGGTTGCGCACTCCGCTTCGTTCATGCTAACATTTTAAAATAGGTTCTGGCGCGAAAATTTACGGCGCTCCGCTTTTAGATGGATGTAGGATGACTCGATTCTTTACCCGGTCCGAAGTTCAACAATGGTCGAAGATCCCAGCAGGGTTGGGCGTGGTAACACAACGGTATAAGGAGGAAACGGATGTCCGATATCTTGGTAGTCAGTTCAAAGGTCAAGAAGTTTGTTCGAGAAAAGTCGGAGTTTAACACTTCCAGCGAATTTCTGGCGGTCCTGAGCCGGAAAGTCGAAAGCATCTGTCTTGAAGCAATCGAACGTGCAAGGGCGGATAAACGGAAAACAGTGAAAGAGCGAGACCTCGCTTAAAATAACCCCTAGCGCGAAAAATTACGGCGCTCCGCTTGAAATGAAACGTCGGGAGGCGGCGAATCAACGCTCTCCCGACCACTTCCTTCCAAAATCATCACATAGAGGCAACACTGACGCGGTCTTTTCCATCCGTTTTGGCCTGATACATTGCAGTATCGGCTTTCCGGATAAGAAGATGGCGGATATTGCTGTTTGACAATTCATAACCGACATGGTGCTTGAGAGAGGCCAGGCCAATGCTGCAGGTGAGCCGTCCCCGAAGCGGATCGGCGGGGGTCTTTGGAAGATAAGGAACAGTGGTGAAGGTAAACTTCTTGATTGAATCACATATTTTTTCCGCAACCTGGACCACCTCTTCCAGGGTTGCCTGTGAAAAGATGATGACGAATTCGTCACCACCGTATCGGGCGATGGTGGTTCCGCGTGTCGGCACCACCTTCTGTAAAATCCCCCCGACATCCTGTAGAACGTGACTCCCGGTCAAATGCCCGAACTCATCGTTTACTTCTTTAAAATGATCCATATCCATAAAAAGCAAAACGACATCGTGTTTGTTCCGTTTTGCGTACCGCACATCCTGATCGAGCTTAATATGGAAATACCGATCATTATAGAGAGCGGTTAGACCGTCCCGCTTCGCCATCTCAATGTGCTTTCGGGCATATAACACATTTTGAATCAGGGTCGAGGTGTAGCCCGCAAAAATTTCGAGAAGCTTTAACTCTCCCTCGGAATAATTTCCCTTTTCCTTGCGGTTGATCAGTTCAATCACGCCGCAGACCGATTGCTCCACGATGATGGGGGCGCAGATAACGGACCGGGTCCTGAAGCTGCTGATCTGGTCGATCTTCGCGTAAAAAGTCTTATCTCCCTTTACGTTTTTACTGAGGTAAGGCTCGCCGGACAAATAGGTCGCTCCGACGATTCCGGTCGTGACCGGCAGACGAAGACCCGGGAGCTTGGAGGAGCCGGCGCCGAAACAGGCGACGAAGACCAGTTCATGAAATTTAGGGGCCTCCTTCTTTTTAACCGGATCATCCAACAAGATCGATCCAGCCTCGGATGGAACGAATTGGTTGGCCTTCCTGAGGATCTCCTTTAAAACCAGGTCGAGGGGAGCCGCCTCCTGATTGCGCACCCTTCGATGCCGCTCGCGGCTCAGCAGTACATTCAAATTGCGGTTATCTAAAAGATGAAGTCGCATCAGCGGAAAATACCCTTTAAATCGGACCCTGTCAATATATGAACCGTCGCCATGCCATACAGATTACTCTGAAATGTCCTTGACAATTCTAATGGAAAAAGATATTTTACCTATTTGGGATATCCTATGGCCGTCTTGAAAAGAACACCTTGGTTGCTGATTTTTTTTATTCTGGTCGGAGGGCTTTTGGGCGGGATTATGGGAGAGATCCTGCTCCTCTTTTCCCCCGCCGGATTTTTGAAGGATATTTTTCTGAAAGGCTATCAAATCGGAATTACCCCCCCCTTCACACTCGATCTACATCTGGTCACCTTTACGATCGGGTTTACGTTCCGAATCAACCTCCTGAGTCTGCTCGGTATTATCTTGGGCTTGTACACCTACAAGCAGGCCTAGACGCCGTTCCTACTTTGCTTTGGGAACGCCTATCCCTATTTCTTTCAAACCTTTCAGTCGATCCCGGATTTCTGCAGCCCGCTCAAACTCCAAATTCTTGGAGGCCTCACGCATTTCACGCTCCAGCGCCTGGATCAGCTTCGGAAGCTCATGCTCGGGGATGTAGGAGACCCCCTCTTCCGCCGCGATCGAAACCGTATGGTAATCGGCTTCGGCCATCTGGCGAAGCGTCTCCGGGATCCCCTTTCGAATCGATTCCGGCGTAATCCCGTGGTCCAGATTATACTTTTTCTGAATACTACGCCGGCGATTCGTTTCATCCAGCGTCATCTGCATCGATCGGGTCATCCTATCGGCATAGAGAATCACGTGGCCGGCCACATTTCGGGCCGCCCTTCCGGCGGTCTGAATCAATGAGCGATGCGACCGAAGGTATCCTTCCTTGTCCGCATCGAGGATGGCAACCAGAGAGACTTCCGGAAGATCGAGCCCTTCCCGCAGGAGGTTAATTCCGACCAACACATCGAACTTTCCAAGCCGTAGATCCCGGAGAATCTCCATCCGCTCCATCGTTTCGATGTCTGCATGGAGATAACGGACCTTTAATCCGACCTCCTGATAGTATTCGGTGAGGTCTTCCGCCATTCTCTTCGTCAAGGTCGTCGCTAAAACCCGTTCCGACTTTGCCACCCGCTTTCGGATTTCTTCCAATAGATCGTCCACCTGACCTGTGGCGGGCCGCACACTGATCTCCGGGTCCATCAACCCCGTCGGCCGAATCACCTGCTCAATGACCCGCCCTTCCCCTCTTTCAATCTCATACGGACCCGGCGTGGCAGAGACGTAAATCACTTGGCGCATGAATTGTTCAAATTCGGCAAACTTCAACGGCCGGTTATCGAAAGCAGAAGGAAGCCGAAACCCATACTCAACCAGGTTGACCTTACGGGCGTGATCGCCTGCCTGCATTCCGCCGACTTGCGGAACGGTGGCGTGACTTTCATCTATGACCATCAGATAGTCTCGCGGGAAATAGTCCAGCAACGTCGGAGGCGGCTCTCCCGCCTTGCGGCCGGAGAGATGCCGCGAATAATTTTCCACCCCCTGACAATATCCGATCTCGCGGATCATTTCCAGATCGAAGACCGTTCGTTGCTCGATCCGCTGGGCCTCCAAAAGCATTTTTCGGTCACGGAAATATTTGATCCGATCCTGCAACTCATCTTCGATCCCTTGAAGCGCATTGTTCACCCGTTCCGCAGGAATCACGTAGTGACTGCCGGGGTAGATGGCGATCTTTGGAAGACGCTGAATAACGGTGCCCCGGAGAGGATCGACCTCGTAGATCCCGTCGACGGTGTCGCCGAAAAACTCCACCCGAATACATCGATCTTCGGAAGAGGCGGGAAAAATTTCGACCATATCCCCACGCACCCGGAAGGTTCCCCGGTAGAAGTCAAAATCATTCCGCTCATACTGGATCTCCACCAGCTTTTTCAGGACGCGGTCACGCTCGAACTCTTTCCCTTCTTCCAGATAAACGAGCATTCCATGGTAGGCCTCCGGAGAACCTAACCCATAAATACACGAGACGGAAGCGACGATAATGATGTCGTTTCTTTCGAGCAAAGATCGGGTGGCGGAATGGCGCATCCGGTCGATGGCGTCATTGATGGATGAATCCTTTTCAATAAAGGTATCAGTATGCGGGATATAGGCTTCCGGCTGGTAATAATCGTAGTAGCTGACAAAATATTCGACGGCATTTTCAGGAAAAAAACCTTTAAACTCATAATAAAGTTGCGCCGCAAGCGTCTTGTTATGCGCAATGACCAACGTCGGCTTCTGGACCTTCTCGATCACATTTGCAAGTGTAAATGTTTTTCCCGAGCCGGTGACACCCAGCAAAACCTGGTGAGCCTCCCCGCGGCGCACCCCCTCCGAGAGGGCGCGGATCGCATTCGGCTGATCCCCCTTCGGGGTAAAATCAGAATGAAGTTTAAACGGAGCGCCGTGGTTTACGTTTCCACCTCCAACCACTCCCTTTGGGTCGTAATCTTTCGCGCCAGGGCCTATTTTAAAAGACGGCATCTTTTTTCTCTTTTAATATTCAATACAGGGGCGGACAAAACAGGAAGAAGAACAGGTCCGGCATTCTGTTCCCGGCTATTTCTTGACTCCGGACCCTTCTTCAAAAAGAGCCTCGGCAAAAGATTCAATATCAAACGGGATCAGATCATCGACCCCTTCGCCCACCCCGACGTAAAGTACCGGAACCGAGAGCGCCTCGACAATCGGCACGGCGATCCCTCCTTTTCCGGTGCCGTCCAGTTTGGTCAGGATGATCCCGGTCACACCGATTGCCTCATGGAAAAGCTTCGCCTGCGAAAGGGCATTCTGTCCTGTCGTGGCATCCAGCACCAGGATCTTCTCATGGGGCGCTTCCGGGATGGCTTTCGCGATCACCCGTTTCATCTTCTTCAACTCTTCCATTAAATTGCTTTTCGTCTGGAGGCGGCCGGCCGTATCAATCAAAACATGGTCGATCTTGCGGGCCAGGCCGGCGCTCACGGCATCAAAGGCAACGGCGGACGGATCCGCGCCCGCTTGATGGCGGATCACCTCGACGCCCGCCCGTTCTCCCCATATTGCAAGTTGCTCCGACGCACCCGCCCGAAAGGTGTCCGCCGCCGCCAGCAGAACCTTCTTCCCCTCCTCTTTTAACCTCTGAGCGCGCTTCCCAATCGTGGTGGTTTTTCCGACGCCATTGACACCCATAAAAAGGGTCACGATCGGCGGAGGGGCGACGAGGGGCGATTGAGACCCCTTGCTCAAAATAATCACGAGATATGACTTTAATTTTCTCTTTAAAGAAGCAAGATTGGAGACCTCTTTCCTTTCGACAGAAGCCTTTAAACCGGTCATCAACCGGTCGGTTACCTCCATGCCGAGGTCGGCGCTGACCAGGAGCTCTTCAAGACGATCAAGCGTGTTTGCATCGACGTCCGGCGTATCCAGAAAGATTGATTCGAGCCCTTCCGATAAATAACGGCGCGTCTCCGTCAACCCTTTTCCAAGCTTTCCCCAAAAGCTTTTCGCCATGTCCCTCTCTCAATCCCTAAATGCCAGTCAGATTTCTTTCCGGATCTCTTCTAAGGCCCAGCCCAGCCACCGCCGTGCCTGGCCGACACTTCCGGAAGGCTCCAAAATCAAAAAAACAAGGTAATCCTTTTCAAGAGGCTTCATCAAACAGATCCCTTTTTCCATCCACAGAATCATTTCCGGACTGGATGACTGCAAGTGACGTCCTGTCAGATCCTGCGCTTCCAACCAGGCGATTCCGTAATGCGCCCCCATCAATTTGATTCTTTCTGAGGAGAAGTTGGCGTACTGGCTGATTGCCTCTCCTTCCCGATCGATAAAAATCGCGCCGAGCGCCCCATGGACTTGAAGTACCAGTGTCTCCAAAATGTGGTCCAGATTCATTCCGGCCAGTCAAAGTAAGGTATGGGAAAGCTTCTTAAAAATATATTTTTCACGACGGCTCATTCGTCTTGCTTCTCGGGGGGACCGCTCGTGATCATATCCGATCAGATGAAGCACCCCGTGAATCAATAAAATCAGCAACTGCTGAGCCTGAGATCTCCCGAATAAGCGGGCCTCTTTCGCCACCATTTCCAGAGAGACCATGACATCCCCTAAGAATTGCGGGTGAAGCTCGCCGCCGATTCCCTCCAGCATGGGAAAAGCCAGAACGTCGGTCGGACGGTCTTTATGACGATAATCCCTATTATAAATTTGTATTTGTCGATTGTTTACAAAAACAAGGCCGACCTCTCCATCTTCATATTTCTGAAGAAGCAAAATATGGCGAATCCATTGTAAAACCTTTTTACGGTTCATTCTATATTTTTTTTGTTTGTTTTGAATCGAGATCTGCATACGGAACGCCGTAATTTTACGCTTAGAAACTTATTTTATCAGAAGGTCGCACTCATAAGTATAAAGACTCAAAATAAAAAAGACCTCGATTTGAGGTCATCCGGGTCGCAAACTCGCAATGTTGAATCAAAGTCCCTGTTCTACTTCTTTTTTCTCCTTCCCCCTTTCTCACCATAACGCTCGTATGCTTTGACGATCTCTTGGACAAGACGATGCCGGATCACATCCTTTTCGGTAAAATAGGAAAATTTAATGCCGGATACGCCTTCCAGGATCGCCTGTATTTCAATCAGGCCCGAAACCCGTTCCGACGGGAGATCGATCTGGGTGATGTCTCCCGTAATAACCGCTTTCGAGTGGAAACCGAGCCGGGTCAGGAACATCTTCATCTGCTCGGATGTCGCGTTTTGGGCTTCGTCTAAAATAATAAAGGAATCATTCAAAGTGCGGCCCCGCATAAAAGCAAGCGGAGCGATCTCGATATCGCCACGCTCTAACAGTCGGTCGGCCCGTTCGACCTCCATCATGTCATAAAGAGCATCATACATCGGGCGAAGGTACGGATTGACCTTTTCAAACATGTCTCCAGGAAGAAACCCGAGTTTCTCCCCCGCTTCAACGGCCGGACGGGCCAGAATAATCCGATTCACTTCTTTTCGAAGCAAAGCCGAGACAGCCATCGCCATCGCCAAATAAGTCTTTCCCGTCCCGGCAGGACCGATTCCAACGACGATATCGAATTTTCGAATATTTTCGATATATTCCTTCTGAGCGGGAGATTTCGGCGTGATTGATTTCTTTTTTCCAAATACGGGAATTGAATCCTGATAGATCTGTTGAACAGAGGGAGGAAGGTGTTGCTGGGAAGCTCGGATGGCATAACTGACATCTTCGACGGTCAATCGAAAACCTTCGTTGGAAAGGGCCGTCAAATCGGAAATAGCTTTTTCGGCCTGTTGTACCTGATCCGGATCTCCTTCGATCGTTATCTCTTCGCCTCTGGCGGTGACTTTGACGGCGAAGGCGCGCTCAATCATTTTGATGTGGCGATCATAACTGCCGTATAGCGCGGCGGTGTCGGTCCCTTCCTGCAGACTGACTTTTCCAATAAAAGGTTTTTTCAATGAGTAGATTATGCTCCCATATTGAAAATTAGTTAAATTTCATTTTTATTATAGCAACCCATTTTTCAAAATACAAGGCAGGTGAGCGATTCTTTTAAGCACATCGTTGCCACAAGATCTGAGCACGAGAGGTGACAGCACGACTCCCATTCTCTCATTTCGTTTGGAGGGAAAACTGTTGGATGCTTTTTCCTCCCTTCGCATCATTCACCTCGATTGTCACCTGGAATTTATTTTCGCGGAGCGCCTCTGCCGTCCAGTCCAAAAGGCCTGAAGACACATCGAGAGTCATCCCGGGGGGACCGCTTACAAGGAGATACTGAAGCGGGTCGGCATCGGGGTCCTGTGCGATGACCTGATAGGAATATTTATTGTTCTGAATCCCGCCGGATGGAAGAGACGTAATTTTGGGAGGTTGATTGACAACCGTAAGCGGAGGGCCTGCTTTGGGCGTTCCTTCAGAGAAAGAATCGGAGGGGGTAACGATTACGACAATTTGATCCGCACTGTGGACCAGACTACCATCGAGTGTTGCCATATCGGCTCCTGGGACGGTCTGACCATTGATACGCCATTCGTAGCGGTAACGGATGGAATCATCATCCTTATCCATCCCTGTTACTTCAACCTGAATCGATTCACCCGGTTTGGGTTCTCGAGGCAAAAGCTGAATTCCGGTGATGACCGGAGGATTGTTTCCGATCTTCACGGAAGGCGTTTCGAATAAAACACCGGCCGCTTTTTCGTCGGCAGGGATGATTTCCAAGGAAACAAGGTCTCCCTGTCTAAAACCTGCGAGCGGAAGAATGGCCTGGTCGCTGACCTCTTTTCGATTTACAAGCCAGCGATATCGAAACGTCACCGGATCACGATCGGCATCCTCCGCTTCGAACTCCGCCTTTAATGCGGATTGAAGATCAGGAGAAGAAGGGACGATCTCAGCCCGTATGATTCTCGGAGGCCGGTTCCCCTGAAGAGAAGAAGAAATAGTTTCAGTTCCTTCTCTTTCATTAACGATGAGCTCCTCTTTTTCCTTGAACAGAAGAGCCGAAAAGAAGAGGGCCAATAAAACGAACGCCCACTTTACCTTCCAGGTCATTTTATGAGTATTTGGTGGTTTGGCCTGCTCCTCTTCCCTTTTTTTGTCATCCATGCGTTTATTGCCTCTTAAATCATCCATATCGATGCCGTGAATAAATTCTTCGTTTGCATTCCCTAGTCCGCTTTCTCCCGGAACACACGGCCCCCCGATCGAACCGAGGAGGCAAGATTGATCCCTTTTATCTGAACAATCTCCCCGGTGCTGCTTTGCACGAAGCCGGTCACCGTGCTGTCGCTGACCACCACGTTGACCTTGGATGCCACGCCGACACCGAGATCTTTTTTCCGATCCACGGTCGTTCCGGTGACGCCGATCACACTGGCGGAAAACGCCGTGCCGGTTTCATAGTACATCGCATAAAGCGCATTGGTCCCTTGCGGAGCGCAGACATTCGATCCCGGTTTGAAGGTCGTTCCGGCCACGATTCCTCCCAGGATGGTCGATTCATGCAGCACCCTCTCCCCTCCCGTCAGGTTGATAACCCATCCCGCCTTCTCAGCGGTCGTACTGTTGATCACGTTGTCGGCAAGGCCGCTGAGTGTCGTCGCCCCGCAGGAAGTGCAGGTCACAGCCCCTCCGACGGCGACAGAAACGTTCGTGACATCCAAGAGGTCGGCAGCAGCGATCGTGGGACAGATCGCCTTCCAGTCTCCTGTCGTGTTATTCCAACAGCCGTTGGCGCTTGTCTCTTTGACCGCATACATGGCTTGAGCGGAGGTATCGGTTTGATCGCTGGTCGTACCCGAACTGAAGTAACGGCCGGTCCCAAAATAGATCCAAAGTCGACCTGCTTTATCCTTCGTTGCCGTCGCCTTTACGAGAACCGGTTTCTGAGGATCAAGCAGGACCGATAACTTCCAGTTAATCGGATCATCGCTTCCATAGGTAACAAGTCTTAGCATTTTCCCGACCCATGCCCCTGCGGAATAATAGGTCTTCCCGATGTAGAAGATGTCGGATACATTGTTCCGGGGCAAATCATAAACGACGGGATCGCCCATGAAGGCGTATCGGTCTGTGCTGTCGGTAGCCATCTTCGTCACCAGCGCGCCGGTCTTCAGATTGATGACGTAGATTTTGCCGTACTCGCTGGCGGTGGAAGCGAATTTGTTGGTGGCTGAGGCCGCGTCCCTCTCCCCCTTATAGGTGAGGGGGCCGGAGCCGAATACCGTATACCAGGCAGAGCCGGTGGAGGTGTTAAACCTCATGACGGCGGGCCACCCGGTCGTAAAACCGAGGTCGCTCTCCTTGTAGACCCAAAGAAGCGTCGGAGTGGCTTCCGGATTCGTAATATCGAGCGCAAAATAGGCCGAGCGGAACCGGTCCTCCCCGGCATCCGTCGTGAGGCCATTCCCATTGAGGTCGACTTTGATCAATCCGCCACCCAACCGCATGTTTCCAATCAAAACCGTTCCCCATCCCCCGGGATGGATACATCCCGCGCTGGTTAAGCTTGTTGCGCAGGCCGCCTCTTCGGTAAATATTTGCGCGTCGGTCACCCTGGGACTTCCATCGACAAAATAGACATGCTTGTTTTTGTCGTATGCAGGATCGGTCAGCCACTTCAGGTGGGGGAGCAGTTCCTGTGGGATAAATCCCCAGAGCTCTTCGCCAAAACCTTTGCTATCGGTGGTAAACCAGCCATGTTCAACGGTCGAACCTGTGGCCGGATCATCCCCGGCAGTGAAGAATCCGCTATTGAAGGCGTGAAGCATCCCGTCATTCGCTCCTACATAGACAACGTGCCGCCTATTTTTGTGTTTTTCATAAAAAGCAGTATAGCTGGTATCCTGGTATTTTAGATCAAACCGCTCCTGCGGCGCGCCGACCGACACCGGGCTGGAATAAATGACATCTCCCAATCTCCAGGTTCTCACCACGCCATCTACCGTGACTTGTCTGCTTCGGTATCCTGTAATATCCGTTCCATTGATAAAATTGATGACGTTGGTTCCTTCGGTCACATCCGCCGCCCTCAGATAAGGTCTCAGTGTCGCGACATTCGATGCTGCAAAGTCGATGAACTCGGTTGTGGCGACGATACCGTCGTTATTCGCATCCACCCATGTCTTAATCGTTCGAGGGCTTAACGAAAGGTCCCGTTTGGCCAACACCTTCCCCCCTTCCCATATCGGGCTCAATTCCGTCAGAGAGATTGTCGTCGGCGTCCCGGTTTTATCTCCATTCAAATCGACATCATAGCGGCGAACGCGCGTTTCCCGAAGTGTGGTATCGAAAAAAGTCTCCACGATCCTGTCCTGACTGAGAACCAGCCGTCGGTCCTGCGCCCCTGCGATGGGGGTATCCTCCCGCAATTGTCCATTGCTGTCGAAAAAGAGGCCTTGGAGATAGCCGAGCCAAGAAGCCTCCCCTGCCGTCTCAAAAACGGAAGGATAGAAATAGGCCTGGTAGATCGCCCCTTCTCCGCCGGAGGAGGTGGCCAACACCGAGACCGAAGTTCCCGACGCGCTCTTCTGCAGAATATCGGTAATGACAGCCACCAGGCTGTCGCGGAGGGTGTAGGCATTCGCAGATTCATAATAGTTGTCGGGAACCCCGTTGCCGTTTTTGTCCCATTCCCTGCAAAGGGAATTCGGACTGGCCGTTCCGCAGGTGGCGTCGCTGAACGGCTTCATGTCTCCGTCCAGATCATCAAATCCGCCTGCCTTTGCGGCATCTTTCAAAAGCTTTGAATTGTTGCCGAAAGCAAAAAAGGTATAAATGTTCAGGCTCTGAACATCCGAAAGGCGGTTGATATTCGGGATCTCATTGATGCCGGCGATGTTGCCGGTAGAGGGCCGCAGATCTGTGGTATGCGCCCAATAGGCGACATCATCCAGATAGTGAGAACCGGCCGACTTGCAAGAATCGTTTGTCTCTCCGCTATAATAGTTTGAACAGACATCGTGGTGGTCGTTTAAAGTAGGGTGAAGCGCAGAGGTATGAAGGGCGGTGCACCCGCCGGCGGCCGCGCAGTGGTCGCTGGTTCCATGGCTTGTCGCCGTATGAGCATAGTCTTGAAGGGCGGTCGGAATTGCACGGTCTTGGGTCGGCTGGCCATCTGTAAAGAGGATCACAAAACTTTTGCAGCAGGGAACCCATCTCCCTTGGGTCGCAGTTTTACACCCTGTTTCTCCAGCGGGAGGATTTAAATCGGCATAGCAATACGCGTCATTGTTCACACTCACCATATAATTAGCCGTGCCCGTGTCGGGGGTGGGGGGAATCTGGGCAAAGTAGCGGGCCGCCTCATAGGTCGATTCGGCCAGCGGCGTCCAGGAGGTTGCCACCATTCCTTCGATTGCATTGACCAGCGTGACCATATTCCCGCCGATGTCGCTCCGGATCTCCGCCCCGTTCTCCATCGTTCCATCATCGTCGAAGGCCATCAGGCCGAACCGCGCCTTATTTCCGACCTCTTGGATGACCCCTGTTTGCTTCACCCCTGCATCGACCCGGATGAAAAAGGAACCCTCGTCATCGATGGTGTTGCTGCCGCAGGACTTTCCGTTCAGCCGAACGTAGAAGTTGCCCCCCTGCACGCGAATGCAGCGGGTTGTGGTATAGGTCGACGGGGCCACGCCGGTCAGGTTGAACTGTTTGTAGAAGATCTGACAGCAGGCGCCGGCGTTAAACGAGGTCTGCCCGCGCAGGGTCGAGCAGCTGTTCTCGCTGCTCCGGACGGCATTGCACTGCCCGCCGGTCATCACCCACTTGGTGATGTCGATCCGGCGCATCGTCAGCCAGTTGAGAAAGTTTCCGTCCCAGGAGTTGGAGCAAGGTCGGGAGCCGATTGAGGAAAATTTGCTGGCGGCATAGTTATAGCACTTGTCAGACTCAAAGTAACCGTAGTAAGGGTCGGTCGAAACATAGCCGTCGGAAAGATCCACTCCGCTCGCGCTGAGACAACCGTCGACCCCGGTATCGGCATAGGCACAGTGGTTCATGCTTCCGGAATTATCGACCATAAGAAGGACATTGGGTGTCACCGCGCCGGAGACAAAGGGGGGAAGGCTGCTGTAGTCGTCCAAGGTCTGGGCATGGGCAGAGACAACGCCGATCCCCAATAAAAGCACCAGAAAGTAAGTTGTTATGATCATAATGCGCTTCATCCCTTGTTCCCTCCCATTTTATGCGGGGGCCAGCCCGACCTCAGATACCCCCACACCCCTATTTAAAAAGTTCCACGACCCGGATCTTTAAGATGACCTTTCCTTCCACAACGGCCTCAACCTCTTCTCCGGCTTTCAATCCCTGGAGCCCATCCCTTAATGGCCTTCCATCCCTGCCGATGATTTTAACTACCGCCGGAAGATCAAACCTCAAGCCGTTGATAACAACGAACCCAGGACCCACCTCTTGAACAGGCCCGGCAACCGTGGCGCGCTCTTCCTGTGCGACCGGTCGGATATTCAGAAAGCCGGCCGAAGAGGCCACAGATGATAGAAGAATGAAGAGCGATAAAGCCGCCAAGAAAATCAAAAAACCTTTTTTTTGTCGCATGACCCTCTCCTTTATGAACAGTTAAAATACGCCGAGCCTACTTGAGACTTGGTATTCATCGGCCCGTTGGCCACGGCATCTACATAATAAAGCGTTCCGGAAGCGCATCCCGTCCCCCCTGTTTTCCGATGGTAACCAATGGCGAATTCTTCCAATTCGGAGCCGGGAAGACTGGCCGGGCCTTCATAATCGATATCAACCTGAATGACGTGACCACTTAAGGATGTGACCGTTATGTCCGGGTTCGTGGTCGTGCTATCCAAACTGCTGCCGAGGCCTGACGTCATTTCCTCGACAAAATCGGCGATCAATGGATTCCCGCTTGTATTGGTTGCGGGGATGGCCACCCCTGATGAACCGGAATAACTTGGAATTGCGTTTTGCTGCAATGTCTCTTGAAGCACGTTGATCGCTATCTCAGCCCCGCTCTCCGCCGCATGGAATCCCTGGGTCGTTCTCCGGTTGGTGGAAGCCAAATTGCTATCAATTCCGGTCACATTAAGCGCCATCATAATGACAGCCGTCACCAGCACAACCATCAACATCACAACAATCAAGGCCAAGCCTTTTTGATCTTTCCAGTTTGGAATTTTTCTAGTTAAAGAGTCCAAGGTTTCTTACCTCCACAACCTTTGTGATGAGTCTTCGGTGGTATCGATCCGCTGCCGCCCCGGCGGCATGGTCTTCTAAGGCTTGCCGGGTGGATGGGGTGGCCGCCGCTTTCGGATCCAGTCCTCTGGCCAGCAGAGAGACCCTTACCGCTGCGATTTGAGCACCGGCCGGCGGCAATACAATCGCCGGAGGGCTGTTGACCTCCGTTCCATCCGTAAGTAAATAGGCGAACTGAAGGTCTTCAATCCCCGAGGCAATAACCGAATCAGCAACCGTGGTATCAACGGCGCCATCATTGTTGAAATCGACCTCTCTAAGAAGGGCCGGTTCCGTTTCGCCCGCAGGAATGGCAACGCGATAAACAATCCTCTGGACCGTCGCCACCGAATTGACGGCTGAATAGCCCCGATTCAAAGCGGGACTGATGTTAAATGTATTGGTCGCTGCTACCTGGCTGAGGACGGTTCCGTAATAAAATCCTTCTATTGTGATTGTTTTGTTAACCAGATCGGCCGGATTGACCCCTGCTATAAAACCAATCGTAATCTGAGTGGCGCCGTTCGCGGCAGCGGCGCTTAATGTGCCGACCCCTTGGTACCCTCCAACGAGTGTAATTCGATCCAGCCTGCCGGCTGTTCCGTCCGGATCAGGATCGACATTATTCCCCGCCTGAATCAGCGAAACGCTTCCGCGAAGGGTCCCGATCAAGGGGTCGATGATCCCATATCCGGCATTGCGGATTTCCCGGCTTAAGATATCAATGGAAACCCGGCCCTCCCGCTGCATATCGATCGTCCGCTGATGGAGAAGAGAAAAATTAAATGTGTTGTTAAAGAAAGTAAACCCCGCCGCGCTGACGATTCCTGTAATCGCCATGGCCACCAAAAGCTCGATTAATGTGATGCCTCTTTTGTTCATCCACCACTCCTTACTGAAAGACTGCTTGAAGGGTGATTGTTCTGGAAGGGATCGTAATCGTCACTGTCACTCGGTCTGTAGAAGGTATCGGTGTCCCGGCGGCCACCGTAACCTGCCCCCTTCCCCCTTGAACCTTTTGAACATTTATCTGCCATTCATCATAGTCTTTTTGAAGCATGCCGACGGCGCCCGGTCTGGTTGCCGAGTTATTCGTATCAAACCCGTTATAACTCAGAATATTGGTCCGATTTCGCCGTATCCTTTCAAAAATTTCCTGGCCGGATGCCGCCGCCAGAGACATCTCTCGAGAACCGCGACCTGTACTCAAAGAGGTCACCTCCCCTGATGCAATTGCCAGAAGTGACACCGAAAGGATGACGACCGATATCAGGACTTCCAAGAGGGTAAACCCTCCCTCTTTCTTTGCAACAATCTTCTTACTTTTTTTAAAGAATCTTAACATTGACATCTCCCACTAACGTCACGGTGATTCGGAATTTCTTTCCCTCACTGTTCTGCAATTCCAATTTAGAATTACCGGATGAAGGAGAACTCCGGAAACCTTTTGGATTAAAAAGGAAAACGGCGCCTCCGTTGAAGTCGAGGAGTGAAAAGGTAATACCGCTTTTCAGCGTCCTTTGAAGGACGGTCTCTTCTGTTCCATTTTGTGCCAGGTCCCTCGCGGCGCCTCCCCCACCCCCGTCATCTATAAAGATCGTGTACTGGGCGGCGGCAGGCTGATTAAAGGCAACGGTGACTGGCGCTGCCCGGTTGATCGCCGTCATCCGCGCAATCTGAAGATCTCCTTCGATTTGGGACATGTCATCCCGTAGCCTTTGATTGCTGACCCAAATTTGAAAATTCGGAATCGCAACCGCCGCCATAATGCCGATGATCACTACCACGATCATCATTTCCAAAAGGGTAAATCCTCTTCGATTCATTTTTTGCTCCTTTTGGGCAGTCTAAGGTTGCAACTCCTATACCAGATATCCCAAAATGAAATATTTAAGGTTAGCAAGTTTAAACAATGACTTAAAACTTTTTTCCGACAGGCTTGTATGAAAGGGGGGACTTTAAATGGAGACCCGAGGAACAATGACTATGTAATCAATTACCCATTCTGGTCGGATACCGGAATGGGGCGCCAGGTTCCTTTGAGTCGAACGACAGGAGGAACGTTAGGATAGCTTGCTGAATGATAATGGTGGTTATACCAAACCTCCGAACGGCCGGCGCCGGGACCGCTGAAGCCTTGCCCGGCGAACAGAGCGCCATAGGACGAGAACGGCGCTTGAATATTCAATTCACCGAGCACATAGAAAAACCCATCCAAATGGATATGGCTGAGTTCGATTTGCCGGGGGGTCGTAGAGGGCCATGGAGGGGATTGCGCATGGACCGCCCTGCCGGGTTGATTCTTCTCGATCTGGACGTTCCCCGTAAAATAGAAATATCCTTTGTAGTTTCCCTGACTGATTAAGATCGGTTCCAAGCTGCTGTAGCCCGGCAAGCGATCCACCCATATCAATTGATAATCTGAGGTGGACGAATAGAAAACCTGATCGAACGCTCCCTTCTCCACGCCGTTTTGTTCCAAACGCCCGGTGGGAGACACCACATAATAATTTCCATACATTTTCACATAATCCTTTAGCTCATTCAAATCCACCGAATCGAGCGACACCGTGCGCTGGTTTTCAGAGACATTCGGACGATCCGCGTAAGGCCGGCTTTCTTCTCCAGTAGTACCTCCGTTTCCTTTCATGCGACCAGGCAAAGGACTTTCAATCTGCTTTTCCACCTGAATTTCCAGCCAGGGATCTTGATTCAACCCATCTTCCGTATAGGGCGCGGAATCCGGTGAAGTAGCACTATTCCTTATTGGAATTTTTGATGTGCTGCTTCCCAAGTGGGCGTTCCCCGTATAACGGATTTTGCCCCAATGAACCCAGATCGGAGAGGCCACGTTCGTATTTCCCGCTCCCTGAATAGCTGCCGTCATCGCCTGAATCGGGCTCCTGGTCAGGTCGACCCGTATCACCTGGGTCGCCCCCTTTCCCCCCTCCGCCTTTACCTCCACCGTACACATTCCCTTGGGATGGTTTCCGCGATAAAGACGAAGGTCAAGAACCTTTCCCATTTCTTTCAATTCTGAAAAAGGCCCCGAATCCGGGTCCCCCAGTAACGAGGAGGAGAGTTGGAAGTCGGGACTCATTTGATTACCCGTGCAGCTTGCCTGTTGCATTGGACCCAGCGATCCAAAGAATATCGGGCTGGGGGATTTGGAAGGGCTGGAAATCCAGGAAAGAATTTTTTCAACACCCGACTCCGCGAGGTAACCCACTGCCAGCTCATTTTTCCCGTATGAAGAAATCTGAAGTTCCGTTAAAGAAACTCGGAATGCCAATAAACCCAGGCCCGTGCTTAAAACCAGCATCATCACTGCCACGAACATCGCCGTCCCCTTTTGATTCTTCAGGACCATTTCTTATCTCTACCTGTTTTTCAGCCAAACCTCGGTCACCCGCGTTCGGCTTCCATGTCTCTGGTTCGCGCCACCATGGGGATGGTTTAAGGCCGCCTTAACAGTGAATGTAATGACCACTTTTTTAACCTTGCCTCTTTGTTCTAAATCAAGCGCTCTTTGAGGAAGCGTTCCGATCAATTCATTTCCGTTTTCATCAAAATAGGCCAAGTTAAAGTTCTCGATATTTAGGGCGACCTCTTGCGCGCCTCCTCCAGAACCGCTATCCCGGTATAAAGTAAAAGAAGATTTCTTTTTGCCGCAGAAATCCCTGCCGCCGGCGCCGACCCACTCATACCGAACATCTTCATCGATATCTTTATTCAGATTTACAGCGGCGTTGCCATTTAAGTCGGCCAGATAATGAAAAAGGGCGGGTGTGGCCTCAAAAATCTGCTCGGCGGGATGGGGTCCCGGCTTGCAAGCCGATTTACTGTACTCTTTCGTGGTTTTGCTGCCGTTCGGCTGCTGATTCTCTAAGAAGAGGGCGCCCGTCGGATCATACCCTGCGAGGCGGATCTCTCGTGAGATCAGGTCATCGGCGACGCGCGCCTGTTGCTGCATCTCTGCGATTGCCTCCTGCAGTCCATAGTTTTCATAAAATGAAAGCAAGAGGTGATAAAAAGAAGCGGTGACAAATAACATGATCGCAGTCGAGAAAATCAGATCGATGAGGGTGGCGCCTGTTTCGTTTTGAAGATTTTTTTTCATAATGATCCGGTGACGAAAAAACATACTGAGGCGGTTTGAGCGATGGATCACCGCTCATTAAAGACAAAGCTTTTCAATGAAACCGTTTGATTTTGGTTTAGGTTATTCTTCCAAGCGACGTCCACTTGGACGATCCATATCCTTAAATCTTTCTCGCTCTTTCTAATAAACCAACTCCGTGTCATTCCTTCCTGTTGGTCTTGACCGTTTGAGGTGATATTGATCTTGGAAGCGCGAAGTGAGTCCATTTTGTTTTGAGCAAATCCTGCCGCCAGCGTCATTTTATTTCCACTCTGCAATGCCTTCATTCCTGTTTCAAATAAGGTGACAACGGCCAGGAGGCCGACGGTCAAAACAATCATGGCGATCATCACCTCTAATAAAGAAAACCCGTTGCGATTATTTTCAACGGCGTTCATTTCCACTTCTCCCCATTCCACCTGTAAATTTTAACCCGACCTGTTACGTTGACGGTAACAGCCAAGGTGTCGTGCCGAGCCGAGTCATCTGTTAAATAAACCGTACCGCCAAGCCCGACGATGGTCCCGTTCGGTTGAAAAGTGACTTTGTTCTCGACAAAACTGATCCCATCGGATGGGATAGAACCTGTGTCCGGCAACCGGGGAACATTCATCTTTAGTCCGAAACGAATTTGAGATGGGAGTGATCTTTCAGCGATGCCCGGAAGGTCATACCGCAATAAATCAGGCATGAATCGGATTTTATGAGAAAAGCCCTCGGTAATTGCTTTCTGCCGGATTGTTCTAAGATCAGCCGCCAGCTGCTGGCCGGCATGTCTTAAACTATAATGGGAAATGCTACTTCCAAGATTCTGGACTGCCAGCACCGCCAGGATACCGACGAGGGAAAGAGCAACCATTAATTCGATAAGGGTGTGACCCCTCTGAGATTCTGACATTTTAGATCAATGCCCCCCGGCAACGAAGCACTGCAACCGTAATGCCACACCCGACAGGACAACACACCGGATGGCAACCATCGAAATATCAAGTAGTTAACTTAAAGAGGGATCTTGTGGGTCGCGGGGTTAGGCTCTTAGACACCTATTTAGATACAAGATTGGAGTATCCTGTATCTGGTTATCCCTTTTAAAATAGGCCCTAGCGCGAAAAATTACGGCGCTCCTTTTAGATTCTGGAAATGGCTTCCTTAGGCAGGGTCCGGCTTTTCAATGCCGTAATCTTTTATCTTCGTGAGCAACGTCTTATAGCTGACCTGAAGAATCTCTGCCGCCCGGGTTTTGTTCCCACCGGTTTCTTTTAACACTTTTATAATCATCCTCGATTCCACCAGCCGGCTCGCCGATTCGCTCACCTCCTGGAGTGTTCCTTCTATCGGGATATCGCGGAGGGAGAGGTCCCCCTGGGGCTTCATCCTCAAACCGAGATGTACAGGAAGAAGCTCACCACCATCACTTAGAATGATCGCGCGTTCAATACAGTTTTGGAGTTCCCGGACGTTTCCTGTCCAGGAATGGGACATCAACAAACCCATCGCCTCACGTGAAACGGTCTTAATCTCTTTTTTCATCTCTTTCGAATAATAAGAGTTAAAATGATCGACCAGGGCTGGAATATCCTCCTTGCGTTCCCGTAGAGGCGGAATCACAATCGGAAAAACGTTCAACCGGTAATAAAGGTCCTCTCTGAAGGCTTTTTGTTGAATCAATTGGATTAGATCTCGATTGGTCGCGGCCACCACCCTGACGTCAATCTTTACCTTCGTGGTTCCCCCCACCCGCATCATCTCGTCCTCTTCAAGAACACGGAGCAATTTTGCCTGAAGCGAAAGATCCATCTCGCCGATTTCGTCGAGAAAAATGGTCCCTTTATCGGCGAGTTCAAACTTGCCGACCTTTTTCCCGACCGCCCCGGTAAAGGCGCCTCTTTCATGACCGAAGAGCTCGCTCTCCAGAAGATCATGAGGAATGGCTGCGCAATTAATCGCTACGAAGGCTTTTTCTTGCCGCGGACTGAGCATATGGATGGCGCGGGCGAAGAGCTCTTTTCCTGTACCGCTCTCCCCATAGAGAAGGGCGGTGGTTCTTCCCGGCGCCACTTTTCGCATTTGATCGACCACATTCACCATTACGGGGGCTTTGCCGATAATTTTTGGAAAGCGAAGCTGATTTGTGAGGCTTTCCTTCAAAATAATGTTTTCGGTGATCAATCTCTGCTTTTCCAGCGCTTTTTCGATTTGGAGCAACAAGTGGTCCGGATCAAACGGCTTCGCGATAAAATCATACGCCCCTTCTTTGACTGCCTTCACCGCTGTTTCAATGCTGCCATAGGCGGTCATCACAATGACCGGGATAAAGGAGTTCTGCTCTTTCGCGGCGTGAAGCACGTCCAGACCACTTTTGTGAGGAAGTTTCAAGTCTGTAATGACCAGGTCAACCTTCCCTTCGCGAACCTTTGCAATTCCTTCCCGCCCATCCTTTGCCAAGACGACCTGGTAGCCGGCGCCCGTCAACGCCTGTGAAAGCATTTCCGCCAAACTCTCCCGATCCTCCACGATTAGAATCGTTTCCATGCTCACTCCTTTATCTCCACCGGTTGAAGCGGAGCGCCGTTAAAATAGGTTTCTTAAGCAAAATTTACGGCGTTCCTTTAACCTTCCGCGCCAGGACTTATTTCAAGGCGAACGGGAAGATTGATCACAAATGTCGTCCCTTTTCCTTCTACGCTCTCAATAGAGATTTGCCCATTATGGGAGAGAATAATTTTATGGACGAGCGCGAGGCCGAGCCCGGTCCCCTTTTCCTTTGTTGTAAAAAACGGCAGAAAGACTTTATCGAGGTTTTCCTTGAAAATCCCGGGACCGGTATCGGAAATCTCTATGTGAACCACCTCGTCCGGCCGCAGGTCGACTTTAAGATGGAGGGTTCCCTCTTCCTCCATCGCCTCCAATGCGTTTTGCATTAGATTCGAAAAGGCCTGACGGATGAGGAGAGGATCGAGCAGGATATCAGGAATGTGTTCCGCAAAAGCAATGGACCACCGTATGTGAGGATATGAACCTGTCGAGATAAACTGCTCCCTAATCTCTTCCAGTAACGGAACCAATGCAACGGGGTCAAGATGGAGGACCGCCTTTTTTGCGTAGGAAAGAAGCTCGGTGATCAGCCGCTCCATCGCTGACAACTCATTCGTAATCGCCTTGATCATCCCTTGTCTGGGGTCGTTTCCCTCTATTTTCTTGGAGAGAAGCCTGGAAAATCCCAGGATCGTTGCCATGTAGTTCCGGAATTCGTGAGCGATCCAGGCCGACATCTCGCCCATCACCGCAAGCCGCTTTTTCAGTTCTACCTGGTCCTGAAGCATTTTCATTTCCGTCAGGTCGGTAAAAATTAAGATCGCCCCGATCATCTGGTTATTCCGGTCCCGAAGCAGCGATGTATTCATCCCCAGCCAAATCTTTTTTCCATCCGGGCGTTCCACTTCACATTCCTTCCGGAGTCCTTCTTTCTCCTCGCGCAAAGTCTCATCCAGCAATGATGCCATTTTCTGATTTTTCCCAAAAACGGCCTCGTATGATTTCTGCATGGCCCATTCGGGTGAGAGATTCAATATCTCCCCTGCGGCCGAATTGAAAGTCGTAATCTTTTTTTCACAGTTGAATGTCAGCACACCGCTGGTTACGCTTTGTAAAATGTTCTCATTGTAACTTTCCATGCTTTTGGCATGCTCTTCCGCCTCCCCCTTCAGCCGCTCGAGTTCCTGTTCCTTTTGCTTTAATTGCTGAATGAGGCCCTGAAATGTATCGATCATAAAACCGGTTTCACTGTTACTCTCGGGTTCCCCTTCGGGCACGGTGGGACGGACGGAAAATGACCGAAGGAGATAATAGCAGAAAATACCCCCTCCTGCCATTCCAAACAATTTCAAAAATAAGAGGATCGAGCGGGCATTCGGATCTTGCCGGGGCGCCAACGCCACCTTCAGGTGAAGCACCGCTTTTCCTCCCTCATGGTCGACAGGAAGCCAGACCGATCCGAGGGTCTCTTCATCCTCTTTTCCTTCCGAAAGCTCAACCGCAATGGTCCCCTCCAAAGCCGATGCCCAGGGAGATTCGGCTAAATCCCATACAAGCTTCCGCTCTCGCTTGAGATCCCGCTCGGAATCGGCCAGGATCATCCCGTCCGGGTTGACCAGAAGAATTCGTTTGATCTTCCTCTCAGTTGCCAATGAATTCAGATAAAGGGGGTCCTGTATCAATCGCTCCTTTTGCGCCGAAAGGGCGGTTCGGATCGATTCACCCAAAAGCTCTAGTCGCTGCGTGTCGCTTTGGTTTAAAGCTTTTTGCGAGACCTTTATTTGTAAAAAATAGTATGTGAAAAGCAGGACTAAAACAGCAAATAAAAAGCCGGAAAAGATCAGGGTGAAAAAACGGATTTGTAGAAAACGCTTTTTCGGAAGACTCACCGGTTTCCTTGATAGAATTGATACTCTACCGTCATTAGCAGAGCGCTCAATCTTAAAGTGACAATGAATTTAGGATTTGACTCGTTTAAAATAAGCCCTAGCGCGTAAGATTACGGCGCTCCTTATATTCTTCCCAAATGGAGATACCAGTCGAGTATTTCAGCTCCCCAAAAAAGGGACACCATGGCGCCCAAAGCCAGAAATGGACCGAATGGAATCGGTTCCGCGCGGTTTCTACCCTGAATAAAGACCAGGAAGAGACCGGTGATCGAACCGGTTAAAGCCGCCAAAAAAATGGTCAGGAGCATTCCCTTCCAGCCGAGAAAGGCTCCGATCATTGCGATCAGCTTGATGTCCCCTCCTCCCATTCCCTCTTTCTTTAAAAGGGCAATCGATAAGACCGCTACCAGATAAAAAAGCCCTCCCCCCAGAAAAAGTCCGACGAGCGAGTTGATCGGCCCCGGGGGGAGTACGGTCGAGGCGGCGACCAATCCGAGAACCATGCCCGGGAGGGTGATCACATCAGGAACGATCTGATGGGATAAGTCGATGAACGTGACGACCACGAGGGAAGAGAAGAAAAGAGCATAGATCAGTGTCTGAACGGAATACCCGAATTGATACAGAATAGAAAGGTAACCCAGGCCATGAAGCAATTCGATGAGGGGATAACGCCAAGAAATCGGAGCCCGGCAAGACCGACACCGTCCCCTCAAAAAGAGAAAACTAACCAGCGGAATGTTATCATACGGCCGAATCGGTTTCTGGCACGCCGTGCAATGCGATGCGGGAAAAACAATCGACTCCTGCCTCGGAAGACGGTAGATGCAAACGTTCAAAAAACTTCCGATCAGTAACCCCAAAATAAAAACAACAACTTCGAGCATCAAGGCTTTTTTCTCACGGGTTGGGTTGTCTGAATCTTTTTTGGACGTAAGTCTAACATAAGAGCCTAAACCCGGCAAGAAATCGGGGCTTTGCGTTTGTGAAGACCGGCGACCCGGCATCTTCGGTAAGACATTACCGATGAACAGCCATGTAATGAACTCGCAGCATTCTCGCCGAAAAAGTACTGATAGGACCCATCAACGATTCGCACCGATACCCTTGAACGGACCTCCATTTTCACGATGGTTTTCTTGACAAGAGATGGAAAACAAAATACGATAAATCAAGGAGGTGGGTTCGGATGAAGATTGCGGTGATCGGCGGCGGAAGCTGGGGAACGGCGTTGGCACGCCTTTTGGCGGGCAAGGGGCATGACCTTTCTCTGTGGGTATACGAAAAAGAGGTCGTTACATCCATTCGTAACCAACATGAAAACAAGGCCTACCTTCCCGGCGTGAGGTTACCAAAAACACTTTTTGCAAGCTCGAATATCGAAGAAGTCTTATCTGACGCCAAATGGGTCCTCTTTGCGGTTCCTTCCCATGTAGCAAGGGAAGTCCTTGCCCAAATGTCTCCCTATTTAGCCTCCGAAGTTCCGATCATCAGCGCCACCAAGGGGATTGAAAGAAAAAGCCTCATGTTGATGTCGGAGGTAATTTGCGAGTCCCTCGGTCGGAACGAGACGGATCAAATTGCCGTTTTATCCGGACCGAGTTTTGCCCAGGAGGTGGCGCTGGAGCACCCTACAGCGGTTTCCCTGGCGGCAACGGACCGTCGTTTGGCGGCCCGCATCCAAACCGCGTTCGCAACCCCTTTCTTCAAGCTCTTTCTCAGCCCCGATCTGATCGGCGTCCAGTTGGGGGGAGCTTTGAAAAACGTCATTGCGCTGGCCGCCGGCGGTTCGGACGGCCTCGGCTTCGGCTATAATACCAAAGCGGTTTTGATGGCGCGCGGCCTCTCTGAAATGGCACGCCTCGGCATTGCCATGGGGGCCGATATCAACACTTTTTACGGGCTTTCCGGAATGGGAGATCTTTTTCTCACCTGCAGCGGCGCTCTTTCCCGCAACAGAAAAGTCGGCCACGAGATCGGAAGCGGCAAATCGCTGGAGGTGATCCTGAAGGAGATGAAGATGGTCGCCGAAGGGGTTTATACGACCGAATCGGCTTATGCCCTGTCGCAGAAATATCAGGTCGAGATGCCGATCGTCTATGAAATTCATCGCGTCTTATTTGAAGGAAAATCGCCCAGACAGGCCGTCATGGATTTAATGGAAATGGCGCGGGGCGGGGAAATCCCTCTTAAAATAAGCCCTGAAGCGCAAGATAAAATCGGCCCTAGCGCGCAAAATTACGGCGCTCCGCATTACGGCGTTCCTCTTGAGGTCAAACAGCCGAGAAAGAAAAGATGAACGCCGTAATCTTGCGCTTGGAGGCCTATTTTAAATGAACCCGGGCCCGGAATCCTCCCTGCTGACGATTGCGATGGTGCTCGCCACTTTTCTGGGGGCCGTGGCCATTCTTCTATATGGCCTTCAGCTTGCGGGAAACGGACTTCAGGAAATTACCGGAGCCCGATTCCGGGCATTAATCGCCTCCGTGACCCGTAACCGGTTCGTCGGTGCCGGGGTGGGTGCGCTTTTGACCGCCATCATCCAAAGCAGCAGTGCCACCACCGTCATCTTGGTGGGATTGACCGGCGCCGGGATGATTCAACTTTCACAGACCATTCCGATCATATTGGGCGCCGATATCGGCACAACCCTCACCGTCCAACTGATTGCGCTGCAAATACAAAAGATCGCCCCCTTCGTGATTGCCTCCGGATTTTTCCTGCATTTCGTCGCCAAAAAAAAACGATATAAATCGATCGGCCACGCCCTGCTCGGATTCGGCTTTATCTTCCTGGCACTCGACATGATGAACGAGGCGATGAAACCGATTCAATCTTATCCCTGGATTAAAGAGCTCTTACAATCGGTGGAAGGACAGCCTTTGCTGGCGATTCTCATTGCAGCATTATTGACTGCCTTTTTTCACAGCAGCGCGGCAACGCTCGGCATCGCTCTGGCAATGGGGGCGCAAGGATTGATGACGCTGAAAGCGGCGCTTCCGATTCTCTTGGGCGCCAACATCGGGAGTTGCGCCGCCGCATGGATCGCCAGTCTTGGCGCGCCGGTCGAAGCGAAGCGGGTCGCCGTCGCCCATGTGCTCTTTAAAATTTTCGGCATCATCTTAATTTACCCCTTCCTCTCCCCTTTTGAGTCTTGGATTGCCGAGACGGCTTCCAGTGTTCCGCGCCAGATCGCCAACGCGCACACCTTTTTCAACCTGGGACTGGCCTGCCTTTTTCTTCCGTTGTCGACTCCATTTGCAAAGGGAGTGACCTGGCTGGTTAGTCCCCCGCCGCCCGAGAAAGATCCTTTCAAGCCGAAGTATCTCGATACGAAGCTCCTTGACTCCCCTTCGTTTGCCCTCGAACAGGCAACCCAAGAAGCGCTTCGAATGGCGGACATCGCACAAGGGATGTTCGATGATATCCTCAATGTTCTTATCAAGAACAATCAGGAAAGGCTCGAGGAGATTGAAAAACGTGAAGCCATTTTGGATCATCTCCACCGGGAGACCAAACTTTACATTACCCGGCTTTCTCAGAACGCGTTGACCGCCGAGCAGTCGGCGCGGGAGGTGGCGGTCCTCGGCTTGATCAACAACCTGGAGAATATCGGCGATATTATCGATCTCAATCTCATCGACCTGGCGCGCAAGAAAATTAATACCGGCGTCCGTTTTTCCGATGCCGGGATTAAAGAGCTCACCGAATTTCATCAGATGATTTCTCAGGACTTCATGCTCGCCATTTCCGCATTCAAAACAGAGAACCTGAAGTTGGCGGAGAATCTCATCCGGGAAAAAGGAAGGGTTCATACCAGGGAGAGAACGCTTCGGGCCGCACATATTCATCGGCTCCATCTGGGAATTTCTGAAACCATTGAAAGCAGCGCCATCCACCTCGACATCCTAACGAACTTAAAACGGATCAAATCGCATATTACTTCTATTGCACATACCTTGATTGAAAACAGCCGGATGGAAAACAAGTAAGAGAAAAATACAGCAGTCCGCACGCTGGAGCGTCCCTGGAACTCGAAGGATTTCTTTCGGAACCCATCCCTTGCGGCCGCTCCTTTGGTTCTGCCTCTTGGCAATCGGTTCTCTTTTTGTTATATTCACCCCGTCTTAAACCGCGCTCGGACCTTCGATTAGTCATCCATCGGTCCCGCCACGATCGGTACATTGATCGAGTGGAGCGCCGTGGTTTACGTTGTGCCTCCAACCATTTCCAGGAGGTCATAATCTTCCGCGCCAGAGCCTACTTTAAAAGGATATCGCATGATTTCGAAACAACATTATTTGCTTTTATTCTCGATCGTCACCCTTTTTATTGGTCCGGCGGGCGCGCTTCCGCAAGAGACCAAAAAATCGATTGTCCTTGAAGATTTTTCAAATTTGGACAAAAACGGCCTTCCGGCCGGATGGATCGCCCAGAGGGAAAATCCCAATCCGGCAGAAATTTATAAAGTTGAAAAAGAGGGGGACCGCCATTTTCTTCACGCAGATGGTCAACCCAATCGCATCTTCAAAAAAATAAAATGGAATCCAAACCGATATCCCTTCATTACCTGGAAATGGCGGATGAAAAATGTTCGGATCGATCCCCAAAAGGAGAGAAACGCCTCTTTTTATGTTTCGCTAGGAACCGATCTTCTCGGTATCCCCAAAATCACCAAATATGCCTGGAGCAGCATCGAGAAACCGGGATCGGAAATATCCGGCGGCATCTTCCGCCCCACCACCATCGTCCTCCGAAGCGGACCGCATGAAACAGGCGCATGGATCACCGAAACCATTAATGTTCAGGAGGATCATAAGCGGCTTTATAATGAAGATCCTCCCGATGAGGCCTATGGGATCGGGATCATGACCACCCTCGAAGCCGAATTTTCTGAAATCATCGCCCATAATTGACCTCCCGCGCTTCAAACAGAGGGCCCATAAAGACCGGGAAATCGGGTAGTGGGTCAGTTTGGTCCTAAGAAATCTCTTTCTTAGCCGTCATACCCGCTTTCGCGGGTATGACGGCTGTGATAATCAAAATGACCCACTACCGGAAATCGGGCTCTCATTTCTTTGAGTTGCCAGGTTAAATTCTCCAGGTAAATTACCCGCTTAAGAGGCATCCCGCGTCGTGCCTTACAACTCTTTGTTTTTCTTGATTTTGACATCTATACCGTCCGATGATAGAATCAAACCGCCTTGACTCCGTTCCGGCAGGCAGGGCCGAGCCCACGAATGATCAAAAATCTCTTCAAAACAACTCGAAGTTTCCAGTCCAAAATGATCTTATCGATCCTCGTCATTGCGGGGGCGACAGGCGCTTTTGGGTTGACGGCTGTCTATTTCGTCGGAAAAAGCATCCTCCAGGAAAATATCGGGAATGAATTCCAACACAGCGCCCAGGAAACCAGCAAAAATCTCAGCCGGCTTTTTAAACAAAAGGTCGATGAAACCCATGCCCTCAGCATCGCCCCCCTTGTTCTCGATCTTTTGACGCAATCGGACGCTCACGACCGCTCCCCTCATTCAGCCGATCAAGATCCTCTCGAGCAAATTCGAAAGGAATGGAAGGAAGAGAGACCTCATGCGATCCTTTCCGAGAAATTGCTGACCAACCCGGTTTCTCATCATCTACAATTTCTCCATCGGAAGCTCGGCCGGTCCGACAAGGATGTCGGAACGGTGGTGATCGATCAGAGGGGGATCGCCCTGGCGGCGACCCTTGAACCAAAAGAAATTTACTTCGGAGATCGGCCTTGGTGGAAATCGGTCATCAATGCCTCCGAAGGAGAGGTCTACATTTCGGAAATAGAATTATCCAGCCCCTTTGCGGAAGGCTCAAAAAACTATACTATTTCAATTGCCGTCCCGATTTACGATCCAAATGGGCCGAAACCGATCGGCGCCATCCTGACAGTTCAATTGGTCAAGTCTTTTTTTGAACTGGTCACCCAGGTCAAATTGGCGAAAACCGACCATACGATGCTCGCCAGCTCCGACGGAAACCTTCTCTTCTGTCCGATCTTCCTGGTTAAAAACCACACCCTTCAGCCGGAACTCGTTCAGAAAATTTCCCAGGATCATCCGGGTTGGGGAATGACCCGGGTCGACGTTCACTATCCGGGGGCAAAATCGGTCAACGGCTTCGCTCCGGTGGTCATTAAAAATGCCGTCCCCGGAAGTTTCGGGGGAGATCGGTGGTTTATTTTTACCAGCCAAAACCCGGAGGAGACATACGCGCCGATCAAAACCTTGCTCCTTTGGATCGCCGGTTCTGGTCTGATGGGGATTGGACTGCTCGGTTTTTTTTGTTTTTATGCAACGTCTCAGCTTATCCGGCCGATCAAGGAGCTCCAAAAAGGGGCCAAGCGGATCGCCATGGGGGACCTGCAATACCGGCTCCGCATCGAGACCGGGGACGAAATCGAAGCGCTCTCCTCCGAATTCAACCAGATGGCGGAGAAGGTGAAGGCCTCCTATGCAGGTCTCGAGCAAAAAGTGGATGAACGAACGCAAGACCTCGCCGCCCGGAATAAAGAACTCTCTTCTCTTTACATCATCGCCTCCCTTTTGAACACCTCATTGAATCTCAAGGAATTGCTCGATCAGGCGCTTTCCGCCACCTTGAAAATTTTTGGGATCGAAGCAGGCGTCATTCATCTTTTGGATGAGGCGGGAATAACGCTCAATGAGATTTCCATCTATGGGATGGCTGCCAGACTTCAAAACTCGTCGCGGAAAAACCATGACGAGACGATTCTATATCGACAGGTGGTTCAAAAGAGGATCCCCCTCTCCTTTTCTGACAATTCCTTAAAAGAGAAACCGTTTAAAGAGAGCGCGTTCCCCTACTTCATCACGATCCCCATTCTGTCAAAAGGAAAGGCGCTCGGAACCCTTTCATTGCTCGACAAGGCGCCGCGACCCTTTCTGAAACAAGAACTGGATCTGTTAATCGCCATCGGGCACCAGATCGGAGTCGCAATTGAAAACTCACAGCTCTATGGGGAAACAAAAAGACTGGACCAGCTGAAATCCGATTTCGTCTCAAAAGTCTCCCATGAATTCAGAACCCCTCTGACTTCGATTAAAGGGTTCGTTGAAATCCTCCTCTCCTACACCGACATTCCGAGCGAAAAACAGAAAGAATTTCTGAGCATCATCAATCAGGAGTCGGACCGGCTGATCCGCCTTATCAACGATGTGCTCGACATTTCCAAAATCGAAGCCGGTAAAGTCATCTGGCGAATCGAACCGCTCGACTTTTCGGAACTGATCAATGCAAGCGCCAAAACCATGCAGTCCCTGGTCGAAGCCAAAAAGCTCCAATTGGGAATCGAGATCGATTCCCCTCTTCCACAGGTGTTGGGGGACCGGGACCAGTTGACCCAGGTGCTGAATAACCTTCTATCAAACGCAATCAAATTTACACAAAGGGGCCAGATCACCCTTCTTTTAAAACGTCTGAACGAAAGAGAAGTGTTGGCCGGCGTGAGAGATACCGGCATCGGACTTCCTCCCGGCGAGCTGACGAAAATATTCAATAAATTTTATCAGGTCGCCCACGCGCAGAAAGACCTTCCGAAAGGAACCGGCCTGGGATTGGCGATCTGCCGGGAGATCGTTCATTACCTGAAGGGGGAGATCTGGTGCGAAAGCACGCTCGGTGAAGGGTCCACGTTCTATTTTACGTTGCCGGTTGCCTTTCCCGCCCCGGGCGAGTTCGAGCGCGCCTCCTCTCTTGAAATCAAATGAAGTGGGTGACCGAAAGGACCGATCTCAGGCGAATGACCTCCGAACGTCTTGATTCAAATGTAACCAAAGTAAAGAAGATCCTCCTGGTCGTCCTGGTTTTTAATTTATTGACGGCGACTTTAAAGGCGCTGTGGGGGTACCGGACCCACTCCATCAGTATGCAGGCGGACGGTTTTCACTCTTTTCTGGACGCCGCATCGAATGTGGTCGGATTGATCGGGGTCTGGGTCGCCTCCCATCCTCCGGACGAAACCCATCCTTATGGACACCGGAAATTTGAGACCTTCGGCTCTTTTTGCATTTCGGTTTTTCTTTTCTTCGGCTGCTTTGAGATCCTAAAAAACAGTTATGACCGGTTTCAGAACGCCGTCCTTCCCGAAATCACACCGGCCAGTTTTATCATCATGCTCTGCACGGTGGTCGTGAATTTGTTTCTCAGCAGATGGGAAAAACAGAAAGGAACCTTGCTTAAAAGCGAGGTCCTGATCGCCGATTCGTTCCATACTAAAAGCGACGTCTTTGCCTCTTTGTCGGTCATCGCGAGCCTGGCGGGAAGCTGGGCCGGGTATCCGATCATCGATCCTCTGATCGGCGTCATTATCGCCGTGATCATCGGAAAAGTAGGAGCACATATTTTGATGGAAAGCTCTAAAGTCCTTACCGACTATTCCCGGATCGACCCGAAAGAGATCCATGTTCTCGTGATGAAGATCAACGGCGTCGAAGAGTGCCACGCGGTTCGAACACGGGGAAGCATGAGCCACATTTATGTCGATCTCCACATCCATGTGGCGCCGCAAATGCCGATGGAAAAAGCGCACATCCTGGCTCACGAAGTGGAAGCCGAGATCATGAAAAAATTCTCAGACGTGCTGGAGGTGGTCGTCCATCTAGAACCGCACATCCCCCAACTGGAAAACGACTGATGAAAAAGAAATTATGGAAACCGATTATCGCGGTCACGATGGGAGATCCTTGCGGAATCGGGCCCGAGGTCATCGTGAAAGGGCTTTTGAATGGAAATCTTTATCGTCTCTGCCGTCCTTTCGTCATCGGAAATTCCGATTGGATGTCCCAGGCCGCTGCCCGTTTCGCCCCCGGCCTCTCGATCCGTCCCGTTCAAACACTTTTCGAAGCGCAATACAAAGAAGGAACGTTGGAAGTACTCGATACCGCCCAGGCGCTCTTTCCCCGGCTGCAGTATGGCGTTCCGCACCCTTCGGCGGCCTCCGCCGCGCTCGCGGCCATAGTGCAGGCGGCCCAAATGGCCCTTCGGAAGGAGATCGACGGCATGACCACTGCTCCGATTCATAAAGAACAGATGCAGACGATCGGATTTGCCTTTCCCGGACATACCGAATTTTTGGCCGACATTGCGAAAGCAGATCAAGTTGGGATGATGATGGTCGGGGGCGGGTTGAAAATCATGCTTGCCACCATCCACCTTCCTTTAAAAGAGGCGATCGCTCAAACCCGAAAGAAATCCATCCTCGATATGATCCGTCTGACCGCAGCCGGTCTTAAAAGAGACTTCGGACTTTCAAACGCCCGGATTGCGGTGGCCGCCCTCAATCCGCATGCGGGGGAGAAAGGTCTTTTCGGCGACGAGGAAAGAGAAGAGGTCGTTCCTGCCGTTGAAGCGGCCCGGGCCGAAGGGATCAATGCATCGGGACCGTATCCTGCCGATACGTTGTTTTACAAACTCAAGCAGGGAAAATTTGACGCCGTCATCGCCCTCTATCACGATCAGGCCCTCATTCCGATCAAGCTGCTTGCCTTTGGGAACGCCGTCAACGTCACGGTCGGCCTTCCATTCATCCGAACCTCGGTCGATCATGGAACCGCTTACGATATTGCAGGCCGGGGGGTGGCTGATCCGGGAAGTTTGAAAGCCGCCCTGACATTGGCCGCTGAAATGGCAAAGAACCGCCGCGGCCCCGAATAATGATGGAAGAGAACCGACCCCCTGCCCTTCGGCCGAAAAAATCTTGGGGCCAGCATTTTCTCATTGATTATAATATACAACGAAAAATTCTGGATGTGGCGGAGATCAGGCCGGCCGAACATGTTGTCGAAGTCGGCCCCGGCCGGGGCATTCTTACGAAGGGATTATTGGAGCGAGGGGCGCATGTCACCGCCATTGAGATCGACCCTCAGATGGTGGATGTGATCCGCCATGAGATCGCTCATCCTCTTCTTGACCTGGTTTTAGCGGATGCCCTTCGATATCCTTATGAAAATATTCCCGGTCCTTATAAAGTCGTCGCGAACCTCCCTTATTATATTTCGACCCCTCTTCTTTTTCGTTTTTTAAAAGAAAGTCGGCGGATCGACCGAATGGTCCTGATGCTGCAAAAGGAAGTCGCCGAAAGGCTGGCCGCCGGGATTGGGAAGAAGAGCTATGGCGCCCTTTCAGTGATCCTCCAATTTTACGCCGATATCCAAATTGCCTTCACCGTTTCCCCGACCTGCTTTCGGCCCCGTCCCCGGGTCGGCTCCGCCGTGATCACTTTAAATTTTCTTTCCTCCCCGCGGGCGGCGGTTCGCGATGAAGCCTTTTTTTTAAAGGTGGTCAAAGGGGCATTCTCTCATCGGAGGAAAAATCTCATGAACGCCCTCACCGATGCCGGTTTCCCGCGTGAAAGGGTCGAATCCGCCCTCTCTCGAATGGGAGTGGATCGGACGCGCCGGGGCGAGACCCTGGCGCTGACGGAGTTCGCCGTCCTGGCCGACCTTCTATTTGATTCATGATCCGTTTTATGATATAGTGGGCCTCTTGAAAATGCTTACCTCACTCCCAAATAATACCTCCCCGCTTAAACTCATCCCCCTAGGCGGACTCGGGGAAATCGGCATGAACATGATGCTCCTCGAATACGAAGAGGCGCTGATCGTGATCGACGCCGGTCTGATGTTTCCGGAGAACGACATGATGGGAGTCGATATCGTGATTCCCGATTTTTCCTATCTTCGCAACCCATCCAAGAAAGTCTTGGGAGTTTTTCTGACGCACGGACATGAAGACCACATCGGCGCGGTCCCTTACCTGTTGCGCGAGATGGATGTCCCGATCTATGGAACCCCGCTCACACTGGCGTTCGTCTCTGAAAAACTCAAAGAACACCGGCCGCATCTATTGAAGACCGAAGAAGGGACCCCGATCAAGCCGCGCCTGATTTCAATCAAGCCGAGAGACCCCCTTTTCATCGGACCCTTCTGCGTCGAAGCGATGAGCGTGACGCATAGCGTTTCCGACAGCGTGGCTTACGCCGTCACCACGCCGGTCGGCCGGGTGATTCACACGGGAGATTTTAAGATCGACCCGACGCCGGTCGATCATAGTTTCTTTGACGTCGAACGTTTTATGGAATATGGAAAACTCGGTGTTTTGGCGCTGCTTTCAGATAGCACCAATGCGGAACGGACGGGCCATACCGGTTCCGAAACCAGGGTGGGCGATGCCTTTGAGCAGATTTTTTCCGAATCGGAAGGAAGGATCATCATCGCGACCTTCTCGTCCAATATCCATCGAATTGAGCAGATCGCTCAGATTGCCGGCCGGCATGGAAGGAAACTTTTCTTTTCCGGGAAAAGCATCGTTGAAAATGCGCGTATCGCGCGCGAGATCGGCTACCTTTCCTTTCCGTTGGATCAAATCGCGCCGTTGGATGAGTTAAATCAAACGCCGGACCGCGACGTCGTGATTATCACCACGGGAAGCCAGGGGGAGCCGATGTCGGCCCTTTTCAGGATGGCAACCGACGCTCATAAACAGATCCAGGTCAAACCCAAAGATACCGTGATTCTGTCCGCCCGGGTCATTCCCGGGAATGAAGAAAATATTTCCAAAGTAATCAACCAACTTTTCCGAAAAGGGGCCCGGGTTCTGCACGAAGGGATTGCACGGGTTCATGTCTCCGGTCACGCAAGCCAGGAAGAGCAAAAGAAGGTTCTGGAATGGGTGCGGCCTCGGTTTTTCATTCCCATCCATGGAGAATACAGGCAGCTTATTTCCCATGCCGCCCTGGCCCGGCAAGTCGGCCTCTCGCCCGATCAGATCATTATCATTGAAGACGGAGAGGAACTGCTTCTAAAATCGGATCATTGCGAAAAAGGAGAATCGATCCCCGCGGAAAAAATCTTCATCGACGGAAAAGGGGTGGGAGACATCGAGCGAGGGGTCTTGAAAGATCGCCACCATCTCGGTTTCGACGGCATGATCATCGTCACCTTGGCCCTTGAAAAAGAAGCGCGGCAGATCCGGTCGGGTCCGGCTTTTCTTTCACGCGGATTCACCCGCAATGGCCTCGATCAGCCGCTCTGGGAGGAGATGGAAGCGTCCCTTCAACTCTTGTTCAAAAAATTGAAAGAAGAAGGCGGATGGGAAAAAGAAGGCATCGAGCTCGGCATTAAACAGACCCTCAAGAAATTTATATCCAAAAAGATGGATCGTTACCCGATGATCATCCCCAACATTATTTATATATAATTGTCATCCGAAACCCATTCCAGTTAAACAGACGTTTAAAATAAGTTCTCAAGCGAATAGCATAAGTGACGGTGCTGCCACCAGAGATTACGACCTCCAGGAAGTGGCTGGAGGCTGGAACGTAAACCACGGCGTTCATTTTCCTTATCAACAAGCAGGGGCAAGGAAGTAAATGACTTCAAGGAGTGCTGACTCGAATTATACCGATGAGATTATCGGCATCGCCCTGATTGTCGCCGGCCTTCTCCTCGGCATAAGCCTTCTGACCTATCGGATCGATGATCCCTCCTTTTCATCCGTTTCTTCCCATCAAACCGCTCAAAATGCAATCGGAAAGGTCGGAGCGCTCCTATCCGACCTTTTTTTTCAGCTCTTCGGAATCGGATCTTATCTTTTCCCGATTTTCCTTGTCGTTCTGGGATGTCAATTTTTCAGGAAAGGAGAGCGGAACCTCCCGAAACGGGTCTGGGCGGGGGTGGCGCTTTTACTCCTTACCTTCTCCTCTCTGGCGGAGCTCGATGGCGGAAAGGCTTCCGGCGCCTCCCTCTCACCGAATCTTCAAGGAGGCGTTTTGGGGCGTCTCCTGTGCAGATTTTTTCTCGATTACTTCGCCTCGCTCGGCAGCCATATCCTTTTATTTTCTTTTTTACTGTTAGGATCGATGCTCGTTTTTCCCTTCTCGCCCCGCGCCGTTTTGAAGAGAGGAATGGAACAACTCCGAGAACTTCAGGTCTGGCTGAACAAACAGATCTTGATTCGCCAAAGACAACAGAAACGCCGCGCCGGTGGAATCCTGGAGCGGACCGGCGTAAAAGAGAAGAACCCCACCATCGCCCGAACACCTGCGATTGAACCCCCTCCCCCGCGGATCACGGTTCCTCCCCAACAGGAGGTATTCACCTTTGCAAGAGAAGAACAGGGTCACTACCGCCTCCCCCCTCTTTCCCTGCTGCTTGATCCGTCGGGCCGATCTAAAAAGACCACACAGGAAGAGTGGATTGCGCAGTCTCAAATTCTTGAAAGAAAGCTCCTCGATTTTGACATTGAAGGAAGGGTGACCCAGGTTCATCCGGGTCCCGTCGTCACGATGTTTGAATTCGAACCGGCGCCCGGAATCAAGCTGAACCGGATTACCAATCTTTCAGATGACCTGGCGCTTGGAATGAAGGCCTTACAAGTTCGAATTGTCGCCCCCCTGCCCGGCAAATCGACGGTGGGCATTGAAATCCCCAATATCGTCCGAGAAGAAGTGCTCTTAAAAGAAATCCTTTCCTCTCCTTCGTTCAATGAGTTGCCTTCAAAAATCCGCCTGGCCCTCGGCAAAGATATTTTCGGAAATCCGGTCTCGGCCGATCTGGCAGCGATGCCGCATCTTCTGGTCGCCGGTTCAACCGGCTCCGGAAAAAGCGTTGGATTGAACGATATGGTCCTCTCTCTCCTTTTTTCGGCAACACCGGCGGAAGTGAAGATGGTGATGATTGATCCAAAGATGCTGGAATTTACGCTCTATGACGGCATCCCGCATCTGATCACCCCGGTCATCGTCCGGCCGAAAGCGGCCTCCGAGGCCCTCCGTAAAATGGTCGCCGAAATGCAGCGCCGCTACCAACTCCTTGCAGAAAAAGGGGTGCGAAATATCGAGGCGTATAATAAATCGCTTCAAAGCGAAAAGAATTCCGATAAAACCCCCGATACCGAAAAGAAAGGCCAGGCCGTCCCGCCGGCAGCCTCCGACGGCGCGGTGAGGACCGAGCACACGCCTCTTCCTTACATCGTCATCTTTATCGATGAGTTGGCCGATCTCATGATGGTGGCCGCCCGGGATGTCGAGGACTCGATCACCCGCCTGGCCCAGATGGCCCGAGCCGCCGGGATCCATCTCGTGCTCGCCACGCAACGCCCTTCCGTGGATGTCCTGACCGGCGTCATCAAGGCCAATTTTCCGGCCCGGATTGCCTATTGCGTTTCATCCAAAACAGATTCGCGAACCATTCTCGACGCCAACGGCGCCGAACAGCTCCTCGGTAAGGGAGACATGCTTTATCTTTCTGCAGGCACAGGAAAGATCCTCCGGATTCATGGCGCTTACGTTTCCGAAGAAGAGACAAAAAAAGTCGTCGCGTTTATTAAGGAACAGGCCGCGCCGGCGTATGAAAATTCTTTTATTGAGGAGACCGCTTCCAATGGAGAATCTTCTTCGGAAGAAAGAGACGATCTGTATGAACAGGCAAGAGAGCTGGTGATCTCAACCGGTCAGGCCTCGGCCTCATTTATTCAGCGGCGGATGCGGGTCGGATACCCCCGCGCGGCTCGGATGATAGAAATGATGGAAGAAGACGGACTGATCGGTCCGGCCTCCGGGGGCAAGCCGAGAGAAATCCTGATCAGGAAAGAAGAGGAGCCTCAGCTTTAAGCCTGAAGCGTTCCTGTCCCGCCATTTTAAAATAAGTCCTAGCGCGGAAAATTACGGCGCTCCACTTAAAATAAGTCCTAGCGCGGGAGATTAAATGAACGCCGCCGGGTAGGTCGGCCCTGGAAGCATGGCCGTGATAAATTGTGCTTATGGTGACCTATTTTAACGGCGCTCCACTTAAAATAAGCCCTAGCGCGGGAGATTACGGCGCTCCGCTTTAACCGAGAAAGGAATATTCCGTGAAAAGATTCTGGATCTACTTTATTTTTGCGCCCGTAGTTCTCTTTTCTCATTACCCTGTCGAAGGGAAAGAAACCTCCGCCCAAGAAAACCTGAACGACATTGTGGCCAAAATACAAATAACGTATGAAAGAATCAATGACCTACAATCCGACTTTGTCCAAACCGTCCGGATTGTAGACTTTGACACTCCTTATATTTCCAAAGGAAAGCTTTTCATCAAGAAAGGAAAAATGCGGTGGGATTACCACGAGCCGAGCAAACAGCAGATTTTTGTAGACGGCGAACGGTTTCTCTACTATGTCCCCGAACATAAACAGGTCATTCGAAGCCGCGTCGGCGGACAGTCCGACACCCATTTACCGCTTCGGCTTCTCTCCGGCACAGGACGCCTAGATCAAGACTTTCAGATCTCTTTTGAAGAAGGATCTCCTTCCGGACAGAAATCGACCCTTCTCCGTCTCGTCCCTAAAAAGGAGATGGGACTCACCAAGATTGTCGTCACCGTCATCCCTTCTGCTCAAATGGAAGGTTTTATGATTCAAAAGGTGGCCTTATATGAGGTGAACGGCAACATCTCAACCTCTTCGTTTGACGAAATCCAGATCAACAAAGAGGTCAGCGACGAGATGTTTGTGTTTAAGATTCCAAAAGGGATAGAGGTAATAGATACACCGTAGGTATTATTATTCAAGACCTCTCCTCCCTTGCTTTAAGTGACAATTCCAAAGTCTTGCGATATACTGTTTTAAAAACTCTCTCGTCAGGGAAAATTTTGTGAATCCCTCCAAGAAAACAGGGCTCCGGAAGAAAATTGTCGCAGCGATGGTCGTCATGGCCCTTCTCCCCGTCCTGCTCGGCCTTTTTGTGACCTCCTGGAAAGGGACCTCCGAACTCCGAAAAGCAATTGGGAAAAGCTTTGAAGGTCTCGCAAAAGAAGCCGCCAGTACAACGGGTCTGGCCGTTCAAAAAGAGATCTCGGATCTCAGACATCTGGTCAACTCCGATGAGGTACAAAGAGCACTGACCGCGAAACTGGTGGAACCCGCCAGAAATAAATCAGGACGCTTTTCAAAGATTTCCGGCCCCTCTTCCACGATCCATTCGGACATCGATCAGCTTTTAAACAGCACCGTTCAGGCGCCTGAACACGAAGGGATCCTTCAATCTCTCACGATTGCCGATCACATCGGTCGACGCATTGCCTCCTCTTCCGAGTCTTCCGAAAAAACTCCCTTTCTCGCAGAAGAAAAATGGTGGAAGGAGACGTCAAAAACAGGAAAAGGGGCCTTCTACTTAGGAAGCATTTATCCCGGCGATTCAAAAGAACAGAACTTTCTTTTTAATATTGCGGTTTCCATCTTCGAAAAGGAGACGAACAGGTTTCTCGGGGTTCTGAAAGCCACCTATCATTTAAAGCCCTTTCTAGAGCCTTTTATTTTCGCTATCCGTTTTGGATCGACCGGACATGCCATGCTGATCGACTCGGAAGGGGTGGTTTTAATCTGTCCCATTCTTCCGACCGGAAGCCATGTCACCGATCTCCAACTTTTGGAAGCGGTGATCTCCGATCGTTCCGGATGGATCACCGCCCATAATGACGGCCATGGCGGAACCAATTCAATCGTCGGGTTTGCCCCGATTGAAGCGGTCAACCGCTTTGTCTCCGCGCAAGGGGGAAGTGAATGGCATAGTTTTATTCGACAGGAACCCAAAGAGACCTATGCCCCGATCCAGTCTCTTCTCAGAACTGTTTTCTTATCCGGATCGCTCCTGGTCGGTTTCACCTGTATCCTCGGTTTTATGGTTTCTGGAAAACTGGTAAAACCACTCCTTCTCTTACAGGAGGGGGCAGAGCATATCCGAAAGGGAGAGTTAGGGCACCGCCTTCGCATCCAGACCAATGACGAGATCGAAGCGCTGGCCGACAAATTCAATGAAATGGCGGAGAAACTTTCCGAATCATATGCAACGCTGGAACATAAAGTGACGGCGAGAACACGGGAACTCCAGGCGCTCAATCAGATCGCCACGACGGTCAACCAATCGCTGGAGGTTCAAGGCCTATTAGATTCAACGCTGGAAAAGGTGATCGAGGTCACCTCCTTTGAATCAGGTTGCATTGAACTGTTCGACGCCAAAGAGGACAAGTTGATTTTAAAAAGTAACCGGGGATTCACACCCGGTCTGTTAGACCTCTTCCTAAAAACAGCCGAGAGCCGTAACCTCTCTAAGGAGGTCGTCGAAACCCACGCTCCCGCCATACTTGAAGATGCGCAAGACCTGAACGCCGGCAATCCCTTGACCACAGCCGGCTATCAGACTTTCATTGCCGTTCCGGTTCAATCAAAAAACAAAGTAGTCGGCACATTCACCCTGGCGAGCCGAATCCCTCGCTCTTTCACCGCGCAAGATTCACAGCTCCTCTCCTCCATTGGAAACCAATTGGGAACAGCCCTTGAAAATGCCAATCTCTATCAGAAAGAACAGGAGACAGTCGAAAAGTTGATGGAGATGGATCGGATCAAATCCGAATTTCTCTCAAATATTTCTCATGAGCTTCGGACTCCCCTGACCTCGATCATCGGATTTTCAGAAATTCTTTTAGACAAACTCGCCGGAGATCTTTCTTCGGAGCAGGAATCTTTTATTAAAAATATGAATACCAGCGGCCAATACCTCCTTGAAATCATCAATAACCTGCTGGACCTCTCCAAGATCAAAGCCGGCAAAATGGAGATTCACTCTCAGCGTTTCAGCCTTCGGGAGCTGCTCAATACAATACAACAGACCATCATTCCGCTGACCTATAAAAAAGGTCTTCTTTTTGAAGTGGTCATCGACGACGACATCGATATGATTCACAGCGATGAAGGGAAAATGAAGCAGATCCTCCTTAATTTATTGGGAAACGCTGTAAAATTCACGTCTGCCAAAGGTGAAATCACCCTCCATGTGATGGAAAGGAAATTTGGGGAGTCTCCCGGGATTGAGATCTCCGTTCGGGATACCGGCATCGGCATTCCTGAAAATGCGCTCAAAAAGATCTTTGATGAATTTCAACAAATTGACGGTTCCTACACACGTGACTATCCGGGGACAGGGTTAGGTCTGGCGATCACCAAGCGCTTTGTCGAAATTCTGAAAGGGGAAATCAGCGTCGATAGCCAGGCAGGGATCGGAACCACGTTCAAAGTGGTCATTCCGCTTCATGAAAAGATTCTTCCGCCCTCGCATTTCGAGCAGCCTCCTTTTAAAATAAGTTCTAGCGCGCAAGATTATCAAGGCGATATTTCGAGAGCCGACCTACCCGGCGACCCCAGGGAAGTGCTTGAAATAGGCCCTGGCGCGCAAGATCACGGCGCTCCTTTAGCGGTCTCGCAGGAACTCACGATCAATCGGGTCGAAGAGCGACCTGTCAGGACGCCTCAAACAGCCAATGCCGGAACTTCAGAAAGCGGCAAGGGAGAGCGGCCAAAAATTTTGGTGGTTGAGGACGATCCTGCCGTGGCCAAATTGCTTGCGCTCTACTTGAACCAGGACGGGTATTCCGTGATCCATGCATACAATGGAGAGGAAGCGCTTGAAAAAGCCCAAGAGATGAAACCGTTCGCTATCACACTCGATATCATGCTTCCGGAAATTGACGGTTGGGAGGTGCTGAGAAAGCTCAAGACCTTGCCGGCGACAAGAGACATCCCGGTCATCATCGTCTCTATCGTAGAGAATCCGACGCTTGGGTTCAGCCTGGGCGCAGTCGATTACTTCACGAAGCCGATTAATCGAAAAGGGCTGATAGAAAGCTTGAAAAAATACAGTCATTCGACGTTCATCCGGCGAAAGCCGATGAATCTACTGGTTATCGAGCACGAATCGGATGTGCTTCAGCAAATCGGCTCCATCCTTGATGAAGAACAGTTCGGCATTATTAAAGCGGGCCATGGGGAAGAAGGGGTGGCCCTGGCCATCGAGATTCAACCCGACTTGATCCTGCTAGACATTATGCTCTCGAACATCTCAGGGTTTGAGACCATTCACCGGATCAAACAGCATCCGACTGCAAAAAATATCCCGATTATCCTCTTTGCCTCAAGAGAGTTGACGCCGGGAGAAAAACAGATCCTCGACGGCCAGGTCCGGGAGATTGTCTACAAAGGACCGTCACTGAAAGAGACATTGATTAGTGAAGTCAGAAAATTTGAGAAGCTCTATCCCGACAAGGCCAAGATGATTGATGGGCTGACCGGTCTTTATAATGAACGTTATCTGAATAACCGGCTCTCGGACGAAGGCAATCGTGCTTTCCGCTACAAGCGGACTTTTTCTCTCCTTCTTAGTAATGTCGATCATTTTCAGAGATTGAATCGCCGTCACGGGAAGGAAATCGGAAATTACATTCTCCAGGAAATCGCGCTATGCTTCAGAAAGAACTCGCGCGCATCAAACCCCTTATGCCGTTGCGGAGGGAGCACCTTCGCCCTCCTCATGCCTGAAACGACGAAGGATTCTGCGAAGTTGGCGGCCGAAAAACTGCGAAGGCTCGTTGAAAATCACGACTTTTCGATCCCGGAGAAACAAGCGTCCGATATCGTGACCGTCAGTATTGGAATTTCCACGTTTTTTGAAGACGCAAACACCTCCGAAAAGATGATCATTCAAGCAGGAGCGGCGTTGCGCAACGCACAACAACTCGGCGGAAACCGGATCATGACCCTGGACAAGATCCACTGATAGCCAGAGAAAGGTTGGCCGAAAGTGAACTCTAAAAAAGTACTGGTGGTCGATGATGAAGAATTCGTTCGCCAATTGATTCAGATCAAGCTTCGATTTTGCGGTATTGAAACCATCGAGGCGGGAAACGGAGCGGACGCCGTTGAAAGAGCCATCTCCGAAAAGCCCGATCTGATCCTGTTGGATGTCATGATGCCGAAAATGAATGGATTTGAAGCCTGTCAACGGCTTAAATCGATCCCGGAAACGGCCCATATTCCGATCGTCATGCTGACCGCGCGGGGTGATCCGTCCGCAAAAGAGCGGGGCGAGAACGCCGGCGCCCTTGAGTATCTGACCAAACCTTTCTCGCCTCAAAAACTGGCCGAAAGAGTCATCGAAATTTTAAACCACTTCGACACCCCTTCATAAGCCGCCCTTTTTTACCTTTACGCTGTCTGTTGACAAAGTTGGCGGAATCGTTGTATTTTGACCAAAATATTATTCTTCGAATAAAAAAGGAGCCGTACATGGCGGATACCAGTTCTTTTGACATCGTCTCGAAAGTCGATATTCAAGAGGTGAAGAATGCCATCGAGACCGCGAGCAAAGAGATTCGGCAACGTTTTGACTTGAAGGGAACAAAAAGTGAAATTCGATTGGAGGAAGAGAAGGAACTGATCGTGACATCGGATGATGAATACAAGCTAAAGGCAGTGCTCGACGTTCTACAGACGAAATTAATCAAGCGAGGGGTTTCACTGAAGGCATTGGATTATCAAAAAGTAGAAAAAGCGCTCGGAGGAGCCGCCCGGCAAAAAATTACCCTTCAAAATGGCATCGCCACCGAGAAGGCAAAAGAAATCAGCAAGGCGATCCGCGATTCCAAATTTAAGGTTCAGGCTCAAATTCAGGCAGACCAAGTCCGTGTTTCATCAAAAAGCAAAGATGAGCTTCAGAATGTCATGAATGACCTGCGCTCGAAAGACTTTGGAATCGACCTTCAATTTATGAACTACCGATAACTCCTTCCTTAGGAGCCGTCCGGCGCTGCTTCGTATTCGCGGGGAGATCTAATGACCCCGGACGCTCTTAAGGGATAAATGCAAGATAAAGATCATTCAAGTGATTCCGGGTCGGACTGGCCGGAGAAAGGGCTAGGAGTTGGCCTTTGTTTTTTCCCAGTCTGAAAGAAATTTGGCCAGCCCCGCATCGGTCAAGGGATGCTTGAATAGCTGCTGGAGCACGGAGAACGGCATGGTGGCGACATCCGCTCCAATCTGAGCCGCCTCGACCACGTGGATCGGATTTCGGATGCTGGCGACGAGGATCTCGGTCTGAAACGAATAATTTGAAAAGATCGTGGCAATCTGGTCGATCAGGTCCATCCCGACCTGTCCCACATCGTCGAGACGGCCGATAAAAGGGCTGACATAGCTCGCTCCCGCCTTTGCAGCCAAGAGCGCCTGGGCCGGAGAAAAAATCAGAGTGACATTGACCCGGATGCCGTCATTAACAAATCGCCGGGTCGCCTTCAACCCGTTCGGCGTCATCGGAACCTTCACGACGACGTTCTTATGAATCTTCGAGAGGGCTTTCCCCTCTTCGATCATCCCCTCCTCGTCGGTTGCAACCACTTCGGCGGAAATCGGCCCGTCTACAACCTGGCAGATCTCTTCGATCAGTTTTTTAAAATCTTTCTTTTCCTTGGCAACCAGGGAAGGGTTGGTCGTCACACCGTCGATCAATCCCAACGCAGCGGATTCCTTGATCTCGGCCATATTTGCAGAATCTAAAAAGAACTTCATCGCGCTCCTTTAAAATAAGTCCTCAAGCGAAAAATTACGGCGCTCCTTTTGTATGGGGGCCTGTGGCGGAAAGGCGGGTCAACGCCCTTCCTCCCTGCCGCCCACACCTCTATGGGTGTGCCTTGGGAGGATTCTCCTTGACCACGGGGGTGGGACCCTTCCGAAGCTCCTGGATCTTTTCACGGAGCTCAGTGGAAAGAGGATCGTTCGGCTTCAATTGGACCAACTTTTCCCAAGCCGAGATCGCTTTTTTGGTATCATCCTTATCGTTCAATAAAATGATTCCGGAATTATAAAGGGCCACCTCATGGTTTGGATCGGTTTTCAAAACCTTATTCAGTTCGTTCAGCGCCTGATCCGAATCTCCCATATTCCGGTATGAGGACGCCAGATCGGTCCGGACATGGGCATTGTCCGGGTCGACTTCCAACGCCTTCAGATAAAACTCTTTTGCCTTTTCATATCGCTGAATGTCGAAATTTGCATTGGCCAAAAAAACAAGCGCTTCGATATCCTTCGGATTTTTTTCAAGACGCGTCTTATACTCGGCCAACTTTTGCATAAACGGGACGGGAGCTCCCGACGACGGAACCGGCGGTCCGGACGAATGGGGGTTTCCCGGCGAAGGGTTGGGCGCTGCTTCCGACGCCGTCACCGGCGCGGCGGGAGGCGGCGGCATCCCCTCCGATACTCTCTCCTGCTTTTGACAACCTAAAAAAGAAATAAGAATCAGTAAAACGGACAGATAAACTTTCATTTTCTCTCTCCAAAAGTCATCCGCATATTAGCCGATCGATGTTTCTCTGTCAACATCCAACGGAACCTTGACTCCGTTTCCCAAAAATGATAGCCTCGCACTATTGATCATAAAGCCAACATCCTTCGCCTTCCGACAACCATTGTGAAACCGGACCGAGACACCCTTCCGCCGCGGCTCTCCGACGACCTGCTGCTTATCTTGAAACACGCTGCAGGAAATTCAATCACCCTGCAACAGATCATTGAAATCCTTCATGGCCGCGCTTTCAATATCATCTTGATTCTGATGGCGCTCCCCTTCTGCACCCCGATTCCCCTTCTCGGGCTTTCGACCCCGTTCGGATTCGGCCTCATGGTCTTCGGACTTCGCATTGCGCTGAGAAAAAGACCGTGGCTGCCGCAGCGCCTGCTTACCCGCCAGATTTCCCATCTGACACTGCAGAGAATCATCGGCGTGGCGATGAAGGCCGCCTTTTACATGGAGAAAGTCCTCCATCCCCGGCTGAAATTTTTTCATCGCTGGGCCTCTTTCAGCGTTTTCAACGGCCTGATGATCGCCCTTGATGCCTTCTTTTTGATGCTTCCCCTTCCGATTCCCTTCACCAACATGCTCCCGGCCCTCTCGGTCGTCATCCTCGCGGCCGGAATGATGGAAGAGGACGGCGCCGCCATTGTGGCCGGCTATTTCATCGGCATCGCCACATGGGTCTATTTTATTTTTCTCTGGTGGGTTGGAAAAGCGGGCGTGGAAATCGGAACGCAATGGCTCGGGTTTTAATCAGGAGGACTCGATGGATCCCAAAGAAGCATATCTCATCGGCTTTTTACATGCCACACGCGTCCCGGGCCATCCGACGGTCCGGCATCGGGACAGCGTCGTCATGGAGGAAGCGGCAAAATTTTTAAATCGGGTCTGTGAACATCGAAAAATTCCGCATGTCCGGCTCCACCATCCGGAGCAACCCCTTCATGGGATGGAAAAGGAGGCGCGCCTGACCCTTCCTCCCGAAATCGTCGAGGAAATCAACCGGCCCCTTTCGGAGATATTTGAGGTCTTTCGCCCTGAACAGCGCCATCTGGAACGGGGGATCCTGGAGGGATGCGGCACACTCTGCTATAAAAAATCGACCCATGGAATGGGGATCAGTTTTACGTCCCATGACCGGGACGGGCTGGAGACCTTACGGAATGAGGTTCAAAAACATCACCCCTGCCTACCGATCCTCAAAACCGAACGGGGAAGCCACTGGTTCAGCATCGAGGATCGCGCCACGAAGTCCTATGCAGAATGGCTCTACGGCAACCCGACCGACCCTCACTCCCCTTCAAGAAAGAGGAAGTTGCAGCAGGTCTTGGGAGCGCTTCGGTCGCCGGGTATTTTACTGAATGACCCCCCTGGACCGGTTGGGGAGTAAAAGCGGGTCCTCATTCCTTAGAAATGACCGACCGGTTTCCCCCCGCCTCACGCGCCTCGCAGAGCGCTTCATCGGCGCGCTCGATGAGATCTTTTTCAGAGATCAATTGACCGGACGGGAAGGCAGAGATCCCCAGGCTGACCGTCACTTTAATCGTTTGGCTCCCATTGATCGTAATGCCGGAGGCGCCGACTTTCTGCCGGATCCGCTCTGCAATCCCGATTCCTACAGGCCCGTCCACCGGGAAGGCCAGGAGAAGCTTGCTTCGGCTGTACCGGCCTGCCACGTCATATATTCTCTTGTTGGCGGAGACTATTTGGAAGAAGGAGCAGAGGAGCGATTCCGCGTCGAGAGAAGCCTCCCTTTTCGAGATCTGTTTCAAATCCAGATCCGCCATCACGCAGGACAAAGAGGCGCCGAAGCGCTTCGCCATTTCCAGATCGTTTCGTATTCTCCAGTGGAGGTATCGATGGTTGGGAAGACCGGTCAGATCATCGACCCAGGCATGGTCGATCCGCCGCTTATTGGCCTCATAGGTATCCGATAATTGATGCACTTTCTGGTTCAGGCGCTCCGCCAGATGCCAGGCATGCTTCCGCAGATAATGGAGCTCTTCGTCAGGACTTAAGCGCTCCCGATTTCCTTTCAGAAATTCCTTGAGCTGCTTGGGAAGCTGTATCACATCGACCGGCTTCTGCAGATACCCATCACAGCCGGCCGCCAGCGCCGATTCCCTCTCCCCTTTCATCCCGCTGGCAGTTAGTGCGATGATCGGGATCTTCTCGAAATACGGAATGCCCCGTAAATAGGTTGCCACCTCGCGTCCGTCGAGCCCTGGCATCATAATGTCAACCAGCACCAAATCGGGACGCTCCGAAATCGCCTTTAAAATACCCGACGATCCCTCATCGGCCTGGATCACGGTATAGCCGGCCAGCTCCAAAATTTCCCGGACCAAGAAACGGCTTTCAGCATTATCTTCAATATATAAAATCTTTTCTTTGGCCATTCCAGCCTTTTCTCTCATTCTGATGGAAGAACCGGAATAATGAGAACCGATTACCGGTCGGAGAAAGAATTCTCAACGCTTTTGACAGTCTGATTTATCCCCTTCTTTAAAGTCAACCCCCTCAACAGAGGGGGGTTGGGGGTTTCACCCGAGGGAACAGACCGAATAAAAAATAGTATGGCTTGTGAAACGAAGGTTTTTTGGAGATGAAGGTTGGTGGTCCCAACGGGGTTCGAACCCGTGTTTTCGGCGTGAGAGGCCAACGTCCTAGGCCACTAGACGATGGGACCATGTGAGGTTTTTATAAATAACCGGCTCTTATTCGCTGATCTCAACATCGTAGATCAATCGATCTTCGGCAGAGAACTTCCAACCATATCTTAATTCTAATTCAATCGAATATTTGCCGGGCTGCAGTCCGACAAATTCAAAGTAGTGCATTCCGATATCGTTAACCCGGATATTACGGGTCCGTTCGTATTCATCGCTGACCAGCCTCAATGCGGCGGCATTGTAATCGACCACCCATCGGCTCCCCTTGGTCCGGTCTTCCCAAAGCCGAATTTTAAAAGGCTCCCCCCTCTTAGCGCGGATGGCGCGGATTTTTTTTACTTCGTTTTTTCCTTCCACCATTTCCTGACTCTGGGAGGGGACTCAAAAGATCCGTTTGGTAAGGAGTACTTTAAAGGAACGGTTTTTTTTTGTCAATGACTTTGATCTTTTAGAAAGGACCGCGACTCCGTGGGAGTATGTGTAAAAAAAATGCGCGGTTTTTGAGGGGCATGGGTCGAAATGCGCAAAAGAGGCATCCGCCGACTTAGCTGCTCTGAAAAGGGCCGCTCAGGCGTCTTAGATCTCTGGCTCTTTTTTTGCTCTTTCAGTATGGCTATACAATCCCAACCTCAGAAAAGGAAGGTAGAGACGATGCGAAAAATATCCTTGCTGTTGTTAGCGCTATTTTTGATCGGAACCTCATCCGCGTGGGCCCAACTCGCTCCCGATCGCGAACGGGGTGGAACAGGGCTTCCGGAACAGAACACCCCCGGGACCCTGCCCGATTTAAAAACAGATCCGAAATTTAGAGACCACGGCTCCGGCGTACCCTGCCCTCCGGGATCTCAAAGTCCCAGTACCGGAATCCCAAGAACGGGAGATGATTTTGGAGACAAAGGGGGAACGAATCAGGATCAAAGCAGCCCCCTCGGAAGGCAGACCGTTCCTCCGGTTCCTTCTCCGGATGCCGGCGTGAATACGCCTCAAAGCAGGCAAGGAGAAAAAGACGGCGGACTGAGCCGCAGTGACGAGTTGAACCAACCGGGCATCGATAAACAAAATCGGTCGGATCAATTTGGAATGACCGATTGCCCTCCCGGAGGAACAGACCGCGGTGGATCGGGCGGTAGCCCCAGCTTCCCAGGTCAGGAGAGCAACCCGCCGGTGCTTCTCCCCCCGGCAGGTAGCGGCGGCCAATAAGGTTTTAACTCTCTCAAGAGGGACCTTCGGAAGGGAAACGCACCCGACTTAGTGGTTCGCGACCTTTTCGGCAGGCCCCTTGGGGGGGAGTATCGGGTCGGTGTGCGGGCGAAGCCATCCTTCTACGATAAATGTCTCTCCCGGAAGCACCCGATTTTCGACATGATTGGTGACCGGATTGAAGGCAAGCGATCCGGTTCCGGAAGTAGAAAAATTTTGCTCGATAAACTCAATCCGGTCTGCAAGGACCGCGGTGATAATCGCCACGTGGCCGTATGGGCCTCCGGCAAAAGTAATGATATCTTCGGGTTGCGGCCGGACGTGGCCGCCGTTTTCAAAAGCATCTAAGCCTTTTTGGGCTGCGGTCCTGAAATAGGTACTGGCGTTTCCATTCCATCTTCGATCCATCTTCCCTTCGCGGGTCTCGATCCCTTTTACAAGAAAATAGAAGCGGCGGACGTATTCAACGCACTGGTATTGTAAACCGTAGGTTCCCCATCCATCGCAGCTCTCATGAGGATCAGCCAGATTAGAATGCGCCGGAATCGCAGGCGTCCCAAAAGAAGAGAGGGTCGTTCCGCAGGGAGAGGCCGCGGCACCCCCGGCAGGCGAAAATACCCCGAACATCAAAAGAGAGAGAACCGATAAAACCCATACCGATCGCTTCATATATCCCACTGCCTCCTGAAGTAAATGTCCTAGAAAGCTTATGCCAAGGTGAGAAATCTGTCAACGGACATTTATAAATTAAGACAATTGATTCAGTGCGTTAAGGATATTGACGAGCCGGCTCTAGGGTGTTTTCCCAATACGGGAAGGAGGAGCGTGGTGTCGATCTATTTCATCGATTAGAACGACGGGGCGGGATGGAACCTCAGGAGCGCCTGGAGGTCAGCATGTTGATGTTTACCCCCAGGAACCCCCCCATTGCGCCGCCGGCGGCGGTGCCGAGCAGGGCCGACTCGGTTCCACTCAGGAAGGTCGCCAGGAGCCCTCCCAGCGCAGCGCCGATGACAATACAGAGGAAAAAGCGTTGGCCTCCGAGCCGCCAGACGATCGCCCCCAGGATCGCCCCAATCAGGGCGACCCCGGCGATCCAGAGCGGCCCGCCGATAAATGAGCCGATGATTCCGCCCGTGATACCGGTCACCGCCATCCCCGGCAGAGAAACTTGAACCGATTTTGCCGTCTCTTTAAACGCCATGTCTGGCAGATTATCAAATCTTTTTAAGGTGAGTCAATCTTTATTCCAGCGGCAGGCCGCCCTTTTGTAAAGGCATCCTCGGAGAGATCGGCCATTTCATTCAGCCTTTTCTCAACCTCCAGCCGGTATGCCTCCAACGCCGCGCCCCGCACTTCAGGCGGGACGAACAGGGGACGATCGGACCAGATTCGAACCCTGGAAAAGGGATAGACCAGAAGAAGCTTGCACCAGCTTTTTCTGAAAATATATTGCCGTTCCCCCCAGGAACGAACCTTCAAAATCGGATAACCGGTTTTACGGGCCAAGGCGACAATGCCGATCTTCGCCACCCTCCCCGGCGGCCGGGGCCCGTCGCAGACGATCACGCCGACCCCTTTCTCTTCCAAGACGGCAGCCGCCAGCCGGTTGAACGCCTCCCGCCCCCCCTTGGAGCTCGACCCTCGGATCGGAGTCATTCCGAACTTCCGGATCAGGTAAGCGGCCAGCGTGCCATCCTCGCTCTGGCTGATGATCGTCGCAATTTTTCTCCGCTTGGCAAACTGAATGAGATAAAAAAAGTTGAAGAGCATGTCCTGGTGCCACCAGGTGAGAAGGACCGGCTCGTGATGATTCAGGTACCCTTCCAGAGGGCCTTCCACCTTGACGCGGCAACTCAGATGATAGAGCTTCACAAAGACCCAGGCGAACACATACGCCAACGGGTAGAGGAGTTGTTGCTTTATGAGATTCGATATCCGGCGCTTCAACGGGACCTTCAAACGATGAAAAGAGAATCATCAAATGGATCCCGTTGATTCTACAAAAAAGGAGGGGAAATGTCACGCGGAAGAGATTGCAGCAAAAACCCCTCCGAACGGAAAAAGGGTCAGCCGGGCCGTGCCAGTAGACCCCCCACCGGACAGGGTCCGGCGATCTTGTTTTCATTCAACCTGAAGCCATTATGCCGCTTCGGAAGCGGACGGATCGGTTTCGATGATCTGCTTGAACTGGCTCAGCGCTTCCTCCAGCAACCCTTCAGGGCTCTCTCCAAAAAGCCTGGCGAAGGCGGCCCCGAGAAGGCTCTGGTCGGGATTATATTGAAGCGAGAACCGAACCAGCGTCCCCTCTTTGTTGGGTGCTTTTTCAAAATGGACGGAAATAAGGTTGTCGATGCCCCCGTCCTCGATGGCCCGCCAGGTAATCTCTTCATTCGGTTTTTCATTAATCGCTTCGGCTTCCCAATCGAGTTCGATTCCCTTCGCCGCTTTTGCGATCCAGTGAGAGCGGTGGTGGTTCTTCCCCCTGACCGATTCCAGATGGCCCAAGACGCGGGGAAGGTTCTCGACATTTTGCAGGAAACGGTAAAGCACTTCCGGCTCCCTCTGAATCAGCATGCTTTTTTCGACATTGACCCAGCCTCCGTCCGGCGGGGCCTCTGATTTTTCAGAGACCTCTTCCTCTTTTTTGGAAGTATCGATCTCCAGCACCTGATAAACGGGACAACGGCCCGTGGCGCCGCGATAGATAAAAGCGCCCCCTACCACTGCGAGGGCCAGGCTTGACCAGGATCTTTTTTTAAGACCGTAAAAAACGAGGGCGCCGCCTCCCACCGCCGACAACCATCTCTCGCTCTGCCCGACATTCACATTCCCGCTTGTTATTTTATCAACCACCGATCTGACCGTTTTGTTTATGGCGGATTCTTTCATCTGTTTTTCTCCTTCGACCAATAAATCGCTCTCTTAAATTTATTATGCCTGATTGAACTATCCATTTACAATGACACCCCCGTTGGGATGCAGAACTGCCCCGCCAAATAGGACCGCTTTTTTGATTTATTCAATTATGATGCAGTCGTAAAAAGTCGAAAACCGCCGAATTTGTCATTCTGAGCAAAGCGAAGAATCTTGTATTGTCAAATAGCTAGAAAGACCCTTCACTTCGTTCAGGGTGACAAAATAGACTTTTTACGAGACCATCAATTATAGAATGATTCCAGCCTCAAAGTGAATAGGGGGGCTCCAGAACCGCTTTTATTGAAATGAAGCGCCGCCCAAAATACAAGAGGGGAGATGCGTCTGCATCTCCCCTCTTGTTCGAACCGCGCCGATCGTTTAAAGTCGGTCAGGGCCGGACCCATAATTCCACGTCATCGTACCGGACCGTCCCTTCATAATGGGCGATGTGGGGATCGCCGAACATAAAGTAATCGGGGTAGGCAGAATCTTCCGGCCAGGAATTCCAGTCAATCCCCAGATCTTTGAGCGGCCGGCTGTTTCTCCCCTTCGGCGCTTCTGCGGCGGTATTGTTATAGTGCCAGACCGGCGTCTTTCTGAAGTCGATTTCACCCCGGTACGTCTTTTCGCCGCCGAACCGGAACTTCCCGGAGATCTCCAGGACATAATGGGTTTTGTTTCGCTCGATCGTCACCGTATAGGTCTCGCCGTTGATGTAGGCATCGGCAGCGGCGTGGACGTTTCCGCCGCAATTCTTCTGGAACCCGCCGTTATAAACGCAGTGGAAAGGGTTCCCTGTCCAGATACTTCCAAAGTTTCCGTCCAGTGCCAGCATCGAAACCGGATGGGATCCCTCGGTGACCAATTTCCCGCCATCCCAGATTTTGGACCAGGAAGGGGGAACGTTATTATCCGAATCGATGACCACCTTCCGATGATGGTGAATCCAGACGTTGTTATGCGGCATCGGCTGTGTATCGACGATCGTCAGGAAATAGAAACCGTTCTCTTTCCACGCCTCCAACGGCTGAGTCGATGCATTTGTAAACCGCCAGGGACCGGCACTCTCATTTTTATCCGAATAGCCGTTGTTACGCCACTGACCGCCGTCGCGTCCCCCCGCCGAAATCGGCGTCACCTTCAGCCGAATGCGATACTCGGAAGGGAGCGGGTCGGTGCTTCGAACCTCCGCGCCGTCGTAATGGACTTTGTTATTCAACTGGAGATAATGGTTTCCGTCGGCTTCGCCGATGAGAAATTCACCCCCGCTTCCGGTTTGAGGAACGTCCCGGCCGTAAAGCTCAAACGTCAGCCAACCCCTTTTTCCATACGAGAACGACTTCCTGAAAGAGCTAAACGTCCCAAGCGCCTCCAGGAAGGTCTCCGCCGAATTTCCTGTAATCCCCTCTCTGCGCTCGAACTGTTTTACCTTATCGTAGTTTTTTAAAAAGAAGTCACCGTCTTCGTCCCAGGGATCTTCCGGCCGGCCATAGGTATCTTGCGTCCAGGCCATGCCGGTTGGGAGCGGCGCTTCGAATGTTTCTTTCTCTTTTAAAATCCATCCATCGACCACCGCAGACGGGGCCGGATCGGGCGCCGGCGGGGGAGGGGTCGTTTCGGGGTGGGGCGTTTCAGAAGGGGGAGCCGTGGGAGGGACCGCTTCGGCTGCCACCGGGAGAGCGCCGGTCACGGAAGGGACGGCCTCCGTCGGCGGCCCGACCGTACTCGATGCGTCGGAGGAGATGGAGGAGGAGCCCCCTCCACAACCGCCCAAGATCATCGCTGCTGCCATGATCGTGCCAACCGTATCCATCCATCCATTTCTTCGATACATACTCCTCCTTTGACTAAACACCCCCAAAGCTTATCTGAGCCGATGGGAAATAACGATTGGGTAAAAGGGGTAGAAGATCTAAAAAAGAGCCTTAGGCAAGTTAGATAAAACTGATCCCCGCCGCAAGCAGCGGGGCATTTAAAATCATGACCTCCGGGAAATAGTTGGAGAGGGAACGGAAACCACATCCCCTCCCTT